>OKWA01000875.1_pt1 | contig 12469 bp, 11 predicted proteins | sample 1606861 | NCBI WGS metagenome assembly OKWA01 (sample SAMN03281007, study PRJEB24777) | human gut metagenome | isolation source: fecal sample PR166 from 1 month old female Malay infant, vaginally... | reverse complement strand
CAATGATACCTTGAGTGCGCAGGTTGCGTCCATGGTCCAAGCGGATCTTTTGGTGCTGTTGACGGATGTAGATGGCCTCTATACAGCCAATCCTTCTCAGGATCCAACAGCCAAGCGTTTGGAGCGGATCGAGCACATTTCTCGCGAGATGATCGAGATGGCTGGAGGTGCGGGTAGTAGCAATGGAACTGGCGGTATGCTGACCAAACTCAAGGCAGCCACCCTTGCGACAGAGTCAGGAGTTCCCGTCTATATTTGCTCATCTCTCAAGCCTGATGCCTTGATCGAAGCGGCGCAAGAACAAGCAGATGGCAGTTACTTCCTAGCCGAGGACAAGGGGTTAAAAACCCAGAAGCAATGGCTAGCCTTTTATGCAGAAAGTAAAGGAGCTCTTTGGGTGGATGCTGGAGCGGCTGAGGCCTTGTTGGATCACGGAAAGAGCTTATTAATTTCTGGAGTGACCAAGGCAGAAGGGGATTTTTCTTATCAAGACATCGTCAGCGTCTATCATCAAGAGTCAGGACAATTACTAGGGAAAGGGAAAGTTCGTCTCGGCCAGTCGGCTGTGCGCGATATGCTCCAATCTAAAAAGGCCAAGGGAATCCTCATCCACCGGGATGATTGGATCTCGGTAACCCCTGAGATTGACTTACTCTTTACAGAATTTTAGAGGAAAACGTATGAGTACAACACAAGAACAGTTAGCCTTAGCGAGATCGGCTAAGAAAAGCATCAATACAGCTACTACAGCCCTAAAAAATCAAGCTTTGGAAGCCATGGCGAACCAGCTTCTGAAAGCGACGGAAGCCATTTTAGCAGCCAATCAAATCGATATGGAAGCAGCACGCGGGAAGATCTCTGAAGTCATGCTCGATCGCCTATTTCTTGATCAAGAGCGGATTGCAGGGATGGCACAAGGGATCCGTGCTTTAATCGATCTGCCAGATCCGATTGGGGAAGTGCTGGATACTGAAGTTTTAGAAAATGGCCTGGAAATCCAGAAAGTTCGAGTAGCCATGGGCGTCATTGGGATCATTTATGAAAGCCGTCCAAATGTAACGTCGGATGCTGCAGCGCTTGCCATCAAGAGTGGAAATGCAGTGGTTCTTCGTACGGGAAAGGATGCCTTTCATTCTGCCCAAGCGATCGTGACCGCTCTCAAGGCTGGGTTGGAAGAAGCCGGACTCAATCCAGACCTTCTCCAATTAATCCAAGATACGAGTCGAGCTTCCAGCCTTGCTATGATGAAGGCCAAGGGCTACCTGGACTTGCTTATTCCACGAGGTGGTGCTGGCTTGATCCAAGCAGTGGTTGAAAATGCCATTGTCCCTGTGATCGAGACAGGAACAGGGATTGTTCATGTCTATGTGGACAAGGAAGCTGATTTCCAGAAAGCACTCGCCATTATCGAAAATGCCAAGACTAGTCGCCCCTCTGTCTGCAATGCTATGGAGGTCTTGTTGGTCGATCAAGCGATCGCGTGTGATTTCTTGCCCTTGGTCAAAGAGCGCTTAGTGGATGAGCGGGAAAGATCGGTCGAGTTGCGTCTGGATAATCAAGCACAAGCCATCATTTCGGGGACAGCAGCGCAGGACCAGGATTTTGATACCGAATTTTTAGATTATATTTTAGCAGTCAAGGTCGTTGATGGAGTCGAGGAAGCGGTGGACCACATAGAAGCCCACAGCACCCATCATTCGGATGCCATTGTGACTGAAAATTCGGAGACAGCCGCTTACTTCACCAAGCTAGTGGATTCAGCAGCCGTTTATGTCAATGCGTCTACACGCTTTACAGACGGGGGGCAATTTGGCCTAGGTTGTGAAATGGGGATCTCGACCCAAAAACTCCATGCGCGTGGACCGATGGGACTGCGGGAGATGACGAGTTACAAGTATATCGTCAGTGGAAATGGTCAAGTGAGGTAAGTCATGAAAGTAGCACTTATCGGTCTTGGAAATATGGGAGCTAGTCTGGCCAAAGCGGTCGCAAAAGAAGTGGCTAGCACAGACCTGCTCTTGGTCAATCGTTCCCCACAAAAGGTGGAAGAGTTTATCAGCCAGTATGGGGGAACTGCGTCTCATCTTGAACAAGTCTTTCAAGAGGCGGAGGTCATCTTCTTAGGTGTCAAACCCTACCAAATCTGCCCTTTACTTGAAGACTACCAGGGCATTTTGGGCCAACGTTCCAATCTCCTGTTGGTGTCTATGGCAGCAGGTCTGGAACTAGAAAAAATGGCTGAAGTCATCCAGAGCGACCGGGTGGGGCTCATCCGCATCATGCCCAATACGCCCGTAGCCATTGGTCAAGGTGTCATCAGTCTGACCCGCTCCCAGGCAGTGACAGACCAGCAAGTAGCCCAAGTCAACCAGCTTCTAGCAGGAGCAGGGGTCCTCTACGAAATGGAAGAAACATTAATGGATCCTGCAACGGCTGTGGCGGGCTGTGGTCCAGCCTTTGTCTATCAAATGATCGAAGCCATGGCAGATGCGGGAGTAGGTTTAGGACTTTCACGTGAGCAAGCCTTGCAGATGGCCGCCCAGACTTTCAAAGGGGCTGCCAGTATGGTCATAGAGACGGGGCAACATCCTGGAAGCTTGAAGGATGCAGTTTGTAGCCCAGGTGGCTCAACCATCGCAGGAGTCAATCGCTTAGAACAAGTCGGCCTACGGGGCAACATCATTGCAGGTGTGGAAGCTGCCTACAAACGCACCCTAGAAATGGGAAAAGAGGCAGGGAACAAATAGAAAAAAGATTGGTTTTGGCCAATCTTTTTTACGTTAGAGCGAGTCTATCTCTACCAAACCATTTTCCGTCAGACGATAGATTTTTTGGCAGACTTCTTTGAGGAAGGTCCGATCGTGGGAGACTGTAACCAGTCCACCTGGGTAGTCTGCGAATAGGCGACGAATTTCTGGTTGGGAAGTGGGGGAAAAATTACGAGTAGGCTCGTCCAAGAGCAGAAACTGGGGATTTGTGAGTACTAATTGAAGGAGGAAGAGTTTTCCTTGCTGGCCACCAGAAAGTTCAGAGATAGGATGGTGTATTTCAGAATAAGTAAAGTTGAGGGAGGCTAAATGCAATTGAATGGTGTTGATTTCTTCGCGATCGCCTGAATGTTGTAGAAATTGAACCGGTGTCTGAGTCAAAGGAAGGCGTTCAGTATAATCTTGAGGCATATAGGCAGTGCGGATACTTTCATTTTTCCGTAAGATCTCCCAGATCATTTTCAGAAAAGTGGATTTCCCAATACCATTCGAACCGATAATCCCTATTTTATCCTGTCCTAGAAGAGTAAGGGAGAGGTTCTTGACTAGGACACGATCCCCAATTGCGAGCTCTTCCTGATCTAAGAGAAGGACACGTTTTTGAGGAGACAAGGGAGTGAGGGAAGGGAAATGCAGATTGATGATTTCCTCATCATAGGGTTGGGAAGTCATGGATTGGAATTCTCGCTCGTAGCGCTTTTCCTGGGAGAGGAGGGCCTTCATTTTCTTTGCCAGGAGACGTCCAGCAGTGCTATCTTTGGTATTTCGTAAGGAAGTTTGGACTTGCTGACGGACGCGACGGTGCTTCTCCATTGTTTTTTTGTAGGCTCGTTGATCGTTGGCCGCTTGCTGAGACTGTTGCTTAAAGTGTTGTTCCCTCTGGCTACTATAGTCTTGATAGCCTAGGTGCTCTACGATGGTTTCAGCTTCCTTACGGTGTTTGATCTGTCTGAGGTGTATGATGGTATCTGCTGTCTGAGTCAAAAAATCCTCATGATGGGAAATAAATATTATGGTTTGGGGACTCGTTTGGATCATCTGCTGGAGCCAATCCAAGGTCTCTAAATCCAGATCATTTGAAGGTTCATCTAAAAATAGCAATTCATGAGAACAACAAAGTTCGTGAAGCAGTTGTACTTTTAGGGCTTCTCCTCCAGATAGACTTCCGATAGCTTGATCGCTTGCAAAACGCTCGCTATTAAAATGCAATTGATCTGCCAGTCTGTAGAGGGTGGCATAGTCTAGCTCGTTCTCTCCAAAAAAATATTCTTCCAAAGTTTTTCCCTTCAAAGCTTCCGGTAAAGTTTGGGGAATATAAGCATAGGAGTGAAAGGAAGTGGTGATTTCTCCTTCTATAGTCAGATAATCTGGTAGAGATTTTGGGGACATGAGGACCTGAAGTAAGGAAGATTTTCCATTCCCTTCTTCGCCAATAATAGCAACTTTTTCTCCTACATGAATGGTTAGGGAAAGATCACGAACCAGATCTCGTAAATCTTTTGTATGGCGGATAGTGAGGTGGGATAATGTTAGCATAAGATTCCTTTCTACTGGGGACAAAAAATAGCTCTACTTATATTAGTAGAGCTGTATTCAAGTGAAACCCAAGCAGAAAAAGACCTTATTTAGCCAACAAATGGTTGGAGAATAGGCAAGAGGGTACACAAAAAGAGATCGAACAAGCAGTCCACTAAATAAAGTATTTTATTTAACGAAGCTTAGTTGTTCATATCTCCTTACCTCCGAATATGATTAGCCTTATTCTATTCCTTTTATTCGTTATTGTCAAGGAATTCCTTACTTCTTAGTCCCTTTTCTTTTCGGACTCGGGGGGATTTTATGGTATAATTAAAGGTATGCATACAAAACCAACGTCCGCTTATGTCCACATCCCATTTTGTACCCAGATTTGTTTTTATTGTGATTTTTCAAAGGTCTTTATTAAGAACCAACCAGTCGATGCCTATTTGGAGCATTTGATCCAAGAATTTCGTCGGGAAGAAATCACAAACCTACGGACTCTCTATATTGGGGGTGGGACACCGACAGCCTTATCTGCAGATCAGCTAGCGTATCTTCTCAAGGAATTGACCAAGTCGCTTGATCTGTCTCAGATGGAAGAGCTGACGATCGAGGCCAATCCTGGTGATTTGAATCCAGATAAGATCGCTGTCTTAAAGGATTCACCGGTTAATCGGGTTTCATTGGGCGTGCAGACCTTTGATAATCGCTTGCTCAAGAAGATTGGTCGAAGCCACCAAGAACAGGACATTTATGACAATATCGACCGTCTGAAACTGGCTGGTTTTGACAATATTTCGATCGACCTCATCTACGCGCTTCCGACACAAACCATGGAGCAGGTCAAGGAGAATGTTGCGAAGGCTCTTGCTCTTGACATTCCCCACATGAGTCTTTATAGCTTGATTCTGGAGAATCACACAGTTTTTATGAATCGCATGAGACGGGGCAAGCTCCCTCTGCCCAAAGAGGAGCTGGAAGCAGAGATGTTTGAATACATTATTCAGGAGTTGGAGCGAGCGGGCTTTGAGCATTACGAAATTTCTAATTTCTCCAAGCCTGGTTTTGAAAGTCGGCACAATCTCATGTATTGGGACAATGCCGAGTATTATGGTCTGGGAGCTGGTGCATCCGGCTATGTTGATGGGATTCGCTACAAGAATCATGGGCCTATCCGTCACTATATGCAGGCTGTCGAAGAGGGAAATGCGCGTGTCCAAGAAGAGCACTTGAGTCAGACAGAAATGATGGAAGAAGAGATGTTTCTAGGACTCCGTAAGAAAACAGGCGTTTCCAAGAAGCGTTTTGAAGAAAAGTTTGGTGTGAATTTTGACCAACAATATGGACCAGTGGTTGAGGAATTGACCCAGCAGGGACTTTTGGTCCCTGACAAGAACATTGTTCGCATGACCAAGAAAGGTCTCTTTTTAGGAGACACTGTAGCAGAGAAGTTTATTTTGGAGTAGAAGATGGCAAAAAAATTTGAATACAGCATGAAAATTCCGTTTGATATGAGCGATGTCAATGGGTTTATTAAGATTCCCCAATTGATCTTGCTGTCTTTACAGGTATCGGGCATGCAATCGATTGAGCTGGGCATGAGTGATATGTACATTCTAGAGAATTACAATCTAGTCTGGATTATCACGGATTACAATATGAAGATCGATCGTCTCCCTGTTTTTGATGAGAAGATCACCATCGAAACCTATGCCATGAGCCACAATCGCCTTTTCTGTTACCGGGCCTTTAACATCAAGGACGAAGCGGGAAATTCCATTATTGAGATGGTGGCGACCTTTGTCTTGATGGATCGGGATACACGCAAGGTCCATCCAGTTATGCCGGAGATTACAGAAGCCTTTGACTCAGAGTTCTCAAAAACCATGCTCCGTGGACCTCGTTTCAAAGAATTGGAAGGCGGTGTCGAACAAGAATATCTAGTACGCTTTTATGACTTGGATATGAACGGGCATGTCAACAATAGCAAGTACTTGGACTGGGTTTTTGAGGTCATGGGAGCAGACTTCTTGACCCATCATGTCCCTAAAAAAGTTCATCTAAAATATGTCAAAGAAGTGCTGGCAGGAGGTATCATCACCTCTCAATATGAACAAGAGGGCTTGAAAACTCAGCACCAAATTACTTCAGATGGTCAGATCAATGCCCAAGCTGAAATTGAGTGGGAAGAAGTAGAAGAAAAGGGTTGGACTTATGGAAACTAGAAGATTAAAAAATAAAAAACAGGAGCTTGAAAGCTACCAAAAACGGGTTGTGGCCTATGCCAAGCGTCAAAAGAACCCTTTCTACATGTTGGGAGATTGGCTCTTGACTCTTTGTGCTTTGGGCATCATTCTGGTGGAAGAAATTTATAAATTTTTCCGCTACCGTTTGAATTTAGAGAGTTTTAGTCGCTTTTTAAGAGAAGATGTGCGCTGGTATCGCGTTTGGATCCATTTCACCTTGGCCTTTCTCTTGCCTGTTGTGATCTTTTCAGTCGGTATTACCAGTCAATCAGGCTCCTTCTGGTCTAATTTCTATCATCGTTTGTCTCAAGGTGTGCTCTTTAGCACAACCGTCAGCCTCGCTGCGACCTTGGTAACGGATTTTGTAGAAAATTTGCAACCGGAAACCAAGTCAGACGGCCGAAACCGGAGTAGCAAACGCACCGTTTATCAAATCAGTGTGGATCAGGCGACCGTCATTGGTCTCTTGGTGACTATTGTCATTCTTATGGTGGCTTCCTTCTTGTTTACCCAATCGGGAAGTCAAGGGATCAATTTTACTGGTTTGATCCTACAGTTTGTCCTTTATGCTGGTGCTCTACTTCTGTATGGTTCTGGTGGACGAGTGGACGCTGAAAAATTGAAAGAAGAAGCAGAGACAGAAAGGAAAGAATAAATGCACTACAAAGGCTATTTGATCGATTTAGATGGCACCATTTACAAGGGAAAATCACGGATTCCTGCAGGGGAAGCCTTTGTCCATGAATTGCAGGCGCGTGAGATTCCTTATCTCTTTGTGACCAACAATACAACCCGCACACCAGAGACTGTTCGGGAGATGTTAGCAACTCACTTCAACATTGAAACCCCAGTTTCAACCATCTATACAGCTACCCTTGCGACCATTGACTACATGGATGACCAAAATTTGGGCAAAAAGGTCTATGTGATCGGAGAAGCAGGCCTCAAAGACGCCATCGAAGAAGCAGGTTTCATCTTAGATGAAGAAGCACCTGATTATGTCGTGATTGGACTTGATTGGCAAGTGGATTATGAGAAATTTGCGAAAGCAACCTTGGCTATTCAAAAAGGGGCTCACTTTATTGGGACCAATCCGGACCTCAACATTCCAACAGAGCGCGGCTTATTGCCGGGAGCAGGATCTCTGATTGCCCTTGTCGAGGCAGCGACACGGGTCGAGCCTGTGATCATTGGAAAGCCAAAGGCCATCATTATGGATAAGGCTATTGAACACTTGGGCCTTGAAAGAGAAGAAGTGGTCATGGTTGGGGACAACTACCTAACGGATATCCGTGCGGGTATTGACAATGGCATTCCGACCCTTCTGGTGACGACTGGGTTTACCAAAGCAGAAGAAGTGCCGACCTTGCCCATTGCACCGACACATGTCGTTTCTAGCTTAGCGGAGTGGGATTTTGATGCTTAGAAGTTTGAAATCAATCAACCAAGTTTTCTTTATCTTGTCAGCTGCCATCCTTCTCACCATTGGCCTAGCATGGGTCCTATATCCCATGGAGATTCATTGGTTGGGAATCCAAAGTCGGACTGGTTTTTCGGCTTCTGTCATCATGAAGAATGTTAATGTCTTGATGAACTATTTGACCAATCCTTTTCAATGGGTGTTGAAGATGCCCCAATTTCCTTCTTCAAAAAATGGACTGCACCACTTTGAGGCCGTTAAGTACCTATTTCAGTTAGTGACGCTTGTTTTCCTGGTCACCCTACCTGGCTTTATCCAGTTTATGCGAACGGTTGTCAAAAAAGGCTACCTGAATGTCTATCGCAATCTCTTCTTTTGGATGATGGTCTTTCCGATCCTATTTGCGGCTCTGGCTGTTTTCATTGGCTTTGATCAATTTTTTACGCTCTTTCATCAGGTCCTATTTGCTGGGGATACTACCTGGCTCTTTGATCCGCGCGTGGATTCCATCATCCTCGCTCTACCCGAAGACTACTTTATGCATGCCTTCTTGATTTTCTTTGTTCTGTATGAAGGGATTTGTGCGAGTTTTTATTTACTATCTAGGAGAACCAAATGAACCAATACAATCGATTATTAGACCCTAAAAAAGATCTAGGAAAGTATTCCGGAACACTAGCCATTTATCTCTTTATTATGACCATGGTAGGTTTGATTTGGGGAGCTCTCTTTAGAATGGTCCTATTTGGCTCGCTTCGGAAAGATCCGAGTAAGGCGTTAGAGAAAATGGATGTCTGGGCCGGAGTTCCCTACTTTATTGCTATTGCAATTGGTCTCTTTCTTTTTAATGCTTACCGCAAAAAGGCCCTTTTTAAATTTGACCTCAAACGGAAGGGACGCAAGATGACCCTTCCTGTCTTCTTTATCTTCCTAGCCTTTCTAGGCTTTTCTCAAGTCTTTGCCTCTATTATGACGCAAGTAATCGAGCGCATGTTTGAAACGATTGGTCTGCATTCTTCGTCTACAGATATAGGCAATTCTATTGAGCGTTCATGGACTATGCTTTTGTACGCAGGATTTTTAGGCCCAGTTACAGAAGAGTTTTTCTTCCGTGGAGCCGGTTTGCGAGGCTTGGAGCGCTACGGCAAAGTCTTTGCCATTGTTATGACGGCTATCTTATTTGGTCTCTTCCATGCCAATTTTGACCAGCTCTTCTTTGCAAGTATCATTGGGCTAGGATTTGGCTACATTGCCTTTGAATACAGCATCTGGTGGGCGATTTTCTATCACATTTTTAATAACTTTGTGATTTCGCAAGGTCTCTTTTATGTCGCCCATCATGTAGATGACGGATTGGCAAATTGGTTACAAATTGGAGTCTTGGCTATCGGATCGATTGTCATACTTGTGGTTCTTGCGACCAAATGGACAGATATTAAGGCTTACATTCAGGTCAATAAACCCCAACCAGGAGTCTTCCAGCGTTCGCTCGCTTCCTTCTGGTTCTGGTTCTTCGTCTTATTTACGATCTTTATGTCCATCCTTCCATATGTGGTTCCAATCTTCCGGCTAGCCTATCTCAAGGGCTAAGGTCTTAAGTATGTATGAATAGTGCAGAGAGGCTAAGACCTCTCTTTTTTGCTATAATAGAGAGTATGAACAACTTGATTAAATCCAAGCTCGAGCTCTTGCCGACGAGTCCGGGCTGTTACATTCACAAAGATAAGAACGGTACCATCATCTATGTGGGGAAGGCCAAGAATCTTCGTAATCGGGTGCGGTCCTATTTTAGAGGGAGCCACGATACCAAGACGGAAGCGCTGGTATCTGAGATTGTGGATTTTGAGTTTATCGTCACCGAGTCTAATATTGAGGCTTTGCTTCTTGAGATCAACCTCATCAAGGAGAACAAGCCCAAGTACAATATCATGCTCAAGGACGATAAGTCCTATCCCTTCATCAAGATTACCAATGAGCGCTATCCGCGCCTCATCATCACGCGCCAGGTCAAAAAGGATGGTGGTCTCTATTTCGGTCCCTATCCGGATGTAGGTGCGGCCAATGAGATCAAGCGACTCTTGGATCGGATTTTCCCATTCCGCAAGTGTACCAATCCGCCTTCCAAGGTCTGCTTTTACTATCATCTAGGACAGTGTATGGCTCATACAGTCTGTCATAAGGAAGAAGCCTATTTCAAGGGCATGGCGCAGGAGGTTTCTGATTTCCTTAAGGGGCAGGATGACAAGATTATCGATGAGCTCAAGCTCAAGATGAATACCGCGGCGCAAAACATGGAATTCGAGCGGGCGGCCGAGTACCGGGATCTGATCCAGGCCATCGGGACCCTGCGGACCAAACAGCGGGTCATGGCCAAGGATTTGCAGAACCGGGATGTCTTTGGCTACTACGTGGACAAGGGCTGGATGTGTGTGCAGGTCTTCTTTGTCCGTCAGGGCAAGCTGATCGAGCGGGATGTCAATCTCTTTCCTTACTACAATGATCCAGACGAGGATTTTTTGACCTATGTAGGACAGTTTTACCAGGAGAAATCTCACCTGATCCCCAATGAAATCCTGATCCCACAAGATATCGATGAGGAAGCGGTCAAGGCCCTTGTGGATACCAAGGTCCTCAAGCCCCAACGAGGGGAGAAGAAGCAGTTAGTCAATCTGGCCATCAAGAATGCGCGTGTCAGTCTGGAGCAGAAGTTCAATCTTCTTGAAAAATCCATGGAAAAGACCCAAGGTGCCATTGAAAATCTTGGAAAACTCCTGCAAATTCCAACGCCTGTGCGGATTGAGTCTTTTGACAACTCCAACATCATGGGGACCAGTCCGGTCTCTGCCATGGTCGTCTTTGTCAATGGAAAGCCAAGCAAAAAGGATTACCGCAAGTACAAGATCAAGACTGTCGTCGGGCCAGATGACTATGCCAGCATGCGGGAAGTCATACGCAGACGCTATAGCCGGGTCATGAGGGATGGTCTGACGCCACCAGATCTGATTGTTATCGATGGGGGTCAGGGCCAGGTTAATATTGCCAAGCAAGTCATTCAAGACGAGTTGGGGCTGGATATTCCCATCGCAGGCCTGCAAAAGAATGACAAGCACCAGACCCATGAATTGCTCTTCGGTGATCCTCTCCAAGTCATCGAACTCTCGCGCACCTCGCAGGAATTTTTCCTTCTCCAGCGGATCCAGGATGAAGTCCACCGTTTCGCTATCACCTTCCACCGCCAGCTACGGTCCAAGAATTCCTTCTCCTCCCAGTTGGATGGCATCGAAGGCTTGGGACCAAAACGCAAACAGTTGCTGATGAAGCACTTCAAGTCACTGACCAAGATCAAAGAAGCCACTGTGGATGAGATCGTCACAGTAGGCATCCCACGAGCAGTCGCGGAGGCAGTGCAGATCAAGCTCCATCAAGGAAAGCAAGCAGAAGCAAGTTCCTTGATGGAAGTGGCGGAGGATTCTGAACCATACCAATCATAAGGAGTTTATAATGAATCATCGAATTGCTATTTTATCTGATATTCACGGAGATACGACAGCCCTGGAGGCAGTGATTGCGGATGCGCGTGCTCTAGGCGCGACGGAATACTGGCTTTTAGGGGACATTTTGTTACCAGGACCAGGAAGGGAGGATCTTTTTGACTTGCTGGATGCGATTCCGATTACAGCAGCTGTTCGTGGAAATTGGGACGATTGTGTCCTAGAGGCTTTGGATGGTGAGTACGGGCTTGAGGAGCCGCAGGAGATCCAAATGCTTCGTCTCACTCAGTATGTCATGGAGGGACTGGATCCTAAGCGGATTGATTGGCTTCGTTCGCTTCCTCTAATGGAGAAGAAGGAGGTCAACGGCATTCGCTTTTCACTGACCCACAACTTACCAGAAAAGAATTATGGTAGAGACTTGCATCCAGCTAATGCGACGGAGAACTTTGATCAATTGCTGGATGACCAGACAGATATGGCCATCTACGGTCATGTCCACAAGCAGTTGCTTCGCTATGGCAGTCAGGGCCAGCAGATTCTCAATCCAGGGACTATTGGCATGCCTTATTTTGACTGGGAACCAATTCAAAACCACAGAGCTCAGTATGCACTGATCGATGTCGAAGAAGATGGGGTGACCAACCTGCAATTTCGGAAGGTGGCTTACGACTATGAAGCAGAATTACAAGATGCCAAGGACAAGGGCCTTCCTTTTATTGAGATGTACGAAGAATTGAGACGCGAGGATAACTATCGAGGTCATAATAGTGAGTTGCTAGCTTCCTTGATTGAGAAATTCGGTTATGCCAAAGAAGTAGCTGCCTATTTCAATCTTTCCAATGAATCATAGGTGGGTCTCTTGTGTATTCAACCAATCAAAAAAGCGGATGTATAAATGTCCGCTTTTTTATATCGCTATTCTATTCAATAATAATTGCAAAATATAATGAAAATAAATTTATGATTTTTCTGAATTAAGATTAATAAACAATAAACTTACAAGATAGATCACTAATTGGC
>OKWA01000872.1_pt1 | contig 12518 bp, 10 predicted proteins | sample 1606861 | NCBI WGS metagenome assembly OKWA01 (sample SAMN03281007, study PRJEB24777) | human gut metagenome | isolation source: fecal sample PR166 from 1 month old female Malay infant, vaginally... | reverse complement strand
ACAGGAACAGGAACAGGAACAGGAACAGGAACAGGAACAGGAACAGGAACAGGAACAGGAACAGGAACAGGAACAGGAACAGGAGCAACAGGTTGGTCTTTTATCGATATGTCGCTTCGCAGAGCTTCTAAGTGGTCGGGGTTGTAGTTAAGCCGATTACTGAGATTTGCCCAGGAGTAGCTCTTGCCCAATTGCGAAGCTTTGAAAGCTATGCCTGTGTATTCGAAAGAGAAGCCGTTCATTTTACCGGTAGAGGCAATATTGGCCTTCCAGGATACTTCAGCTTCTTCCAGACGTTTTGTGAAAGTCAAAAGGTCCGGCTTATCAGATAAACTTTTATCAATAATCTGCTGTAAAGCTTCTTTTGGTGAAGGCTCCCCGGTTCGTTCTGAAAGCATCTGTTCATTACGGGAAACTTTTCTTCGCTTCTGTTGCTTTGGTGTAATGGAAGGGGCTGGCTTGGTCACTGTCAGACCGTGAGCGATTTCGAGTTCACTAATGATCCGTGTGCTGATAAGGTTTTCATTCCTACCCAAGTAGAGCTTACCTCCATTGAGGTCTATGCGACTTGCGATAATGTGTATGTGCTGACCAGCCGGATCGTCATGTAAGACATAGCAACGGAGATGGGTATCACTGAATCCCATTCGTTCCATATAGTCATCTGCGATACTCGACCACTGTTCATTCGTTAGTGATTCACCGTTGGGTAAGCGAAGCGAGTTGTGCCAAACCGGTTTCTGAACATCTGGCCGAAGCTGTTTTGTGCCATTGAATTCGGAAATCAGTTCAAGAGCAGAGCCACTTAACATGTTCCCGCCAATGACGATTGGATCACTTTTATGATGTGAACCTGGCTTCAATGCATATTGGACCACACCAGCAAAGTTATTACCCCTCTTGATCTTCCGCATACCCTTCACGAGGGGCACTCCAAAAATCTGTTCTTAACAAGTTGTGACGAAGCTCTTCCAGTTGTCGCTTAACAGCGAACAATTCGGTATGAGTAAGCTGACTGTCTTTGCTTTTACAATCTATATGGGTCGCAATTCGATTTAGCTTTTGTGATATGACAGTTAAGGCTTTCCAGGCTTCGGTATTAATCGCCGGTATAACAGGAGGCAACTTTTGAAGGGAAGCCATTCGGAGCCACTCTCCTTTTGAGTAATGCTTTCTTAATATATTAAGTTTCGCTAATTCATTTTTGTTTAATCTGACACTAACACAGTAAGTCCTCTTTGAATCCATAACAGGATTTGCATTTTTTTTACAATGCTGGATTTCTTTTTTTTTGCATTTATCAGCATGAATTATAACTGGTTGTTTTTCCATATAAACTCCTTTTCATATGTATTGTTATGATTAATAATTGTCTTTTTTGTAAATGTCAATGTTTGATGCGGTGTTTTTGCTAAGTGTATGAACAAAATCATCATTGAGTTATAGCCATTTTATGGCATGTTTAATGAGCTTGTAGTAAAATTCACCCATAAATAGTTAACGTTAAGGAGGTGCATATGTTTTCCAAAGAAAAAGTTAGCGATATTTTATTTGCGAATGGTTTTGAGATCAAAAATCAAAGTAATATAGGTGACTCATATACGTTTGATTTAGGTAATGAATGGCAAGTCTCTGTATTTTGTCCTTTTGTTGGGAATGTATTTGAAGGAAATGTGGATAAATTAAATTATGAGGCACTAAGTGCGTCTTTATTTGATAGTATTGGTACAAAGTTTAAATTTAAAAACGTAGCTTCATTAGAAGCTAATATTAAAAAAGTACTCAGAATACTAAAAGAAAACTCTGATGATGATGATATTTTAAAGTGTGAAAAATGTGGTGTAAGATACGTGCAACCAAAAGAACCTACATTTGGTAAAAAATGGAAGCCATTCCTCTCTTGTAGTGGAATGATAATTAAAGGAACAGGTAAAAACAAAGGGATTCTTTGTGATGGGACATCTAAAAAATTACCGGCAGTAGTTTTGCTATAAATTTAAATTTTGTTTTTATAGTGTGACAAGGAAAAAACATGTTCGATTTTCTTATGATTAACTCTGAGTATGTGTCTATTGTCGGTGCGGTTTTAGCTTTTGTTGGCACAATTGTACTCGCATTTTCTCTGGGAAAAGTATTGTGGGAATTCATGTTTTCAATTGACGCGATATCTACCAGTATTGAAAGTATAGCAGACGGGGGAGATATTTACGTCGTTCAAGGACTTCATAAAAGAATATCAAAAGCTATTTCTGCGTCCAAAAAGCCCACCTGGATTGGGATAATATTAGTATTTATATCAATGCTAATGCAAGGTTATTCTTTATATCTAAGTTATGAAAGTAATAAAATAAATTCGATAAAGTACGATAATAGAATAAATGAAGTTCATGATGAAATTACTGAAACAAAAAACACACTGAATATATTGAACAGTAAGTTGTTAGCTAAAATTGATGAAAAACAGTTACAAATAGATGAGCTTGAACGTATTCAGAGAGAACAAAATGAAATTTTACAGAGCATTATTAAAAAACAGAAAAAGCATTAATAAATGCAGATGTTGATTTTTTCAACCGTAGGGCAGAAAAAACAAGGCAACAAATAGAAGCGGAGCTTCTATTTGTTAGCTCTTGCTTAATCAATTCTAACATGTTAATTAAGCTTCATGTCTTTGCTATTATTGATGTTTAGAGTTAATTGGTCTAAGGTGTTTTTTAGGATAACATTCTCGGCTTTTACTTTATCATAAATATAATAAGAATCTTCTTTTACATGTGCAATAATATCTTTTAATTCTTTTTTGATGCTATCAGTGAGCGATTCTATATTTGCTTTTTTAAGATAGCTGGGGAGATTTATACAACCTACATCAAAAAAATCATATGTGGTGATGTCATCGTCTTGATAATTAAAATTATTATCTATTTCTACTTTTAATATAAAAATATCATCATTCTCATTTATATCATTATCGTCTTTATTAGTAATCTCATTTATTAATTTATATTTCTTTAGTGCTTGTGAGTAGTTGAAGAAGAAATAACTTTTACCATTCCAATTTATGCTTTGAAGGAAATATATTGCTATGTGGTCTTTAGGGCATCCGCAATTATTGGTCAGCATATCTAGGAAGAAATTGTTAATTGGTATTAATGCTATAGGGTAACAAACCTTTATAAGTCGGTAACTTAGTTTGCTCATATCATTTTCCAATATTATGAAGGTTAAAAGGATAACTATTTTAAATCGTATTATATGATTTGACAAGTAAAAATCATTGTGTATAAGCAATATAACTAAGGAGGTATATATATGAGTTTAAGCGAAGTTGATTATGGCAATGATTTGTCGAGCACAGCTAAAATATTTATCACTGAACAAAATACTGTTTTTCTAAACCGAGTGGATGCATGTGGTTTTTGTTATGAGTTCGTCATGAAAAATGAAATCAATATCTTTACGGGTTGCTGCCTTAAAGATATCATCAATATTAAAGTGTCTATGGGAATAAAGGAGTTATATGTGGAAATTGATAATGATGGAATGAATAAATTTATCCGTATTGAAGATGAAAGTAAAATAGTTAATGAAAGTGAGCTATGTATCAATTCTTTTTCTAAGCGATTAATAACCAAACTACATACCAGAGAGAGAGACGTTAAAATTGAAGGGTTATTATCACATTTAAAAGTTAATGATGCAAAAAAAGCTCTTCAATTAATTCAATTCATTAAAATTCGAAATATATTAAATAGTGGCGACGTTTATAACTTATATAGCTTATATGTAAATCATTTGAAGATTGTTGCACCAAAATTTGTTGATAATAATATCTTTTATCTTAAAAGGTTGGTATTGGGCTTAATAAACCTGGGAGAAATAAATATTATTCTTTAATCTATAAAATGTAGATTAACTTTAACCATCTCGATATACAAGACATTATCCTTCGCCTTAAAATACATACTCATTCACTTGATGTTATCTATGGATTGTGATAGCGGAAGGTATACGGTAAAATCATCTATAGGAACACAACCGTTTACAAGAGTGATGTATAAATTGAACGAAATCAAGGCCATAGATCTTTTTTCAGGTGCGGGAGGCTTTTCGTTAGCCGCTCTGGATCTGGGTATTGAAATTTTAGCTGCAATAGAACTTGATAAAGATGCTTGTGATACATATAGAAAAAATTTAATTCAAAAAAGAGAAAATAGCATAAAATTACTAAACAAAGATATTATGACTATTTCACCTGATGAGCTAATGGATAGCTTACAACTGAAAGAAAAAGAGTTGGATCTAATCATTGGTGGGCCACCTTGCCAAGGTTTTTCATCTCATAGAATAAAAAATGCTGGTGTTAATGATCCAAGAAACGAATTACTTATTCGCTACTATGATTTTGTTAAAATTTTTCAGCCTAAGATGTTTCTTGTTGAAAATGTGCCAGGTTTGCTTTGGGAAAAACATAAAGACTATTTAAACAACTTTAAAAGGCTTGCCGCTAATAGTGGATATAATATCTTGGGTCCATTAAAGTTGAATGCAAAAGATTATGGAGTTCCTCAAAACAGAAACCGGGTATTTATCTTAGGTCTCAGAGATGATATTTCTATCAGCGAAGGTGATTGGCCACCTTCCCCAACTCATTTCAAAGATAAAAAACCTTATTGGGTTAATGCTTCTGAAATCTTTGAAAAACCTACATCTTCTATTATTGAAAAAATTACTGCTGTTTTAGGGCAAGATGTCGCACATAAATTAAAATTTAGAAATACGCTTAAAGAAAATAAAAGTGATCCAAATAATATTCATATGAATCATGCTGATTATATGATTGAAAGATTTAGTTTGACACCAATTAATGGCAGTCGGGAAGATGTTGATTTTAGATTGCCTTGCCATTCGAATGGCTATGCTGGTCATAAAGATGTTTATGGTCGGATAAGGCTATCATTACCTGGCCCAACAATAACGACTGGTTGTTTTAATCCTTCAAAGGGCCGTTTCCTACATCCGTGGGATAACCATGGAATTACTGTAAGGCAGGCGGCTAGATTTCAAACATTCCCCGATGATTACATTTTTTCTGGAGGCATCATTAGCCAAGGGAAACAGGTGGGAAATGCAGTTCCTGTAAATCTGGGGAAAATTCTTCTGAAATCTTGTGTTGAAATAATAATCAATAACTCTCAAAGGGATGATAAAAATGCAGATGAGATCTCTTAGCTTTAAAGCGAGGGCAAGGACAATTGAACATCTCGGTAAGGGGCAGATTGCCGATTGCCCAACTGCTGTAAGCGAGCTTTGGAAAAATGCATATGATGCTTATGCAAGAGATGTGGCATTATACACAATAGATGGCGATTACCCTTGCGGAGCCCTTATAGATAACGGTTGCGGAATGTCCTTGCAACAAATTATTGATAATTGGCTTGTTGTTGGCACCGAATCTAAAACGAGAAAGAACACATTAGAAGAAAATGAGCGGTTCGGATTAGGTATCCGAAAAACTCAAGGAGAAAAAGGGATTGGGCGATTATCTGCTGCTTTTCTATCTCCCGTAACTTTTCTTGTCACTAAGAAAATGGATAATAATTATGTTGCCTTGCTAATTGATTGGAGGCTTTTCGAAAACCCGTATCTCTCATTTGACGATGTCACTGTTCCATTCAGAGAGTTCGAAAAAATAGATTCTCTATCTGATGTTTTGTCTGATTTGCTCATTGAACTTAAGAAGAATGTATACTTTCCCAGCAAAGATGAAGATGAAGATGAAGATGAAGTTCGTCATTTTAATCATATTCTCACAAAATCAGCTTGGGAAAAATTCTCAGAAGATGAGAAAGCTGTAAATGAAAAAAGTGACTTTATTACTACCCAAGATAAAATAATTAATTTTTGTGATCAATTTAAAATTGATCCTAATGTCTTCGTTCCTTGGGAAGAAATCTTAATCAAAGTTGAAAAGATAGACGGTGATAAGCATGGTACCGCTCTGTTTTTATTGGAGCTTGGACGAGATTTGTCATTATTAACCAATGCAGGGGATTTAGCTAAGGATAATGCAGAGTTATCTGATGTTGAGCAAAGCTTGGTTGACACTTTAAGAGCATTTGTAAATCCTTATATTTTAGACGATCTATCATTCTCTTATGAGATATATACAATTAAGGCCAATGGTTACCATCGTCAAATATTAAAGCAATCGGATGTATTTAGTAAAAGTGATTTTGATGCTTTAGAGCACACTGTTGTGGGCTACGTTGATGAGAAGGGTTGGTTTAGAGGTCGCGTAAAAGCTTTTGGCGAGGATAAGGGCGAAGTCGTTATTCCTGCCAGCATAAGTGTTAATTCTGATTCAGGAGTCGGACCATTTGAAATTCAAATTGGAACATTAGAATTTTTGGCACAAAATACCTCGCACACCGAGCGAGAGCATACACATTTTGACCTCAAGGCAAAAAAATATGCTGGGCTTATGGTATTTCGGGATAATTTAAGAGTGTTGCCGTATGGACGAGTTGATAATGATTTCTTTCAGATCGAGGAAAGAAGGTCATGGAATGCTGGGCGGTACTATTGGTCTAACCGCAGGATTTTCGGATTTATCAGTATCACACAATCAAATAATAAAGAACTAAAGGATAAATCTGGGAGGGAAGGCTTCATTCGAAACCAAGCTGCTAGAGAATTGAAAACATTAGTTTCAGATCTATTAACATCATTAGCGGATAGATTTTTTGGTGGAAAGTCCGAAGATCGTAAAGAACTTCTTGAGCAAGTAAAACGTGAAAAGGAATTAAGAAAATCAGCACAGCAACAAGCTCGTAAATCTACACAAAAGAGTTTCTCTGAGGCACTAAAAACGCAAACTCCCGTTTTAGATGCTTCGCTTGAAGCTGTAAAAAAATTGAAGACTAAATTAGATAGTAATCAAAATAAGCATGATTATAATTATATAAAAGAAATAGATGCTGACCTTGCTAATTTAGAATCATTAAGAACAGAAATAAAAACTCCAACTAAGCCACCTAAAATCGGTGTGTATGAGGAGAGATATAGAAATTATCGTGATAAATACAATGAATTCTCTGCGTATATCTTAGAAATGAAATTAATAGTTAATAAATTAGATTCTGAGTTAAATAAGTTAGAACCTTCGTTAGTAGGTAAAAATCATCTTGATAAAAATCAAGGGATCATTAATGCCAGATTAACAAAGTTTAGTAATAACATTGATGAAAAAACAAATGCTCTCTTAAAGAAATGGGGAGAAGAAATTAAGACTGATAGAGCTATATATTACTCTAAAGCTATATCAATAGTTGACTCAATTAACAATAATACTGAGATCGAGAATGTTTTAAATTTACTCGATAGTATTTATATTGAAACTATTGACTCACTAACATTCAAATATCAATCAATAAATAAAGGATTGGAAAGGTTATTTGAAGGAGTAAATTTAGACTCTGCTTTTTCGCTGTCAGAAGAAGAGAGAGAGTATTTTGAGGATAAAGCTAAGAGTCTAAATGCTCTGGCTCAGTTAGGTATCAGTGTCGAAATACTCTCACACGAGCTTGAAGAAATGGACTCTATGGTTACACGAGGACTAAATTCTTTGCCTTCAACCGCGAAGGAACATCCCGGTTTCACATTAGCACTGAACGCACATAGATCATTAACACAACAAATCAGATTTTTATCACCTTTGAAAATATCTGGATATCAGTCAAGGCAAAAAATTACCGGGAAAAATATAATGGATTATATCCTGAAATTTTTTGGTGACCGTTTTGAAAGACAACGTATTTCGATTGAATTCGGTGATGATTTCAAGAACATATCTATCAATGATATACCTTCACGCATATATCCTGTTTTTACAAATATTGTAAATAATGCGATGTATTGGGTCAGTTTGGCAAACAATAGACTTATAAAAATTGATTTTGTAAATTCCTTAGTCATCATAGCAAACTCTGGCCCAGCAATTGATACCGATGATGTTCCTCGACTCTTTGAACTATTCTATAGTAAAAGGGCTAACGGACATGGAGTGGGTTTATATCTTTGTCGAGAAAATCTTGCTGTTGCACATCATAAAATATGGTACTCGGAACCAGATGTAGACGGTAATTATTTAATAAAAGATGGTGCTAATTTCGTGATCCAGTTCAATGGAGTGGAGTACTAATATGACAGTGGCAAATTATAATTCTCTCGTCCAGCAGACTTTCTGCGATAATGCAATTCGTTCCGTCGTCATGATTGATGACGATTTTTTAACATACTCTGAATCTATACAAGCACTTAACAGAGAAATCCAGCTAGATGCAAAAAAAATTGACTCATCAAAAAGGGCCGCTACACTTGAAAGTTTTTTCCAAGCAAAAAATATGATTTGTGATATTGACAATGGTTCAGTTAATTTTGATGTTGATCGTATTAGAAAATCAGATTTGATTATAGTAGATTATCATTTGGATAATAATGCCCCTGATAAGACACTGAGTTTGTTGCAAGAATTAAAAGACTCTGAACATTTAAATATGGTTGTTATATATACTAGAGAGGATCTGGAAACTGTATGGATGCAGATTGCCTCAACTCTCAAGGGAGCTGCAGATTATAATGAATTGATCATTGAGAGAGAAAATGAATTGCTTCAGCGTTATTGGGAAGATACGGTATTACCTAATTTGTCCCATAACGGTGATAAAGCCCTTACAAGAGCAGAAACTATCTCATACATTAAAGACAGAAAATGTTGTCGAAGAGTTAAAACACTAATTCATGGTGATGCCATTTTAGTAGAGCAAGACGATAAGAATTTTATTGCTGAAATGATTGCAGAATATGCCGTAGCCAAAAATAATATTATTCAGAGCAAAATAACTGATAATGTTATCTTTGGTGATCAAGATGGGGTTAAATGGATTCAGACTGGTAATATATTTGTCACTTTGTTTCATAAGGTTCATAATGATCATGATGATGATGGGGACAGAATTTGGAGAAAACTGAATGATTCATTAATTGAGTGGAATCCCTCTTATTATCAGATAATAAAATCTGAGATTCAAAATGCAATCGAATCTGAAGCTTTATCCTTTGTTAATCATTTGGCTAATGATCAGTTTGGGCAAGCAGGGTGGCTAAATGAGATTTTAAGATCTAACTCTCCAGAAATTAGACGCAGAAATATTGATTTTGTTTTTGGTAATTTATCAGAAGAATTATACCAAAGACTAAAAAAGAACAGATCGTTAGATGATTTTATCAAAACTGTTTTTGATAGTTATTCTGATGATTTTGCAAGTAGCGGGATTCCTAGAACACTTGAATATTGCTCTTCAAAAATGAATCTTCCTGCTACAGATGAAGCATACAATCAAATGTATCACGCTCTTAATATGAATCTTTCTTCCAAAAATTTTGAGGATGGTCATATATCGACGGGTACTATATTTTTTGATACTGATTCGGATAAATGGTATTTATGTGTTTCCGCTGCATGTGATTTAGTTCCAACTCAAGGGAATGAACCTCATCATCATAGATTAAAACCACATAGAATTATAAAAGTACTTGAGCTTTTCAATGCCAGTCAAAATAAAGCGTTGCCGTATGCAGAGCATTCGAAGTACATCTATGTAATGCATAAAAATGTAAGGAAGTATCTATCTGTTTTCGAGGGTGAAAAAGCTATTCCAGTTGTTGATTATATGGTGGTGTTAAATCACGGGACAGCGGTCGATGGTGCAGAAAAGAATGTTATCTCTGCAGTTTTTCTAAGTAATATGGATGGTAATGTGCAAAATGTTCGTGTTAGTCTTAAACTTAAATCACAGTTAAGGACTGGTTATGCTGAACGATATCAAGCCATAGCCTCTCAATATGGTGCAAGGATTGGAGTTGATTATGTATCAATGATGTTGCCATAATGATTATGTCTTAGGCATGGTGATTTTTCATTATGCCTTTTTTTCTCATAATTATAGTTTGCTTTTCTCGTAACCTTCTAACCTTCGTGTTTCTTATGGCAATTGTAGAAGTATTTAAATATCGGACAAAGCATGTTCATTTTCTTTAATTTTTTTGTAATACTTTAGATTTTAGGTTTATTTGTAATCAAGGTGTTAAAGCTGTTGTAATATTTTTTGTAAATATCCTAGGGATATCAAATTCTTATTGTTGATTTAACAACTCTGTGAAGGGAAATAAGGTTATATTGTGAAATATACTAATGAGTTCTCTGGCGAAGACTACAAAAAAAGTTTTCTGGATGATGTTGAAAAAAATGAAAAGGCATTAGCCTACGCATTAGACATACGAAAGTTCGAAATTGATCTTTACTGGAAAAGGGCATCATATTTTTGGACTTTTATTGCTGCTACTTTTGCTGGTTTTATTACATTGCAGGCATCTTCTTCCGTTAATAAAACTGATCTTTCCGTTATATTATGTTGCCTTGGGATTATATTTTCTACGGGATGGTTATGTGTAAACAGAGGTAGCAAACACTGGCAAGAAAATTGGGAGAATCATGTTGATATGTTGGAGGATTCTACTATCGGACCTTTATATAAGGTTGTCTTAACCCGACCTATGCCAAAGGGTTTTCAGGAACATTGTGAGCATTTACTAACAGGTCCTACATCTTTTTCAGTGTCTAAAATAAACCAGTTAATTAGTTTGTTTGTGACCATTTTATGGGTTGCTCTACTATTTAAAAGTTTACCTGACATCCGTTTCACCTCTCCGTTTAATCCTTTCTATTTTACTCTTGTTTGTATTACCGGAATGTTTTGTCTTTTGTTTTTCTGGAGAGGAAAGACATATGGGAAAGATTATGTACATATAGCTAAGATAAGAAATGCTCAAATTAAACTTAAAATTACGCAAGATGATTGAGCTTTGGATATTTATATCAAATTTGCCGAATTAAAAGTTGAGGATGACTATGTGTATTTAGTCATCCTTTTATAGCTTAAATTTCCTGACTCCTTTAAGGTAATTAATTATATTTATATAATTAAGCAGCGATGGCTTTTAGCCTTTGAGCTTGAACATAATTACTCCACCACTGCATAAGAGCAATTCGTTCTGTTAAGTATTCTGCTCGATTGTAAGCTGCTATTATTTCATCCTTTTTTGAGTGTGCAAGAGCAGCTTCGAGGACATCTGTTCTGAACTTACCAGACTCCTCTGCGGCCGTTCGTGCAATAGATCTCATTCCATGAGCTACAAGCTCACCTCCGAATCCCATTCGAATAATAGCGGCATTAGCTGTTTGTTCATGCATATGGCAAAGAGGAGCCTTTATGCTTGGAAACACCCATTCACGATGCCCACTTATCGCTTTCATTGACTCCAGGACTCTCAAAGCTTCTTTGCTTAGTGGAACTTTGTGAGGCTTCTTCATTTTCATAAACTCCGCCGGGATGTTCCACATTGAGTTGTCAGTATCTATATCGGCCCATCTTGTGCGAACAGCCTCACCAGGACGAACCCAAGTAAGCAATTGCCATTCAATCAGCAATCGTGTCTCCAAACGGACTGATGCATTGTTTAACACTGTAAGGAAGCGGGGGAGTTCGGTTGGGTGCAGGGCTGGCATGTTCTGTTTCTTCGGCTTACTAAATCTCTGGGCAAGATTGTCAGCCGGATTGAATTCTATGAGTTCTTCTGTTGCTGCATAGCGGAAAATTTCATTCAGGCGGGATATGATGCGGCGAAGTGTTTCAAGGACACCTCGTTTTTCTATGGGGTCTAAATGCTGTTTAAGCATTTTAGGCCGAATCTCTTTAATGGGAGTATCACCCAATGTGGGAAAGATATTCCTTTCAAGGCTACGCCATATATCGTTAGCATGATCTTGAGAGATTCCTGAAGTTTTGATTTTTTCATCCAGCCACTTCTTGGCTACTGCTTGAAAGGTATGCTCCGTGGCATCTTTCAGGGCATTGGCTTTCTGGGTGTTATGAACTTGTGGGTCTATACCATTTGCAAGCAACGACAAGTATTCATCACGTAAAGCTCGTGCCTTCGCAAGTGTAAGGTGAGGATAGGTTCCTAAGCTCACCTTAGTTCGCTTTTTGGTTACAGGCACTGCATATCTGAAATACCAATTTTTCTTCCCTCCCTTCGCCAGGGGAGCGATTCGCAGGAGCAAACCATCGCCGTCAAAAAGGTTAACCTCTTTCTCGGCAGGTTTGGTGCTTTTGATTTCAGTGTCAGTGAGCTTCTTAGCGATTTTTGCCATGTTTGGGACCCTCAAGTTTTGGACCCTTTGTGCTGGGTCCCAAAAAGGGTGCCATAACGAGTAGCTTCTAGCAATTCTCGGTAGACTACTATAGACGTAAAAAAGCCCGCAAGGCATGGTTCCATGCGGGCTTAGTAGACTTCACTGAACTTCAATACATCAAAAAGTGGTGGAGCTGGCGGGAGTTGAACCCGCGTCCGAAATTCCTACATCCTCGGCACTACATGCTTAGTCAGTCTTTACA
>OKWA01000871.1_pt1 | contig 12552 bp, 8 predicted proteins | sample 1606861 | NCBI WGS metagenome assembly OKWA01 (sample SAMN03281007, study PRJEB24777) | human gut metagenome | isolation source: fecal sample PR166 from 1 month old female Malay infant, vaginally... | reverse complement strand
CCCGAGCCATATTTCGACGTGCGGCCACCGTTATAGGCATTCTTTATAGAGCGCGTCAGGCTATACACGGCGGTAACTCAGTTGAAAGGGGTACATTGCGACTTCTGCAGAATGCTAACTGCTTTCAGCAGGGGTACCCGATATGGAAGAGCCCAAGTACAAACGGCAGAATAACGCCATTCATACTTGGGTTCTCAACACTTAGGCACCCCTCTGAAAGCAGTTATTATTCCGCGAGAGGGTTCAAGTACCCCTTTCAACCGAGATACCTACTTTTTCTCCTCTGCCGACATCGCGGCATCGAGTTCTTGGACCAAGCGGCTCAGGCCGGCGGTGGTATCCATGGGATTGGGAACAGCCGCAGGATCGGCCACGCTTCGAGTCGGGGTTGGCGCAGGAACCGTCTTGGTCCCATCCGTGCGCTTCAGACGCGGCGGGCGGCGGGTGGAGACGAATAGCGGCTGCACTTCAATCAACGGGTTGTAGGGCGCCAAGCCGAACCACTTGACCGGAGAACCGGCCACATGGCGAATCGCGTACTTGGCTTGCAGCGAGAGCGCACCACGAGCGGAGACCTTGGATTCCGGCATCAGCGCCTTGTGCACCAGCACGTAACGAACTGTGCCAATATCCGGGTCGGCGTCCACCTTGGGGTAGATCGACTTCTGCTTGGGCAGTTCTCCGGTCTTGGACAGGTCATGCATGATCTGGTGAATATACGCCGGAATGGACTGCGAGACCTTGAACCCCAGGCGGAATCGCACACGGAAGATGTAGTTGGTGCCGAAATTCTCCACCGAGTATTCGCGGGTGAACGGCTCATCGGTGGTCTCCACACTCACTGCCCACCATGCGCGGGCGCGCTTGGGGTGGTCGGCGAAGATGGAGAAGAAGATATCCGTATCGAGTCGCTTGGTCTCCGAATCGGAAGTCAGGTAGACGATGTTGTCCGCAAAGTAGGGGATGCGGAAGTCTCCGTGCAGCTTGTCGAGTGCGGGCAGGAAGTCCTTGGGCCGCATGTGGCGACGCTGCGCACGCTCCAGCTTGGTGCCTTCGTTCCACGTGTACATGACAAACAGAATCGCGATGGTGAGCAGGCAGGTGAACCAACCACCATGCAGGAACTTGGCCATGGAGGCGATGAAGAACATGATCTGGATGGCCAGGAACAGCACGGTGAACACGATGGCGCCCACGCGCTTGCGGTCATACCAGAGATACACGCCGAGCAGCACGGTGGTGGTGATCATGGTGATGGTCAGCGCCAAGCCGTATGCGGCGGAGATGTGCTCCGAATCCTTGAAGATGGCAAGCACGGCCAGAGTGGAGACGCACAGCACGCCGTTGACCACCGGAATGTACAGCTGGCCGCGTGTACGGGCCGGGTAACGCACCTGCAGATGCGGCATCCAGTTGAGGCGGGTGGCCTCGGAAACCATGGTGAATGCGCCGGTGATCAGGGCCTGGGAGGCAATCACGCCGGCCGTGACGGAGAGAATCACCGCCAAATAGCGCACGTTCGGCGTCATCATCTGGAAGAACGGGTTCAGCGACTTCATAGTGTTGAACTGCGGGTTGCGGGCGTTGTTCAGCATCCACGCGCCTTGGCCGAAGTAGTTGAGCACCAGCGCAATCTTGATGAATGGCCAGGTGAAGTAGATGTTGCCACGGCCCACATGACCCATGTCGGAGTAGAGCGCCTCGGCACCGGTGGTGGAGAGGAACACCGTGCCCATCAGTGCGATACCGGCCGCGTTATGCGGGCTGAACAGGAATTTGACGCCGTACACCGGGTTGAGGGCGGCGAACACCGACCAGTCGTTGTTGAGATTCACCACGCCCACAACGGCGAGGAAACTAAACCAGACCAGCACCATCGAGCCGAAGACCTTGCCGATGCTTTCGGTGCCACGAGACTGCACGGAGAACAGAATCACGATGATCACCACGGTGATCATGAGGGTCAGGCTCGGATTCTCGTCAAACAGCTGCTCGAGCGGCGGCAAAGTCTGCAGACCTTCGACTGCGGAGCTGATGGACACGGCCGGTGTGAGCACGGAATCGGCCAGGAAGGCCGCGCCGCCGAGCATGGCGGGAATGGCGAGCCAGGCTCCGTATTTGCGGATCAACGAGTAGAGTGCAAAGATGCCGCCTTCGCCGTTGTTGTCGATGCGCATGGCAATCAGCACATATTTGACGGTGGTAATCAGCGTGATCGACCAGAAGACCAGCGAGAGCATACCGAGCACGGCCTCGCGATCCACGTTGCCGAGGCCGCCTTGCCCGGCAAGGAAGGTCTGCGCGGTGTACAGAGGCGAGGTACCGATGTCGCCATAGACCACGCCAAGGGCCACGATCGCCATGCCCCACGTGACCTTATCCGGTCCGGATTGCAGGCGAGCCCACCAACGGCCAAGACGGCCTTTGGAAGAGGCGCTGGCGATTTTCTCGGCTTCTCGCGTCTCGGCCTCGCGCTGTTTGGCGATGGCCTCGCGCTCCTCCTTGGTGAGGGTGCGGCGGGAAACCTTGGGAGCGTTAGTGAAGGTGTCGGCCCTCAGCAGGGCTTCTTCTTCCTGCTTAGCCTTTGCCTTATTGGCACCAGCCTTGGCATTAGTTTTCTGGGCCTTTTGGGGCTTTGCCGCTTTTTGGGCACGTTCAGCCTGTTTATCTGACTCAGCCATACGTTCAGTCCTCCATTGAGGTGGAGATCCTCCCCCTCGCTTATGTCAAGCAACATATCGTAGACCTCGTTGGCGATTCTTACAAATTCTGCTCAATTCCAAGTCAACACGGCGCCACAAAAGGGGCAAATCAACACGTCATTGCCCACTTCTGCGGCCTGTGCGGCGCATCCCAAGGAATAATGGCAGCAAGCTCGCTCACACCCCGTAGACCACACGGGTGGCGTTGCGGGTGCCGCGGGCCACATCGGCAATGAGCAGGTCAAGCGTATCGGCCATGGCACGCAGTGTGTAAGGAATCATGTAGGGTGCATTGGTGCGGCCACGGTACGGCATAGGCGTGAGGTACGGCGCATCGGTTTCCACCATCGCGTGGTCCAGCCCCACAATGCGCAGCGATTCGCGGATGCCATCGTTGCCCTTATAACTCACTGTGCCGGAGAAGCTCAGGTACCATCCATGCTCGCGCGCGATCTCACCCATCTCGCGGTCGCCGGAGTAGGAGTGGAACACGGTACGCTCGGGAGCGCCGTCGGCCAGCAGAGTCTCGATGACTTCGCGATGAGAGTCGCGGTCATGAATCTGCATGGGCAGGTTCAGTTCCTTGGCCAAAGCGATATGCGCGCGGAAAGCCTCACGTTGCAGCTCTTTAGCCCCCTCGCCGGTACGGAACAGGTCCATGCCGGTCTCCCCGATGGCCACCACCTGTTCGGGGTACGTGGTGGCAAGACGATGCACTTCAGCGAGAGCGTCCTCAAAGCTGGTGTCGTGGTACGGCTTGTATTTGAGCGGCAGCCCATCCGGCCCCGGCACACCGCGATGACCGTGGAGCACGGATTCGTTGGGATGTATTGCGAGCGCCGCGTGCACATTACCTGGATGATCGAGGGCCATCTGGACGGCGGTCATCAGGTGCGGCAGCTCGCAACCGCAGTCGATAATACCCCCAATACCGACGGCTTGCGCCTGTGCAAGCAACTGATCGACGTCGTACACCGGGACTTCGGGCTGCCCTTTTTCCTGTGCCTCGTGGCTCATGGCCCGCGCAAACGGTATGACGGAGGCCACGTGGGTGTGGTTGTCGATGGTCTGGGCGTCTTGCGGCAGCGGTTCAGGTGCCGGTGCCCAGCTACGGTCGCGATGGTGGTGCTTGCTCATAGCTCCCCAGTGTAGGCAGACACCCTACCGCGCCCATCACCACCTCGATGCCCTTCCCGAATATGTACCACTGACAACGTCGTAGCGTCACATATTCAGGAAGCAACCCCACACCTCCCGAATATGTACCACTGACGATCGCTAAACGTCACAAATTCGGGAACATCCCCATCTCCCGAATTCGTACTACTCAGTAACGGCCAGCAGTACAAATTCGGGAGATTTGGGATATGGGGCAGATACGGGTGGCCGAGCTACTCAGTAGCCCCGGTGGCCACGCGAATCATCGCGTATTGGGACTCGTAGAGACGGTAGTACGCGCCCTTGGCCTCCAGCAGTTCGGCGTGCGTGCCGTGCTCCACAATCTGGCCGTGGTCGATGTAGAAGATCTGGTCCGCGTTCTCGATGGTGGACAGCCGGTGGGCGATGATGAAGCTCGTGCGACCCTTGAGCAGATGCCGCAAGCCGGCCTGCAACGCCTCCTCGGTGCGGGTGTCGATGTTCGAGGTCGCCTCGTCCAGAATCAGGATGCGCGGGTCGGCGAGCAGCACACGCGCGAACGCGATGAGCTGGCGCTGCCCGGCGGACAGGGTCGAGCCGCGCTCCTCCACCGTGGTGTCGTAGCCATCAGGCAGCTCCATGATGAACTCGTGCGCGTGCACGGCCTTCGCCGCCGCCTCGATCTCCTCGTCGGTGGCGTCGAGCTTGCCGTAGCGGATGTTGTCACGTACGTTGCCGGAGAAGATGAACGTGTCCTGCAGCATCACGCCCATCTGCCGGCGCAACGATTCAAGCGTCACGTCGCGCACGTCGTGGCCATCAATGGTCACCGAACCTTCCGACACGTCGTAGAACCGGGACAGCAGGCTCACGATGGTGGTCTTGCCGGCGCCGGTCGGGCCGACCAGGGCGATGGTCTTGCCCGGGGTGACGTGGAAGTCGACCAAGTTCAGGATGTTACGGCCGTCGTCCTCGTACCGGAACACGACGTCGTTGAAATCGACCTTGCCTTGAATGGCGGGCAGCTCGGTGGCACCCGGCTTGTTCGCGATCTCGGGCTTGACGTCCAGCGTCTCGAAGATGCGTTCGAGGTAGGCGGAGCAGGTGACCAGCTGGTTGTAGAAGTTGCCGATGTTGATCACCGGGTTCCAGAAGTTGTTCGCGTAGCCCACGAACGCGATAAGCATACCGGTGGTCACGCTCACGCCGCCGAAGCCGGTGATGCCCACGAAGTAGATGAACGCGATGGTCATCACGGAGATGGTCTGCACGCCCGGCCACATCAGGAATTCAATGTGCTTGGCGGCCATCCAGGCGGTACGTACGTCGTCTTGCTGCTGCTGGAAGGTGTCGAACTGCTCCTTCTCGCGGGCGAAGGTCTGCGTGGTCTTCACGCCGGCGATTGACTCGTGGATGAAGGCGTTCAGATTGCTCTGCTTGTTGGACAGCACCTGATAAGCCTTGCGCTGGAAGTACTGCAGCACACGCACCCAGATGATGAGCACCGGGAACAGTACGAGGCTCCACAATGCCAGCTGCCAGTCGATGGCGAACATGACGATCAGCGTCACGAAGAATGTGAAGATGTCGGAGAACACATTGATCAGACCCGAGGAGAGCGTGTCCGAAAGGGTGTTCACATAGTTGACCACGCGGATCAGGATCTTGCCGTGCGGGCGCGAGTCAAAGTAGCTGAACGGCAGGGTCTGGATGTGTGTGAACAAATCGCGGCGCATGTCCTTGAGCATGAGCTGGCCCACGCGAGTAATGGCCACCGTGCGGTAGCGCAGCGCGAGTTCGTAGATCACGATCAGGCAGAACAGCCCGCCGGCCAGCATGGCCAGTTTGCCGAGATCCTTGTTCGGAATCGCGTCGTCAATCATAATCTTGGTCAGGTACGGGACGCTGACCACGATGCAGCTCATCGAGACCACGACCGCCAGGATGCGCACAATGCGCGAAATGTACGGTTTGAGATATTTGCCGACGCGAGCGATGTCGTGGAGGTTGATGGACTCCTCCAGCTCCTCATCCTCGCGGAATGTATTGCGTTGTGCCATAAGTCCTCTTCTCAAGCCCCCTCCGGCGAGGGGGCTGTCAGCGAAGCTGCCTGGGGGGAGAGATATGTCGTCAAAATCTCTCCCTCCGTCATCGCTTCCTTTATTTATTGCTCACCTATCGGTTCGCCCTCGCCTAAAAACAGCCCACAGGGCTGTTTGCTTCACGGCTCAGCCCTCGTCAGAGGGAGGTTGAACGACGGTTAAAACCCCTGTGCGGCGCCGGACTGGAGTCCGAGCTGCTTGTGGTAGATGCCCCAGTAGCGGCCGTGTGCGGCCACGAGTTCGGCGTGGGTGCCGCGTTCGACGATGCGTCCGTGTTCGAGCACCAGAATCAGGTCGGAATCCTTGACCGACGAGATGCGGTGGGCGATGGTGACGATGGTCTTGCCGCCGTCCATCTCCTTGAGGTGCTTCTGGATTTCCGCCTCGGTCTCCATATCGACGGCCGAGGTCGTATCATCCATAATCAGGATCGACGGATCGTCCGCGAGCGCGCGGGCCAGCGACAGGCGCTGTTTCTGCCCGCCGGACAGGCCCACGCCGCGTTCGCCCACGACGGTGTCATAACCCTGCGGCATCGACCTGATGAAATTGTCCGCGCCGGCGATCTGGGCCATTTTCTGGATATATCGGTCGTCGCTATCATCGCTGGCACCAAAGCCGATATTGCCACCGATGGTGTCGGAGAACAGGAAGGTGTCCTGCGCCACGATGCACACCTGCGAGCGCAAGGTGGCCAGCGGCCAGTCGCGTGCATCGATGCCGTCGATGAGCACATGGCCCACGGTTGGGTCGTAGAAGCGGGAGATGAGGCTGACGAGCGTGGACTTGCCGGCACCGGTCTCGCCGAGGATGCCGAGTTTGGAGCCGGCAGGCACGGTGAAGTCGAGGTCTTTGAGGATCGGGGTTTCCGGGTCGTCCGGGAAAGCGAAACTGACGTGGGCAAAGCGGATGTCGCCTTTGATGTGCAGCGGGCAGGACTTGCGTTCGGCGGACTGCTGGGCACCGGATGTTCCGGACGCCCCGGGCACTCCGGTAGCACCGGTGGCCTCATCATCGCGCTTGACCTGCTCGACGATTGTGACCGCCTGCTTGACGGCTTCGGCCGCGTCGGGCTTCTCCACGATGCGCGGCTGTTCGGTGAGCAGCTTGCGAATCTTGATACAGCTGGCGTTGAATCGCTGCCAGTCGTTAATGAGCCAGCCGGAGGCACGCACCGGGCCGTCGATCATCCACAGGAAGGAGTTGAAGCTCACTAAGTTGCCAAGGGTCATGTAGCCCTTGATGACCAGGAAGCCGCCGAGGCCGAGCGTGATGAGCTGCAGCGAAAAGCCGAGGCCGTCCAGCCAAGGCATGTACTTGCGCGAGTTGTAGGCCAGGGCCATGTTGCGCTGCATGTAGTCGTCGTTGTGTTCGTCGAACTTTTCGGTTTCGTACGGTTCGCGCACGAATGCCTTGACCACACGGTTGCCCTCGATGTTCTCCTCGACCATGGAGTTGAGGGAGGCCAGCGAGTTGCGGATGGCGAAGAACAGCGGGTGGGCGTGCGTGGACAGGCCGCGCGTGAGCACAAAAATGAACGGCGTGACGCAGGCCAGGGCGAGCGCAAGTCGCCAGTCGATGGCAAACATCACACACAGGGCACCGATGAACATGACCACGCAGTCGGCGATCTGATAGCTCACCCAACTCAGGCAGTGGCGGATCGCGTCGGTGTCGGAGGTCAGGCGGCTCATGATGTCGCCGGTGCGTGTGTGGTTGAAGTACGTGAAGTCGAGCTCGTGCAGCTTCTCGTATTCGTCGGAGACGAGGCGGTAGACCGAGTTCTGGCCGAAACGCTCCATCCACATCTGGTAGCCGTATCGCGCGCCCACGCGGATGATGGTCATGAGGATCATCAGTCCGCACAGACGTGGCAGTTCGTCGGTATGCCCGCCGACGATGACACGGTCCACAATGACGCCGGACAGAATCGGAATGGTCAGGGCCATCGTGTTATTGGCGATGAACAGTAGGAGCGCGCCTGCCACGCGGGGCAGGTCTGGTTTGCAGTATGGCAGCACCCATTTGAGGTTGCTTGCGCTGGTATTGATTCCCGGATCGACGTACATGTGAGGAGATCACCGTTTCTTGGGGATTGTTTGCTTGTGGTATGGTGCGGCATGCTCCTGCGCCGCACGCGGCAATCGCTGCCGCCACGATTCACGATCAGCCGTGCTTCGTACTGCGACAATCATTGGCGATCGGTCGCACGACCGGAGCTTTCCTTCACCGGTCGAAGCACGTTCGACTTTCGCAAACGCGTACTAGTCTAGACGGCCTGCGTCCAATCGCAACAGCCCACAACTCTGCGTGTTCCCCGCATTAACAACGCGGCACGGCCCGCTAAGCGCAGCATTCCCCAGAATGTGTCGCGCGAAACGTTGCGCATGCGGCAATGCACGCTCGAGACCTGTTGCATACCAGTCGACCAAATTATAGAATCATAATTAAGTAAATTACGATTCTATAATTTGCGCGTGTGCGCCAGGGCAGACAGCAAAGCAAGGAGACAAGGGCCATGTTCGTCGGGCGAGATAAGGAGCTTTCGGCACTGGAACGCCGCTGGAGCTCACAGCAGTTCGAGTGCGTCGTGGTCTACGGCCGTCGCCGCGTGGGCAAGACCACACTCATCAACCGCTTCCTCGAAGATCGCCCCACGATTTTCTTTTCGGCAATCGAATCCAGCGCTTCCAAGAATCTCGAATCGTTAAGCCGCAGCATTGCTCTGTATGAAAAGGGCTCAGAGGCGTTCGAGACAACGCCCGTATACCGCAGCTTTGAATCCGCACTGGAAGCGGTGTTCGCGCTGGCCGCAAAGCAACGCATCGCCTTCGTCATCGACGAGTACCCATATCTGGCTAAAGCAGACCGGACCATCAATTCGGTCCTGCAGCATGCCATCGACCGCCATAAGGATGACAGTCAGCTCATGATGGTGTTATGCGGCTCTTCCATGTCGTTCATGGAGCGCCAGGTGCTTGGGTATGAGAGCCCTCTATACGGCAGACGCACCGCTCAAATCAAAGTGGAGCCATTCGGCTACGCCGATGTCCGCAAGTTCTTGCCAAGATACAGCAACGAGGACGCCGCTATCGCTTACGGACTTACCGACGGTATCCCGCAGTATCTTCGGCAACTGGACGACGGCATCAGCATCCGAGACAACATCCGTTGGAACATCCTCGACCCAAGCTGCTATCTGTTTGAGGAGCCAGACAACTTGCTGAAGCAGGAGCTGCGCAGTCCGGCCGAGTACAACGCCGTAATCCAGGCCATTGCCTCCGGGGCATCTCGGTCGAACACCATCGCCACCGCGTGCCATATGGAATCGTCCTCATGCGCCACCTATTTGCGCAATCTCATCGATCTGGGAATCGTTCGCAAGGAGAAACCTTTCGGCGAGGACACTCCTCGCAAGACGATCTACCGTATCGAGGACTCGTTCTTCCGATTCTGGTACCGATATGTGCCGAACAACATGTCCCTCATTCAATCCGGTCATGCCGATCTCGCCGCCGACCGTGTTATGCGCACTATCTCCGACTTTATGGGGCAGGTGTTCGAAGACATCTGCGTTCAGTGGATATGGTCCCATAACGGTACCGAGGCATTGCCTTTCCTCATGCTTGATGCCGGACGTTGGTGGGGCGCCAATCCGACCACCCGCAGTCAGGAGGAAATTGACATCGTGGCTTCAGGAGAAAAACCGAAAACTCTCCTATTCTGCGAATGCAAATGGCGCAGCGTGCCATCCGGTCTGCAGCAGTTGGAAGTGCTGCGCAATCGCGCCAGACTGCTGCACCCCGAAACCAGCCATTACATGCTGTTCTCCAAATCAGGCTTCGACGAGCATGTCGCCGCCCGCGCGGCGCAAGACGGTACAGTGACGCTTGTCGATTTTGCGGATATGGATTAGTCGGTTCACTCCATTGCGGACGGTAAGGGTGAAGTAACAGGCTGGGTCAATGGGCCGATACAACGATGCCGATGTCAAGACCATCAACGGCCGCAAGATGCGCTTCGGTCTGATGTGCGATCAGTACGCCGAGGCCGCCTTCAAGCTGTAAGCCTTAAGGCTTCGCCACTACAGGCCGGTTGCGGACCATATCCCAAGTCAGCAACCGGCCGAACCATATCTCGCGGCTTCAGTCATCCTTTATCATCAGTATTCGGTAGCGGCCCTAAATCAGCTCCACCATCCGGCTCATAATCACTCGCCAACCACGGGCGGAAGTAGCTCCCGACTATCCACAGTGGGACATTGGTCAGCCAATCCTGCTCCTTGTAATTCCGCATCGACGTACGGTAACCGCAAATCCCGTATTTGTCGCACAGCCACTTCAAGCTACGCTTATGACGCTCGGTACCAGCTTTGGCCTCCAACGGAATGATTGCGCCATTGCCTGCAAAGACAAAATCAACTTCTCCCGTACTGTTCGCATTCGACCAGTACATCGGTGTGATGCCGGCGGCCACTAATTGCTGGCAAACATACTGTTCCGTTAACGCACCACGGAATTCGGTCAGCCCGCCATCACCAAGGACCACGCTTGCGGGAGTCAGATCCAGGGCCGCTGCCAGCAGCCCAACATCATGGAGATACAGTTTGAACGCGGAATCATCACGGTATGACGGCAATGGTGCCGCAGGTTTTTCGACGCGATACACCCGCAACGCAAGACCAGAATCGACAATCTGCTGAATCGCGGATTCATATTGCGCCGCCCGAGCGCCACGAGCGATGTGGCCAAAAATAAATTTATGATTCTCACGCGCCAGATGGGACGGAATCGAGGAAAACACCAAACGCATTTTCTCACTATCCACACCGGTTCTGGGATGTTTGGAAAAGTCCATGTCGTAATTGGATAACAATTCTTTCTGCACGGCACGCGCATGCTGATAGCCATCTTCTACAAATGTCTCAACGACTTCGGGCATGCCGCCAACAAAACAGTACTGACGAACCCTTCGCTCTAAACGTTCCGTAAATCCCCCAAGTGTCTCAATACGCTGGTTCCGGATGCGTTCGGCTATCACTCCATCACCGACCGCTTCCAAGAACTCCACAAACGTCATCGGATACATATCGATGGAGGTGACACTGCCAACCGGGAATGACAGGTCTTCGTGCTGAGCCATGCCCAGATAGGAGCCCGCTACAGCGACATGGAGATCCGGCATTTCCTCATGGAGCGCTTTCAACAGAGTCAGTAAATCAGGGATTTCCTGTATCTCGTCGATGCACAGCAGCGTCTTGCCGGGCCGAACGCGAACCCCATTAAACGCCTCCATGGAATCAAGCAACATGTGCACCGAATCCACACCTGTCAACGCAGCCTTTGCACCGCCATCGAACAAGTTGACATAAGAAAATGACTCGAACTTGTCCCGACCCAGCACCTTAAGCACATGAGTCTTGCCTACCTGTCTCGCGCCGCACAGCACTATCGGCTTGTGCTCCGTCGCTTCAGCCCATGCCGACAACCTGGTATATATATCTCGCCTGAACTCCGCCATGCCGCCCTCCCTATCGCATAGGACCGTACATCACAAATCACTGTCCTGTCGCTCCATCATACCGCAATACACATTTTTCCTAGGGTTGCAATTCGCGTATTCTACATTTTTCCTAGGGTTGCGATTGTCCAAGATTACATTTTTTCTAGGGTTAGTAATGCAGAATACTGCACTTTTCCCAGGGTTAGTACCCTGACCTTCCCTAATCACACGGTGTTGTAAAGGCGGGCGGGGAAGGCGTCGCGGTATTGGCCGGGGTGAGTCCGGGGCGGCGCTTGAAGACGAGCATAATAGAATATCTCAAGCATCGATGAATACGAGGAGATGATCACAATGGCTGATTCCATCGGAACAGTCAACAACCAATCTTCAACACAGCCCAACGGTCACAGTTCACATAGCAACACCACCGAGTCGCTATGGCGCGGCACGGATTATGGCAAATGGTTCGTAGCGGATTCATGCACGTCGCTGTCATCAAGTATCCAAGGTTTCGCAATGCCACTCATCGCGCAGACCGTCACGGGCTCACCGGCACAGGCGACGCTGCTGGATTCAATCATGACCATGATATCGTCGGTATTGCGGCTGCCAGGTGGCGTGGTACAAGATAAGTACGACCGCAAAAAACTTATGATTGCGTTCGGCCTGATTGGTTTCGCACTGTTCGGCATATGCGCGGCCCTAGGATGGGCGGGATTACTCATATACCCGGTGCTGATGGTACTTGCGATATGCCTCGGCATGGGCATGATTGAGACGATTGCGGCCCCGGCGATCACATTTCTGTCCGGCATCGCCATGCAACACTGGGGCTACTCAGTCACGTCCGTGGCTTTGGGCTTGTGCATCGTGGCGGCCGCGATCCCTGCCGTGACAATGAGGGAACTGGTCACACTGCCTAAGCCGGATGGCTGGGAGGACCATATCCGCAAATCCGGGCTCACCAAGTTCTGACAACAAGTAAGGGCGACTATCTCCCGGATTTGTGACGCTCGGCAACCGTCAGCGTCACAAATCCGGGAAGAGGAAGGTGGATACGGTTTCAGCCGCGCGGGCAGCAAGGTGGACAAATCGTTGCTGGGGTGGAA
>OKWA01000866.1_pt1 | contig 12578 bp, 11 predicted proteins | sample 1606861 | NCBI WGS metagenome assembly OKWA01 (sample SAMN03281007, study PRJEB24777) | human gut metagenome | isolation source: fecal sample PR166 from 1 month old female Malay infant, vaginally... | reverse complement strand
ATTTATACTGATTAGCTCTCATCGATAGCCTATTACTTTAATTTTTTTATTTTTCAGCACCTTAGCGTCGTTTTACTAATGACAAAAGATGATTGGAATTGTCTCATAGGTTCGCCTTCCTCTACTCGAAATAACTTTTTAATTCAGCCACGATCCGCTCACTGGCTTGTCCATCTCCATAGGGATTCTTGGCTTGCGCCATCTGTTTGTATGCTGCCTCATCAGACAATAAATGAACGATTTCTGAATATACATGCTCCTCATGGGTACCAATCAGTTTCAAAGTCCCTGCTACCACCCCTTCTGGGCGTTCTGTTGTTTCACGTACGATCAAGACGGGGATACCCAAGGAGGGTGCTTCTTCTTGAATCCCTCCTGAATCGGTCAAAACAAGGTAGCTGCCTGCCAGTAACTGATAGAATGCAGGGGCATCCAATGGTTCAATCAGTTGAATGTTTTGCTGCCCTTCTAAATAGCGCTGAGCAAGTATACGGACGCGGGGATTTTTATGCATGGGAAAGACGATCGTCAGATCTGGATAAGCAACAGCGATGCGTTTTAGTGCACGAAAGACTTTTTCCATGGGTTGCCCAATGTTTTCTCGTCGATGCATCGTAACTAAGAGGATTTTTTTCTCACTGATTGGTTTTCGCTCTTTTTTTTGTGCCAAGGTATGGTACCCCGCCTCCACATGACCAATCAAGATCTGCTGATAAAAAGCGGCCAGCGCAGCTGCGACTGCCGTCGTTGTATCGCCATGAACCAACACCACATCTGGTTCTTCTGATTGGAAGATGTTTTCTAATCCTTCTAAGATACGACTGGTGATACTGGTCAAGGTTTGATTTTCTCGCATGATAGCCAAGTCGTAATCAGGAGTCAGTTGAAACGCCCCTAACGTTTGCTCAAGCATTTCTCGATGTTGCCCTGTCACGATGATCTTTGATAGGAAGCGTGGATCATTTGCTAGTTTCTTGATGACCGGTGCCATTTTGATGGCTTCTGGTCGTGTACCAAAAATAGATAATACCTTTATTTTTTGCATCGTACCTCTCCTTTTTTTCAACAATTTGAACATTTATCAAGTTGCTTTTTGTAAATCTTCTGCCAGCGCTTCATATACGGCGTTAAGGCATACTGTTGCTCAATCGTTGCTCTGGCTTGTTGGCTGCTTTTGATTCGTTCTTCCTCGTTAGCTAACAGACTGCTCAACGTCTCGATCATTGCTTGAGTATCACCGGCAGCTACTAGATAGCCGTTTTCACCCGATTGGATCAACTCTGGGATTCCCCCAACCTTCGTTGTTACATTGGGGATTCCTGCCGCCATGGTTTCTAAGATCGCCATCGGCAAGCCTTCGTGATAAGAAGGGAGAAAATGGATGGCTGCCTTACGAAAAACAGCTGGTAGCGCATCGGTTGCTACCCAGTCATTTAAGAACACATTGGTGAGAGCTTCTTCTTGGAGCTGTTGGGCAACCTGTTGATTTTCTTGATAGCCAAACAACATAAAGCGGGGAAGGAAACAGCCATTGCTTTGGCAACTGCCAACAGATCAAAACTGCCTTTTCTTTGCCCGATCCTGCCAAGAGTGATGATCCATTTGGCGGTGGGGTCATAAACGGATTCCTCCGGCACCGCTACGGCATTTGGCAAGACCTCGATTGGGGTATCTGTAATCGTTTGGTAAAATGCTGACCAGCTACTACTTAGCACTACGAGCTGATCCACCCGAGACAAGGTAAAACGGACCCACCCTTTTGCCCATGAAGGACTGTTTTGATAAAACTGGTCAAATTGCGAAGCATGCATATGAAAAATCGTCTTGCAATGTTTTGGTGCTAGCAACAACAGCAAACTCTTGCGATAGAAACTGCCCTTTTGCGCAACGTGGAAATGAAGGATCTGGCACCTTTCTTTTTTGATGTGCTGACGAAACGTCAGAAACGCTTTGAGCTGCGTCCAATATTTTCCTTTTTCCGACCAAGTCTTATGAACGACAAAACGCACATCCTCTGGCGCTGTTGCTTTTTGGAAATTATGAATGACCGTTGCGATCCCCCCTTTTGCTGCTGGATCTGGACCGATAAGTAAGATATTCATGCTTTGTTGATTTTCCTTTCTTGTACAAATCTTGTTACTTGCTTTAGTTCCTTGCGATAAAGAACAACGACGAAGAGCATCAGCAGCAAAACGAGGCTCTTTTCCAGCCAAAGAGTCCGATTGAATGCTGTAAAAAGCGCAAAGCAATACAGCATGATCGAAAGGCTGATTTGGCGTTTGACTGAGAACCCCTGCCAATAGGTCATCGAAAAATATGTACGAGCAAAAAAGAAGACCAAGTACCCTAATGCCGTGGCACAAGCCGCTCCTGTTGCGCCAATTGTCGGTACGAGTAGGAGATGACAAAAGGAGGCGGCTAAGACCGCCAGCAAAGAGGCAGCAATATTCAAATGACTTTTCTTATAAAAAACGATCCCGAGATTGGTCGTTTCACTGATCGTCATCATCAAGGGATAAAAACATAGCAAGGGAAACAAGTACTGGGCTTCTAAGTAGTCTTGCGACAATAAAATGACGATCGTTTCTTTGAAAAAGACCATCAGTAAAAAGAAAATCGACAAGACGAACATGATAAAGTGACTGACGCGTTCGTAATAGATCAACGGTTTGCCTTTTTTGAACCATTCATAGGAGGTGGGAATCCAAAAATTGGCAAAACTAACTTGTAGAATCATCAAGGCACTTGCCACTTTGAATGCAGCCGTGTAGATGCCCAATGCAGTAAAATCAGCAAAATAGCGCAGCATCATTTTGTCGATAATCATCAACAAACTATAGAGGAAGGTTCCCACCACCGTCGGCAAGCCAAAACGACTCAGCTTTTTGATCAGGTTGCGATCGATTTGGCGAATGAGCGGCATAAAAAGCGCCAGGTTTGCCAAAATCAACAGACAATCACCGATAATCTGACCGAAGAGCATGCCATAGACCACCGTAATAAAGGTCGGCGGACCAAAAAAGAGAAACAGCAGCGTGATGAACAAGACCATGAATTTCACCAAAATACTATATACGGAGAACTGGATCGCTTTGTTTTGCATTCGAACAGTTAACAAAAGAAATCGTTCAAAAATCAGCAACCCCGACGAAAGAGCAAATAAATAAATCGCACGGGTGTAGTGTGGGGATTCAAACAAAAGCTGCGAGAAGTCTGCCGCAAAAACCACTAGGATCAGCTGAAAGAAAAGTGAACCGAGCAACGGGACGAGCATCGCTTGCTGCAGCAATTCGCGTTTGTTTTCGTGGTCATGGTATTCTCTTGTAAAGGCTTGGTCGAAGCCGAGATAAATCACGTATATCAAAAAGGTCTGTGCAAGGAAAAACATACTGGTCTTCCCATATTCTTCTGGTGTCAAAAAGCTAGTCGTTACGGGCAAAAGCACCAAGTTTAAAACCGCTGAACCTAACGAACCGAGGGAGAAAAAGCCCAGTCTCAAAAGTAATTTTTTCAATCAGTTGTTCACTCTTTCTCTGTTAAAATAATGCCTCCACAAATCAATCCTAAGAAGGTAGAAGACAATGCCGAATACAAAACATGACCGGCAAAAAAGCTATAAAAAAGCACGACGATCAAGGCAAAACTATAAACCGAGCGTTTTTGCGGCTGAAAGGCCAAGTAGACAAAATAGGCGAGCATCAGCAGCAATAAGGCGGTCCCTAACAATCCTTGACCGAAAAGGGTGTCGAAGAAGTCCATTTCAATTAAGCCAAGACGACCAAAGTGTGCCAATCGGTATTCAAAGCCTTGACCAAAGATCATGGTAAAGTGACGTGCCTCATCCTTTAAGAAAGCCTCCATCCCGCCAATCAAAAAATCACTTCTTGAACTAGAAAACAGGCGGATCAAGTCTCCGTCGAAAAGATGATAGAAATACACCATGCGAAGATAGGTTCCTTCGACGGCTTGGATCAGTAACGGCAAGCCTTGTATGAACAACCAAAAAATCGTAAAAAAACTGAGCAGCCAAATGAATAGCTGTTGCAACCGAGCCTTTCGTTCCACACCTATAATCAATCGCAGGAGCAAGTACACTAACGCGCCAATTCCATAAAAGACACCTGTTTTGGTTCCCACAAGAACCAAGCACACCAAATTCCCTGCAAATAAGCTGGCGAAGAAAAACGAGCGTTTGTGGGTTTGTTCTTTGATCGAAACGATCAGTGCTTGCAGTGTAAAGGTGATGGAAACAATAAAGGCAAAACTCGTGTCATTATTGGCAAAGAAATAGCCTTTGTACCCAGCATCAGAGTTGTCATAGGTTTGATAACCCAGTCCTAAAAAATAAGGAATCAGCAAACCGAGGGTAAAACAGATACTAATGACAATAAATAAGCTATCGTAGTGCAGTTTGGAGAAGTCGTTTTTTCGTTGATAGACGTAATAAGGAATCAGTACCCATAAGAGGTATTTGATATACACGGAAAGATCCTCAATCACCCACTGCCAGCTGTACCCTAGAAAAAGCGCTTGTAACAGAAAAATCGTAAGCGTCGCAGCGATAAACCCATACGTCAAATACGTATAGTAACGAAGAGGGATCGTTTCTGTGACAATCATGAGCACTAAGAACAAAAAAAACAGCAGACGATAGAACACGCCAATAGGAAAAGGACTGCCTAAACTAAGAAATAAGCCATTTAAAACATCGATAATTGGAAAGATGGCGACAATGCCCATGAAGAAGCGATGATTGCTTTGCTGTTTTGATTTCATGCGTTTCTTCTTTTTTCTCCCCACACATACTGTAAAAAGCGTAGATTTCCTATGATATAGCGATCAAACATCCTGACGGGCTCTTGCGCAAAGCGATAAAACCATTCCAACCCTGACCGCTGCATCCACAAAGGCGCTCGTTTGGTTTTGCCTGCGACGATATCAAAGCTGCCGCCAACGCCCATCGCAAAGGGCACCTGCAATACTTCACTGAATGTATCGAGCCAAATCTCTTTTTGCGGACTAGAAAAAGCGACAAACAGCAAATCTGGTTGCGTCCGTGCAATCTCCTTTGCCACGTCCAATGATTCATCTTCGGAAAAATAGCCATGGTGAAACCCAGCTACGTTCAGGTCAGGATAGAGCTGTTGGTCATGTTTGACGACAGCTTCTACGACCTCGGCAGTTGCGCCCAAGTAATAAGGACGCCAGCCTTTTTCGGCTGCCAATTTGACTAACTCGCGAAAAAGATCGATGCCTGTTACCCTTTCTGGTACTGGGCAACCTAAATATTTCGAAGCCCAGACGATCGACTGACCATCAGCTGTGATCAAAGCTGCCCGATTGACGATCGATCGCAACGAGGGATCTTTTCGCATCAAGTTTATTTTTCCCGCGTTAATCGAAACATGCTGTGCGGGCGTCCCCTGTTCGATCATTGCCTCGATCTTAGTAATGGTTTCCTGAAAGCTTAAGGAATCGAGATTGCTGCCTAAAAGTGATACACGTACTTGTTGCTCCATTAGAATGCTCCTTTGGGTAAGAAAACAACGCCAATCGTTTTCATGATTATTTTCAAGTCCAATAACCAGCTCAGGTTATTGATGTAATAAAGATCCAATGCGACCATCTCTTGAAAACTCAATTCGTTTCGTCCACTGACTTGCCACAACCCTGTGCACCCGGGTGTGACAGACAATCGTTGCTTGTCTTTTTCTGAATAACTGACGACTTCTCTTTCTAAAGGAGGACGGGGGCCGACCAGTGCCATCTCCCCTTTCAAGACATTGATCAATTGGGGCAGTTCATCAAGACTCGATTTTCTCAAAAAACGGCCTAGTCGTGTCACTCGTGGATCTTTCTTCAGCTTGAACATGGCTCCTTCAATTTCGTTTTTATCGAGGTATTGGCCTAATAATTGATCGGCATCAGGCACCATCGTTCGAAATTTATACATGACAAAAGTGGTTTCATTCTTACCTACCCGGACTTGTCTATATATAACAGGTACCTTCCAATCAGAAAGCTTAATCAACATAAAAAGTATCAACAATACTGGGCTAAGAGCCACTAATAAAATCAAACTAAAAAAATATTCCAAAATACGTTTAACGCGTATATAATCTTTAATCTGAAAGATTGTTTTATTTCGTGTTGTGGATTTCTCCATCAGTTTTCTCCTTAATAATAATTTACTGCCGTATCCGTGCCATTCGCCACGACACCTAAGATGTTGGCATTGACTAGGCGTAGCTTTTTGGCCGCATTTTTTGCGGATTGCTTGGTCGTTTTATCCGCATGAACGACTAAAAGTACACCGTCGACTTTCTTGGCTAGGATCAAGGCATCCGAAACGACATTGACTGGTGGCGTATCAATAATGACCACATCGTACGTTTGTTTGACCTCTTGCAAAGCTGCGGATATTTTCGAAGAAGCAAGCAGATCATTAGGGTTTGGCATGATTGCGCCACTTGTAATGATTGAAAATTCACAATTTTCTAAAATGACTTGTTGGATACAGCTTTCAATCGAAATGTCCCTTCTAATATAATTGGACAAGCCCACATGCATTTCTTGTGAAAACAAATGATGTTGGGTGGGCTTACGCAGATCCGCATCAATCAATAAGGTTCGGTTCCCTTTTTGGGCATAGGCGACCGCCAAATTTGCCGAGACCGTGGATTTTCCCGTACCGCTTTCTCCTGAAGTGATCAAAATCGTTTGGGCATCTTGTTGTTGGCATAAATAGTCGACATTTTCGCGAATCAATTTTACTTGTTCGCTGATGATGGAGTAATTTTCCTTCATGCTACGCATCACACACGCTTCCTTCCTCTAAGGCTTCTCGACTGGATGGTTTTAAACGAAGCAACTCGTTTTTCTTTGCTTATCTCACCGATGACTTTTACCCCTAAGACCTCTTCGATTTCAGTATTTGAAGCAAAACTGCGCTCAAAAACCAACAGGAGGAACACATACGTAAAAGCGAAAAGAAGACTTAAAAAAGCGGTCAAACTGTACAACAAAAATTTGTTTGGACGAGCTGGCGTTTCTTGCGGCAAAACGGCTCCTTCTGCCAAAATCGTGACATTATCAATGTTCATGATCTTAGGGATCTCTTCACTAAAAACATTTGCGGTCGTATTGGCGATCTTCGCTGCGATCTTCGGACTTTGATGGTAGGCATTGATTTCAATGATCTGCGAGTTAGTGGCATTCGATACACTCAAAATCTCTGACAGTTCAGCCACATCATAGCTTCCCTCTAGCGCCTCACTGACTTCATTTAAGATGCGAGGACTCATGATGATGGTGCTATAGGTACTGACGAGCTGAAGGTCTGCCTGAATCGTCTGGTTTTCCAGACGATTGCCAGCTATCGTTTCTGACTGACTGATCAGCAACTGTGCACTTTTTTGATAAATGGGTTCAGCAAACAGGGTTAGATAAAGCAACATCGCTAGTAAGGGAATACTAATGATCATGAGGATCCAGCCTATTCGTTGCTGAAGGACTTGCTTCAATTTTTTCATATTTATTTCTTTATTCATTGGTTTTCCCTTTCAATAACAGAAATAGCAATCAAACCATTTACTGGGCGCTTGGTAATGACCCAAGAGAATAGGCAGCCTCGAACCTCGTTTTACCTGTCACAATATTTTTCGTGTCAAAAACGATTTTTTGTTTCATCGCTTGAATGGCTGCCGGCGCTATGTCTTTAAAGGCATCATGGTCACAGAGGATCAATGCCAGATCACTGTCTGTTAGTGCTGCTTCAATTTGTGCAACATCAGAAGTGGCGACATAAGGATCATAGGTAGTGACTTGCAGAGCTTTCTTTTGTTTCAATCTTTTGGCGATCTCAACAGCCGGACTTTCTCTGGCATCGTCAATGTTGCCCTTATACGCCAACCCTAGGACCGCGATTTTGTTTCCACCATGAATCGCTAAGATTTCTTCGACTTTTTTTATAATGAATTCAGGCATCTCTGTATTGATCATCCGCCCCAATTGAATTAACTTCGTGTCATCAGGTGCTGCCGCGACAACAAAATACGGATCGACTGCTAAGCAATGACCGCCGACACCAGGTCCCGGTTGATGGATATTGACCCGTGGATGCTGATTGGCTAACGCAATCACTTGGAGTGCATCAATGTTTAGGCGATCCCCAATTTGGACCAATTCATTGGCTAGTGCAATGTTCAAGTCGCGATAGGTGTTTTCCATCAATTTCGATAGCTCAGCGATACTTGCAGAAGTCTCCAGCACGTTTCCTTTGACGAAGGTCTGATAAATGCGTTTGCCTTGTTGGGTGCAAGCGCTCGTCATGCCACCAATGATTCGATTGTTCATCACCAGCTCTTCAAAGATTTTCCCTGGCAAAACTCGCTCTGGGCAATGCAACAAATAGAGATCTTCTCCAATGGTATAACCTGCTTTTTCAAAAAATGGTCCAACGATGTCTTCCATCGTGCGGGGTTGAATGGTCGATTCAACAATGACTGTGTTGCCTTTTTCAAGATAGGGTAAGATAGCAGCCATCGCCGCTTTCACGTAGGACAAGTCGCAACTACCAAATTGATCGGCGATATTTGGCGTTGGTACGGCAATAATAAAGACATCCGCTTTTTCTGGAACCAACTGTGCATTGAATGTCTTTTTCGCTAAAGCTTGTGCTAGATAGCGATCAATGTCGGGTTCTTCGATTGGTGCCTGACCTGCTTGAAGTGATTGAACGACTGTTTCTGACACATCAACCCCAACGACTTCAATCCCATGGTTTGCAAAAGTAAGTGCTGTGGGCAGCCCGATATACCCCAATCCAATAACGTTTACCTTCATTCGCTCTTAACATCCCATTCTGCTAATTGTTCTTCACCGGGTTTATAAATCAGTTTTTTCGCCACTTGTCCTTCTTCTAAAGCAAAGGAAACTTGTCCAGTGATGGTTTCACCTACAGCGATCTCATTGCCAAACATCGCCATGGTATGATCAAGTTCAAGAAATTCTCCCTCTTCAGTTTCTAAAAGAAAATCAATCGAACCTAATCCAGCGGCAACTGACCCCATATTTTCTGCTGTGATGGTAAATGTATGTAATACTTGTTCCCCATCTTCTGTTTTCTTTTGATTGATTTCTTGTTTGTCGATGATGATCTTTAATCCACCAATGATCGATTGCGGCTCGGCATTGCTTTGATCCGTGATTTGTTCGATTGGTTCGCTGGCTTGGGTAGTATCCGTCTTTGCTGGGTCATCCGTTGAGCAAGCCGCTAAAAAACTCCCCATGAGGGCAAGGCTAAAGAGGGTAACGATTTTTTTCTTCATGTTCATTTGCTTTCTCTCTTTCTATCAATGAAGAGACCCTTGCAACAGGCAAGGTACAAGGGTCTCTCATAGTTTCTGTTTCTTATTCTGTGATTGAAACGGTTGCTTGTGCAATCTCTCGTGTACTTAAGTCAGCAAAGCGATGCAATGCATAGATCGTCATCTGGCTGTCTTTTGTCACACTGTTGGCTTGTTCTTGGTTCAAGTAGGCGGTAAAGGTACCCTCCGCAAAACCGCTCACCCACAGGATCATGCCATCAATTTCAAGTCGACCAAAGTTGATGTCATCTCCTGTATAGGTTCCCGTAACGATTCGATCACCTAATGTGTAAGGGTTTGGCGTAATTGTGCCAACAAATTCTTTGTCGATAGTGACTACACTGCGATCCAATTCGGTGTCTACCGGACGGCCACTAACAACCTCCCGATGGTAAGCAACCAATTCAACTGTTTCCGCATCGCGAATCAAGTCGCGGGTCGTTTGATTGACAAAGTAAGTAAACGTCTGGTTTGCGGTGTTAAAGGTGCCTCCCCATGAAATTGAACGTCCATCAACGATCAAGTTGGCGAAATTCACATCGCCTGTAAAGGTTCCAGTAATTTCACTCTCTGTCACTTTGAAGGCTGCTGGTTGAATCGTGCCTGCTGCTTTGACGATTTCTATCGGCTGCAACACCAGCTTATGATCAATCGTTTGTCCATCGACTGTTTCACGATGGTAGGTTTGCAATTCTACTTTCGTTGCCGTTCTGATCTGTTCTCTAAATTGTGCGTGAACAAAGAATTCAAAGCGGCCAGTTTCTTTATTGAATGTGCCACCCCAGTTCCCTACTGACTGTCCATCAATCACTAAGTTGGCAAAATTGATATCTCCCGTAAAGGTTCCCGTAATCATGGTATCGGTGTAACTGTATTGATCCGGTGTGATCGTCCCTTGAAGTTGATCAATCACTGTTACTTCTTTGGTTTCTAGCACTTCGATGGCTTCCGTGTTACCGTTAATTTGGCGGTTCAACGCTTGGATCTCAACTTTATCGCCCGCTTTGATTCCAAGATTCGCTACATAAAACGAGAAGGTGCCATCGGCATTGAAGGTACCACCCCATGCATTAGAAGGCGTGCCATTGATCACTAAACGTGCAAAATTGACATCACCCGTAAAGGTCCCTGTAATCATTGTTTCGCCAACACGGTATTGATCCGGTGTGATCGAACCAGCCAAATCTCTAGTTAATTCAACGGTTGTCCGATCAAGTACTTTGCCATATTGATCCAAGGCTTCGATTTCTACGACATCATCTACGGATTGGATGCGATTGCCGATAAAGAATTCAAACGAACCATCAGCAAAATTCCCACCACGAACGGATGATCCATTTACATACACACGGGCAGATACAACATCACCGGTATACGACCCTCTCAGGAACTGATCGGCCGAAGAAACATTGTAGCTTGCTGGTGTAATCGTGCCTTCAGTGTTTGCTGGATCAGTGACAACGATCGTTGAAGCAATATTTGATTGCAATCCATCGATGCTTGCTTGAGCAGTAATAATTGTTCCCGCTGCTTGTTGATCAATCTCTACTTCAAAATTGCCATCACTGTCAACAGTGGCATTTTTCATTTCAGAATCGCCTATAGTAATTTCCACATGTGCATCTGGTTCGGCTGTTCCGCTAACGGTAGTGGATGTGGTTGTCACCTCATTCAATGTTGTTTCGGCGATCGTTGCTCGCTCAACCATGGTTTCTGCAATATTTGATGAAATGCCATTTAAGGTTGCTTGAGCAGTGACTACGGTACCTGCTGGTTGTTTTTCAATCGTCAACGAATAGATGCCATCACTGCCTACACGTCCATTCGCAATAACCGTATCACCAGCTTTGATCGTGATCTCCGCATTTGGCTCGGCGGTTCCCGTCACACTTGTGGAGTCGGTATTTAGCTCAGAAATCGTTGTTTCATCAATTCCTTCTCTAATAACAGTTGTTTCGGCAATATTTGATTCGATATCGCCTAATCTTGCTTGCGCAGTGACTACCGTACCTGCTGGCTGTTTTTCAATCGTCAGCGAATAGATGCCATCACTGCCTACACGTCCATTCGCAATTTCCGTATCATCGGCTTTGATCGTAATCTCCGCATTTGGCTCAGCGGTTCCTGTCACACTTGTTGAATCAGTGTTTAACTCAGAAATCGTTGTTTGGGATATTGAAATTCTTTCAACAGTTGTTTGTGCAATATTTGAAGAAACACCATTTAAAATTGCTTGGGCAGTAACTACTGTGCCACCTTCTTGAGGTGGAATGCTAATTTCATATTGACCATGATTATTGGCATCTCCTGAACCAATTTCTGTATCGCCAACTTTAATCGACAAAGTTGAATTAGGTTCGGCAGTACCATTTACTAAAATAGAATTAGTTGTTAGTGGATTTATTGTTGTCTCCATGATCTCTGGTTTAGGAAGAACTCTAATTAATCTCGTAACTGTTGAACTGCGATTATGAATATCTGTTACAGAATATGTCAAATTATAATTACCAACTGTATTAACATCTACCTGTCCAGTTATTCTGATTTGATTTGTAATGTTTTCACCTCTGAAATCTGTGGCAGCTACACCTTCCATAGGATCAAAGTCAGCACCTTGAAGGATTTCCCGCGTAGTAGCCCCAGATATTCTAGGTGCTGTAGTGTTTACGTTAGAGACTGGAACCGTGTATCTAGTAGAGTCTATTCTTAAACTTAAAATACAGTGTAAGGACATCTCAAATACATCTCCAGCCCAAACATTATTATTTCCAAAGAAAAAGTCAGCATAACCTGTTTGATTGATAATGCCACTATACACACGTAAAGATGTCGATCCTCGTGAGATTACTCGACCATTTCTGATTTGTTGATAAGCCACAGAGTCTCCAATACGATGATTACTAGTCATTGCTCTTAAATTTCCATTTCGATAACTAACAGACCGGAAGTTGTTAGTTATCAAATTCTTAGGACTGGCTTCTTCAAAATTAGGACCGTATAAATCATTTTCAAAAGATGAATCACTTGTTAATAGTTCATCATCACTGGAAAAGGTTTCATCTACATCGCTAGCTAATACAGATATTGGTATTGCCGAGAGTGTTAACTGGCTAATCATAAAAAAACTAATTGCTTTTCTTTTGAAAGTTTTACTCATATCTAACTCCTTTTAAAAATATTTTCCAAGGTTCAATTTATTTTATTCTTGTT
>OKWA01000865.1_pt1 | contig 12580 bp, 8 predicted proteins | sample 1606861 | NCBI WGS metagenome assembly OKWA01 (sample SAMN03281007, study PRJEB24777) | human gut metagenome | isolation source: fecal sample PR166 from 1 month old female Malay infant, vaginally... | reverse complement strand
TTTTTAACCATTTATAAAACCTGACAACTTTCACATTATTTATAAATTTATTGTTAACAATGTTGCACAAAGTTGCAACATGACTGATATTAAGAAAAATAACTGGTCAATGTGCCGTATAAGTAAGATGCACGATATGAGGAGCACTGCATGAGTAGCACAACAATGGGTGTTAGACTTGATGAAGAAACCCGTAATAGATTAAAAGATGCTGCACAAAAATTAGATAGAACATCTCATTGGCTAATTAAACAAGCCATCTTCAATTATCTTGAACAAATTGAAAATGATCAGCTCACCCTAACCCCTATCACACAGGCTGAGCAAGATATTGAAGAAAGCACAGCCCCCCTAACGGCACATTATCAACCGTTTTTAGAATTTGCAGAGCAGATCCACCCACAATCGGTGTTACGCTCGGCAATTACTTCTGCTTATCGTATACCTGAAACACAAGCAGTGCCTATGCTACTACAGCAGGCAACACTACCTGAGCATGAGGCTCAAGCCACGCATAAACTGGCTTACTCCATTGCAGAAAAATTACGCAAACAAAAACAGGGTGTTGGACGCTCAGGTCTGGTACAAGGCTTACTGCAAGAGTTTTCTCTCTCTTCCCAAGAGGGGGTTGCCTTAATGTGTTTAGCCGAAGCTTTATTGCGTATTCCTGATAAAGCAACCCGTGATGCCCTGATCCGAGATAAAATTAGCCATGGCAATTGGCGCTCGCATTTAGGGCAAAGCCAATCTATGTTTGTCAATGCCGCCACTTGGGGTCTACTGTTTACAGGCAAACTCGTCTCTACCCATAACGAAGAGAAATTATCTAATTCTCTAAATCGCATTTTAACTAAAAGTGGTGAACCTTTAGTGCGTAAAGGCGTTGATATGGCGATGCGTTTAATGGGGGAACAATTTGTCACCGGTGAAACTATCTCCCAAGCGTTAGCCAATGCACGCAAACTTGAAGAAAAAGGCTTTAGATATTCCTATGATATGCTAGGAGAAGCGGCCTTAACGGAAAAAGATGCGCAAGACTATTTAGTCTCTTATCAACAAGCCATCCATGCCATTGGTAAAGCCTCTAATGGACGAGGTATTTATGAAGGACCGGGGATCTCCATTAAACTTTCAGCATTACATCCCCGTTATAGTCGAGCTCAATATGATAGAGTGATGTCGGAGCTTTACCCTCGCCTACTCTCTTTAACGCTACAAGCCAAGCAATATGATATTGGTATTAATATTGATGCAGAAGAAGCGGATAGACTGGAAATATCCCTCGATTTATTAGAAAAACTCTGCTTCGAGCCTGAATTAGCGGGTTGGAATGGTATAGGATTTGTTATTCAAGCCTATCAGAAACGCTGCCCTTTAGTGATTGATTATATTATTGATTTAGCTCGCCGCAGTCGCCGCCGTTTAATGATCCGTTTAGTAAAAGGGGCTTACTGGGATAGTGAGATTAAACGCGCGCAAATGGATGGACTGGAAGATTACCCTGTTTATACCCGTAAAGTATATACCGATGTCTCTTACCTTGCGTGTGCGAAAAAACTGCTTGCTTCACCGAATTATATTTATCCGCAATTTGCCACGCATAATGCCCATACTTTATCAGCCATTTATCATCTAGCAGGTCAAAATTACTATCCTGGTCAATATGAATTCCAATGCTTACACGGTATGGGTGAACCCCTCTATGCACAAGTTGTGGGTAAAATTGCTGATGGTAAACTTGGTCGCCCTTGTCGTATCTATGCGCCAGTAGGTACTCATGAAACCCTACTGGCTTACCTTGTGCGTCGATTATTAGAAAATGGTGCAAATACCTCGTTTGTAAATCGTATCGCTGACACCACCATCTCCTTAGATGAATTAGTTGCCGATCCGGTTAAAGAGATCAATAAAATTGCGCAAGCTGAAGGACAAATCGGACTTTCACATCCTAAAATCCCGCTCCCAATGCAGCTTTATGGTGATGAGCGTAAAAATTCACCGGGGATTGATATGTCTAATGAGCATCGTTTAGCCTCATTATCCAGTGCATTACTGACCTCTGCGATGGAAAAAATTCACAGCCATCCGCTCATTGGTGGTGAGTATCATAGTGCAGAAGAAGTGATTGCACCACAATCTATACTCAATCCGGCAAATCACACCGATGTCGTCGGTACAGTACGTGAAACAACGGCCGCCGAAGCTAATTTTGCTTTAGATATTGCCCAAGAAAATGGTGAAATTTGGTTTGCAACCCCACCTGCGGAAAGAGCGGCGTTTTTAGTCCGCACAGCAGAACTGATGGAACAGCAAATGGGTCCATTAATGGGTGTCTTAGTCAGAGAAGCGGGCAAAACCTATAGTAATGCTATTGCAGAAGTGCGTGAGGCGATTGATTTTCTTTATTATTACTCAGCACAAGTGGCAAATGATTTTGATAATAATACCCATCGTCCTTTAGGCCCTGTTGTCTGTATTAGTCCTTGGAACTTCCCATTAGCCATCTTTAGTGGACAAATTGCAGCAGCGTTAGCGGCAGGTAATACCGTACTGGCCAAACCTGCGGAGCAAACCCCTCTGATTGCTTTTAAAGCCGTAGAACTATTTTATCAAGCAGGAGTACCTCGCAGTGCATTACAACTCTTACCGGGTCAAGGGGAGACCATTGGTGCACAATTAGTGGCAGATGAACGCGTGCGTGGTGTGATGTTTACAGGCTCTACCGAAGTTGCCCACATTCTGCAAAAAACCTTAGCGGGTAGACTCGATAGCGAAGGTCGCCCTGTTCCTTTAATTGCTGAAACAGGTGGCTTAAACGCCATGATTGTCGACTCTTCTGCCTTAACGGAACAAGTGGTCACTGACGTTATGGCCTCTGCTTATGATAGTGCGGGTCAACGTTGTTCTGCTTTGCGTATTCTCTGTATTCAAGAAGAGGTGGCTGATAGCACGATTGAAATGTTAAAAGGCGCAATGGCACAAGCCATAATAGGTGATCCAAGTCTCTTATCAACAGATATTGGCCCTGTAATTGATAAAGAGGCAAAAGCGGGTATTGAAAAACATATTCAAACTATGCGCACAGCGGGTTTTGACGTTTATCAAGCAACCTATAATCAACTTACTAAACAGGCTGAAAATAACAGTACTTTTGTTCCTCCTACCTTAATTGAGTTAGATAAAATTAGCTCACTTAAAAAAGAGATTTTTGGCCCTGTACTGCACGTCGTACGTTACTCAAGCCAAGATCTGCCTGCTTTATTAGCTGAAATTAATGCGACTGGATATGGATTAACAATGGGGGTTCATACCCGTATTGATGAAACTATCGCTTATGTAGCGACTCATGCAAAAGTAGGAAATTTATATGTAAACCGCAATATGGTAGGTGCTGTTGTCGGGGTACAACCTTTTGGTGGTGAAGGTTTATCGGGCACGGGGCCAAAAGCTGGAGGCCCTGCTTATCTGTATCGTTTATTATCAAAACGTCCTGAAAATGCCATAACACAAACCTTAGCACGTCAAGATGAAACATTACCCCTTGATGCCTCTATGCGACAAAAGTTATTACAAACCTATCATCACTATATGACGTGGTTAGCAAATAAAACGGAACCTGCACATTATCAGGCGCTAGAAGAATACGCCAATGCATCACAAGCCGGAACATTGCGCGTATTGCCGGGGCCTACTGGCGAGCGTAATACCTATCAATTAGTCCCTTGTGGCAAGGTGCTTTGTCTCTCAGATAATGAGCAAGATATATTTACTCAGTTAGCGGGAGTCTTTGCATCAGGATGCCATGCTATTGTCCATAATGCTGTTTTCTCGCAAAAAACCTATCGTGAATTGCCTGATATGATCAGAAAAGCAATCACGCTCACGGACAACTGGCAAGATGAGTCACTAAGCATTAATGCCGTTATTTATCATGGTGATAGTGATCAGTTAAAAGAGACTTGTCAGCAAATTGCACAACGTAAAGGGGCTATTATTTCAGTACAAGGCTTCTCACGTGGTGAGACAGCATTGTTATTAGAGCGTTTATTGCATGAACGAGCATTAAGCGTCAATACCGCCGCTGCCGGAGGCAATGCCAGCTTAATGACAATCAGTTAAACCCAGCGTTCTCTTTCTCACTTTATTTTTGAGACCACCTTTAACTTACTTATCTATTAAAGGTGGTTTTTTTATTTCTGGAATAAAAAATAAAAAGGAGCAACATAATGTTACCCCTTTTTTTAGGTCTCTCTTGAATGCGATTAGTGACCACTACTCATCGAGGTTGGCGCTTGGCACCAATCAAGATATTGCTCATACTTACGTAGGGCAATGTTGTAGTTACTAAATGCGGAGGGAGTGAGCTTTTTACTCAAGTCTGACTGAATTTTCTCTGTCGTGAATTCTTGACGAGGAAAATTAGTGGAAGTCAGCAATTCATCGAGTCGACGTAAACGAACCACATACTCACGAACAGTACTGTGGCTCATCTCCGTTTGTTCGAACAAATACTGCTTAAAAGACATAATGTCAAAGTAATCAGTTTCACTATTACAGTAAATCTCACTACAAAAACGGCACAGCGCAGAAAACTTTCCTTGCAAGGTTTCCCATGTTTCATCATCAATTAAATCTGTCATTTCAGAAATGGCTTCTTTATTGATAACTTGGCGATTGAATACGAGAGAAATCCGATCAAGCGCCTTATGGCAATGCAAACAATGAGTTTGGCTGTGTTTATAGTCTTTAATGTAACGGCTTAGCGGCCGTTTCTTTTGTGTTGAAACAGACATAAGAGATAAAGCCCTGTGTTGTAGTCTTAATAAATAAAAACAAAAATAAGCAAAACTTCTATTTCTCTGGGTTTAAGCGTGCTCGCAGCCTTTTGATTGCTTGGCTGTGTAGCTGACTTACGCGGGATTCCCCGACATTAAGCACTGCGCCTATTTCTTTCAAATTAAGTTCTTCCTGATAATACAGGGTAAGAACCATTTTTTCCCTTTCGGGAAGCAATTCTATCGCGTCTATGACTCTTTGGCGAATATCACTTTCCAATAACATTTGTAAAGGATTGTCATCGTGATCTTCGTCTTGAGACGGTTCACAGCTTTCACCGTAAATTTCATGCCATTCGTCATAAGAGAACAACTGGCTGTTATTTGTATCCAATAGGATCTGCCGGTATTCTGCTAACTCAATCTGCAAATGATCAGCAACTTCCTGTTCTGATGGTGGTCGTCCTAGATCCTGCTCTAACTGATGAATGGATTGTGTCACTTCTCTTGCATTACGGCGCACACTACGGGGCGCCCAATCACGACTTCGTAGCTCATCTAACATAGAGCCTCGAATACGTTGCACAGCATAAGTAGTAAAGGCGGCACCTTGCATTGAGTCATAACGCTCAACAGCATTCAGTAGGCCAATCCCCCCTGCTTGCAAAAGATCATCCAATTCAACACTCGCAGGTAACTTGACCTGTAATCGTAATGCTTCATGGCGAACCAAAGGGACATATCGCTCCCAGAGGCTATTTTTGTCCATCACGCCTTCGGCGGTATACAAATCACTCACAACAAAAGACACCTTTGGATAAAAGACCGGAAACCATTATCCGACGAAATAGTGTTAGCAATCGGCTGAACAGTGAAGCAAAAGCCCCTCTTTTTCACCTATGCTAAATTTTCAGCGAAAATTGGGTTTTCATTGATAATTTAATTTGTTATTGCATTACAAGTACATACTGTACCTTAAGATGGGTCATACTAATCCGCAGAAAAACCGTTAAATAAATTGATATTTTGTCTTATTGAAAGAAATGTATTCATCAAATCTGTATTTTGTTGATAAAAAAATAACATATAAATCATATTACTTATCTTTTATCTATTTTTACCTACAACCCATCAATGGGAATACCTATCCATGATTAATAAAAAAAACAATTGTTTTGATGAAAAAACACCCACAGCAAAAATGGCTGTGGGTGGGATCTGAAGATGAGTTTAATGAAGGATTAACGTAACAGAGACAGAACAGTTTGTGGTACTTGGTTTGCTTGAGCCAGTACAGCAGTACCTGCTTGTTGCAAGATTTGATTTTTACTCATATTGGACACTTCTGTCGCATAGTCAGCATCTAAGATACGGCTACGTGAAGCAGATAAGTTATTAACAGTGTTATTTAAGTTATTGATAGTAGATTGGAAACGGTTTTGAATCGCACCTAATTTAGAGCGGCTTTCATCAACCTTACTAATTGCGTTATCTAAAGTTGCTAAAGCGTCATCCTTAACATTTAAAACTTTAACATCTTTACCTGCATCTGCCTTAAATTTAATGGTTTTACTACCAGTGAACTCAATTTCACCAGTAGTAGTACCTGATTTTAATGTAAAGTCTGATTTACTTACTACGTACTCGTCGCTACCATCCTTTAAGACAACTTTATTAGCAGAAACCTTACCATCTACTTTATACTCTTTTACTGAAACACCAGTCGCGTATTTTGTACCGCCCGAAATGCCCAGAGCGTTTGCATCGATAGCATCACCTGTTGCTTTAACCCCTTTTTTCTCTGTTTTAGCATCAAACAGGTTATCACTAGCAACACCTAATGTGTCGTTATCAATTTTATCTAAATTGAATTCAATCACTTCATTGTCATTAGTACCGACTTGAATGGTCATTTTTGACTTTTCACCACTCAGTACTTTCACACCGTTAAACTGAGTTTGTTCTGAAACACGATTGATTTCATCTAAACGTTGATTAACTTCATTTTGGATAGAAGTGATATCTGAGTTAGAGTTAGTCCCGTTTTTCGCTTGAACAGTTAATTCACGAATACGTTGTAAGTTATTGTTGATTTCGTTCAATGCACCTTCAGTGGTTTGAGACACTGAAATACCATCATTCGCATTACGAGATGCTTGAGTTAAACCGTTAATATTTGAAGTGAAACGGTTAGCAATAGCTTGACCTGCCGCATCGTCTTTCGCGCTGTTAATACGCATACCTGAAGATAAACGTTCAATTGCATTACCAAGTGCGCTTTGTGAACGATTTAGATTATTTTGAGTGACTAAAGACAGATAATTAGTATTAATAACTTGTGCCATACAATATTCCTTCAATTTTATTTGAAAATTTTTAATTAATAGGTTTGTTATTACACTCCTGTAATAACGTTGCCTAAACACTATCGTCATTAAATCGAAGGTATTTATGTGTTTTCGCGTCGCGAAAATAGTAAAAAAAGCCAATTAATTAATTTATAAGAGATAATGACTAGCAGAAAAAACAAAAATAGATGGAGAGAAAAAAATAAACTAAAACAGAGTGAGTTTAAATATAAAATAAAATGACAAAAAAGACCCTCAGATGAGGGCCTTTGATATAGAAAGGTATCTTTTGTGTCAGGGTACGAATTAACGTAACAGAGACAGAACAGTTTGTGGTACTTGGTTTGCTTGAGCAAGTACTGAAGTACCCGCTTGTTGCAAGATTTGACCACGGCTCATGTTAGAAACTTCTGTTGCATAGTCAGCATCTAAGATACGGCTACGTGAAGCAGATAAGTTGTTAACAGTGTTGTTCAGGTTGTTGATAGTAGATTCAAAACGGTTTTGAATCGCACCTAATTTAGAACGGCTTTCATCAATGGTGTTGATAGCTTTGTCTAAAGTTGCTAAAGCGTCATCTTTAACGTTTAAAGTTTTAACGTCTTTACCTGCATCTGCTGTAAATTCAGTTGTTTTAGCACCAGTAAATTTAGCTTTGTCAGCACCTTCCAGTGCGAAATCGCTTTTATTTACGAGGTAATCTTTAGTACCATCATTGAAAATTACTTTATCAGCAGAAACAACACCATCTACTTTATATTCTTTTACTGTACCTGAATCGTATGAAGTTGCACCAGCAACGCCGATATCTTTCGCATCGATTGCAGCACCTGCTTCTGTAACACCTTTTTTCTCTGTTTTAGCATCAAACAGTTTATCGCTAGCAACACCTAATGTATCGTTATCAACTTTATCTAAGTTAAATTTGATAGTTTCATTATCGTTAGTACCAACTTGGATAACCATTTCTGATTTCTCACCGCTCAGTACTTTCACGCCGTTAAACTGAGTTTGTTCAGAAATACGGTTGATTTCGTCTAAACGTTCTTTCACTTCGTTTTGGATAGAAGTGATATCTGAATTAGAGTTAGTACCGTTTTTCGCTTGAACAGTTAACTCACGGATACGTTGTAAGTTATTGTTGATTTCGTTTAATGCACCTTCAGTTGTTTGAGCGATAGAGATACCATCGTTCGCATTACGTGAAGCTTGAGTTAAACCATTTACGTTTGAAGTGAAACGGTTAGCAATTGCTTGACCCGCTGCATCGTCTTTTGCACTGTTGATACGTAGACCAGAAGACAGACGCTCGATTGCACTTCCTAAAGTTCCCTGAGATTTGTTCAGGTTGTTTTGAGTTACCAGGGATAGATAGTTGGTATTAATGACTTGTGCCATAGCTAGATTCCTTTAAAATCAAGTCGATAAAATAAAAGTTTGCCTATTCATTTACGGTGTCAATCACCGGCAACAAGTTTATCGGCACCCCAGATACAACCTTTAACTTTTCCAACAAATTTTTCTGTGATTTTTTATAGAATCGCCATTAACTAAATGATATATAAAGAAATTAATTTATTATTTTTTTATATTATTTTTATCAATTCTCGTCATAAACCTTTTTTCTTATGCAAAATTCGACTTTAGTATTCAATGACAATAAAAGGCTTCTATATGGCGGTCTGTTTCCCTCATCAAAAATAGTAAATAGACGTAAACTTTTCGCCAATTCTTCCGATAACGCTGTGTAGGGATTATTTTACGAACACAGAAAGGAGACCAGTATGGCTGGTATTAGTGCACTAGGAATAGGCGCCAAGATGCCACTTGGCGAGACATTAATGCAATTAGAGGCTGCGGAAAATAAGCGCCTTGAACCTTTAGACAAACAGATGAAAAGCTACGATGCACAAATTACTGCATATGGAAAAATTCGTAGCCAATTAGATAAATTACAGAAAGCATCTGAAGAATTAAAAAAATTCGATAAAATCGTCGCCACCAAAGTTGATGATGAGTTTGATGCTTTTAAAGTAACCACTGATGGTAAAGCAAGCATTGGTAATTATACGGTCTCGGTAACAGAGCTTGCCCATGCTCAAACACTGAAATCAAAAGCCGTCAGTGATATCAAAGATCCTATTGGTGAAACATTAGGTGAAGGCAAAACACGGACTTTAGTGATCACCCAAAAAGGTGAAAAAGAGCCTTTAAAAATAGAGTTAACAGACAGTCAAACTTCTATTATTGAATTACGTGATGCTATCAATAAAAAAGAAGGCAACGTTTCTGCCACTATTGTAAAAGCCCAAGATGGCGTTAACCATTTAGTTCTGACTTCTCGTAAAGAAGGTACAGATTCTCAAATGGAAATCACTGTTGAAGGTGATAGTAAGCTTAACGATTTTATTAGCTACTCCACTAAAACAAACAGTGGTGCAATGACAGAGATCGTTAAGGCAAATAATGCAAAGTTAACGATTAATGGGATTGAAATTGAACGTCAAACTAATGAAATTAAAGATGCGCCTGAAGGGATCACGTTAAATCTTAAGAAAAAAACCAATGATAATAAAGATGGCGTAGATAAGCCTGAAATTATTACGGTTGCGCGTGATATTGAGCCAATGAAAAAGGCCATAAAAGCCTGGACCGATGCTTATAATGAATTAAATAAAACCTATAAAGATTTCACCAAGTACACCCAAGTTGAAAAAGGTGAAGATGCCTCTAAAGACAATGGTGTGTTATTAGGTGATACCACTAGCCGGATGATTATGTCTGAGCTAAAAAGCTTTATCACTCGTTCTCAATCTTCATCTGAGATTGATACCCTTAATAAAATGGGCATTAAATTTAAAGTAGATGGCACATTAGAAGTTGATGATAAAAAACTCGATAAAGCATTAAAAGAAAAACCTGCTAACGTCAAAGAGTTTTTTATGGGTGATGGTAAAGAAACAGGATTTGGTACTCAAACCTATAATTACCTGAAAAAAACGCTGCAATCCAACGACGGCACCCTTGATATTGCCACTGATGGTGTTAAAAAACGTAAAAAATCGTTAGATAACCAAATTAAGAATACCAAACGTACTATTGAAGCGACGATGGAACGTTATAAAAAACAGTTTCAATTATTAGATAAAATGGTTAATGCCATGACTAACTCAAGTGCATCAATTGAACGTTTATTACGCTAATTTTTAAGTAGGATATTAGGATATTATGTATCAACAATCAGCCAGTAAAATGTATGCTCAAATCGATGTTGAAAGTGAGATTTTAAATGCTTCACCTTACCAGCTGATCCAAATCCTATTTAATGGGGCGCTAAGCGCCCTTCGCCGTGCATTAATATTAATGGAACAAGGAAATATCGCCGGTAAAGGAGAAAATATTTCTAAAGCTATTAACATTATTGGCAACGGCTTAAAACAGGGGCTGGATAAAGAAAAAGGGGAGGAGCTTGCTGAAAATTTAGCATTACTTTACGACTATATGATCACTCAACTACTCGATGCCAATTTAAAAAATAATCCAGAAAAAATTCATGAAGTCATCAAGTTATTAACTGAAATTTCTGATGCTTGGCAACAAATTGGCACACAGATTAATTCTTATTAAAAAGCGTGGACAGCAAATATGGATATAATGGCAGCTTACGAGCAGGTTTTGAAATTAAGTGAGCAAATGTTAACGCTTGCCAAAAATCAGCAGTGGGATCAGCTGATAGAAATGGAAATGGATTATTTAAAGAGTGTAGAAATTATCACTAAGATGATAAAACCCACTGAGGGTGAGCTGATAATACAACAGCAGCTCACCAATATGTTAAAGAAAATACTCGAAAATGAAAATGAGACGCGAAATTTATTACGAGCAAGATTAGATAAGCTCGCTGTTTTAATAAGACAGACTGAACAAGAGCAGAGGGTACAAAATAGCTATGGTCAGTTTTCAGAGCATAGTTATTATCCTGATCTCAATCTAAAATAACTTTCCTCTGCGCCAAAAGCGGTTTTATTAGCTAATGGCGTCTTTATTTACCGAGTTATTTCTTGTTATACGATATTATTTGTTATCGGTAACGTTGTGACAATTAAACGATATGATATAAAAATAACATAATAAAAACTCAATTTATTACACTATATCATTCGACTATCGCTATCATCATCTGCTCTTCCCCATCTATTTGTTCTTCATTTACTGATATCATCACCGATAAATAAAAATCGCCTACACATGGCAGGCGATAAACTTACTGTTTCAAATAGATAATAATTGCTTTATTTAATCACATCGTAGAGTTGAGGATCTGCAAAATAGTCTGCGGTTAATGCCATAGAAGGCTCATATTGTGCCCCATATATATCAGAGAATGCTTTCCCCTCTTTACCTAATGAAACTTTACGTTCATCATCACCGCTACTTTCATATATGGAATAAGTTTTACGGCGCATAGCAATATATTTATCTGCATCATTTTTAATATCAGTATGATGCTCAAATATCTCCTTATCAGTTAATTCTAGCTTGTTCGCTAATTGACATCCCCAACGTGTTAAACATCTTTCTGCAAAATGTCGCACAATTAACCCCGGTGAAAATAGTGCATTTTTACCTTCACTACCATCAATAGCAGCATTGCCTACTAAAGTCGCATGGCGTCCTGAAAGCGGGAAAATATGTATTTTAGTCTCAGCAGTCACGGTTGGAATAACGCAAGCAAATCCTTTTGAGCGTTCATCAATGGCATAAAATCCGACATATTCCTTAACATTGCTACCTAGTGTCACCTTTTCTGGTTGGAAATTAAGTGGCCCTGGGACGGGATCAATAGCAAAAATATTGACCGGAATATCTTTTAATAGGGGATCTTTTAACATGGCATTGGCAAGCATATGACAGGTGATGCCACCACGGCTCCAACCAATTAAATTCACTTGGGTGGGAATGATGCCATCTTTGCGAAAGGTACGAATAATTTGTTGCTGAAGTTGTTGTTGAGTGACATAGCGGTCACCATAATTATATTTACGCCATAAAAAAGAGCCGGTCACTTCAACATCTTCAATGGGAATGCCCGCTTTTTTCAGTTGATTATATTGTTGTTCTGTTAACTTTTCACGTTGCCAGTCAAAGTTGCCTTTCATTAAGCACAGTGCATGTTCAACATTTTCTTCCCATCCACTGCCAAATAAAGAGCCTTTTAAATCTGAATAATTAGGGCTTTCAACCCATAAATCATCTTCTTGCAAATTACCGCTACCTGGGCCATCTACAATAAACCACTGAGCAAATTCGCGATCTAGATTATTATGCGCCAAGGTGGAAACAAGCTCACCTTGCCAATAAACAGGATTATTATGATTATTATTATCAAAAGATGAAGCGCCGGTACCACATAAATAAACGGTTAATACTGTCATAATTAAAAATTCCTTGTATGTT
>OKWA01000864.1_pt1 | contig 12592 bp, 16 predicted proteins | sample 1606861 | NCBI WGS metagenome assembly OKWA01 (sample SAMN03281007, study PRJEB24777) | human gut metagenome | isolation source: fecal sample PR166 from 1 month old female Malay infant, vaginally... | reverse complement strand
GTTAAAGAGTATTAGACAACAAATTTCAGTAACTGAGGAAACTATACGTGAACGTTTAAATGCATATACTAGAGGAACTAATTCTAAGTATTTGAGTAATGCAGTGGTCACAATTCGTAATGAAAGATATGTTTTACCAGTTAAACAAGAATATCGTAGCAAGTTTGGCGGTATTGTACACGATCAAAGTTCTTCAGGGCAAACATTATTTGTTGAACCTGCAGTGATTGTTGAATTGAATAATCGTTTAAGGCAACAGGTTGCAGAACGTGAAGAGATAAATAGAATCTTGGAAGAATTGTCTAAGGAGTTAGCACCTTATACACATGAACTAAACAATAATGCCAAAATTTTGGGAATGTTGGACTTTATTAATGCTAAAGCTAAGTATGCACATAGTATTAAGGCAACAGAACCAATCTTGTCGAAGGAAAATGATGTTTATTTAAGACAGGTTTGGCATCCATTGCTAGATATGAAAAAAGCTGTAAAAAATGACATTATGATTGGTAAGGACTATCAGGCAATTGTAATAACAGGACCTAATACAGGTGGTAAGACAATCACCTTAAAAACGTTAGGGTTGGTACAGTTGATGGGGCAATCTGGGCTATATATACCTGCTTTTGAAGAAAGTAGAATTGGAATATTTGACGATATATTTGCTGATATTGGTGATGAACAGTCAATAGAACAAAGCTTGAGTACATTTTCTTCACATATGACTAATATTGTAGAAATATTGAAAGGTATAGATGAAAAATCATTAGTGTTATTTGATGAATTAGGTGCAGGAACAGACCCTCAAGAAGGTGCAGCTTTGGCTATCAGTATTTTAGATGCTGTGGGTGCTAAAGGAAGTTATGTAGTTGCGACAACTCACTATCCAGAGCTTAAGGCTTATGGTTTTGAAAGACCTAATACTATTAATGCAAGTATGGAATTTGATGCTAATACATTACAGCCAACATATCGCTTATTAATTGGAATTCCAGGTCGTAGTAATGCTTTTGACATTTCTCAAAGACTGGGACTAGATAAAATGATTGTTATGGCTGCTAGACAACTTACTTCACAAGATAGTCAAGATCTAAATGAGATGATTTCAGATTTAGTTGCTAAAAGACATGATGCCGAAGAAAAAGAGATTATGTATCGAAAATATTTGCGTGAGGCTGAAGAATTGCACCATGATTTAGAAACTAACTTCCATCAATTTGAACGTCAAAAAGAAAATATGTTAGAACAAGCTAAGGAAAGAGCTAATCAAATTGTTGAAGAAACTAAGAAAAAATCTGACGAATTGATTTCTGAACTTAGAAAGATGAAAATGTCAGCTGCTTCTAACATAGAAGAAGGCAGTCTAATAGATGCTCAAGGGCGAGTTAATGCTTTACATCAAGAAACTAATTTGAAGAAGAATAAAGTGTTACGTAAGGCTAAGCAACAACAAGAATTACATCCTAACGATGATGTTATGGTTAATTCATATGGTCAAAGAGGTGTTCTGTTGCGTAAAGCAGGAAACCATGCTTGGGAAGTACAATTGGGTATTTTGAAGATGAAAATCGATGAAAGCGACCTTGAAAAAATTAAGGTTAAAGATACTCAACCTAAACGAGCAGGGGCAGTATTGAAATCATCTAGTTCTAGTCATGTTTCACCAACTTTAGATTTACGTGGTGAACGTTATGAAAATGCGATGGTAAAAGTTGATAGGTACATTGATGCTGCCGTTTTAGCAGGTTATAACTCTGTTACTATTATTCATGGTAAAGGGACAGGTGCGTTGAGAACAGGTATCATTAACTATCTCAAACAAAATAAAGCAGTTAAGAATTTTGAAATAAAAAAAAGTAAAGGAAACCTTGTTGAAGTAACCATTACTTTTCATGCACACTTAAAATCCTAAGGATTTTTGAATGCTGATGGACATAATTGATGAAGCAACTGATTGAAGTGTAGAAATTGCGAATGAACCTATTTTACCAGAAAAATCTTTCGTTTTATTCCAATTATCATCAGAACGAATATTATTAAGAAATTCATGTCCTTGTGGGGATAAATCTAGGATATCAAAGCCTTCACCGTAAAAATCAGCTTGTTGAAGCATTTTAGACCAAGTTAGTTGGCGAACGTGATATAAGATCTCGTTTTCAGAATAGCTTATTAGAAATTTTGATTTAGATAATTCAGAGTCAGAAACACTCCTATCATAATCAGATAATTCTTCTACAGCTAACAAAATATCACGTATACAATCAGGATTTAACTTCATAAAACTACACCTCCTTTCATTAGGAGATAAATAAATTATATCAGAAAGGAGTGATCCACAATGCCAGAAACATTAAGTGGTAGAGAAAAAATTATCAAATATCTAACTGATAATGATATCTCTATCAGTTCTCTATCCGTCATGTACGGAGTAAACAAACAAGATATGTCTGATTATTTATCTGGACGTAAAAAGAATCCAAAAGCAAATCAAATTATTTTGAAAATTATTTCTGACTTAAAAATAAGGTAGGTGAGCGATATGGAATTAGCAGACTTATTTAGCAAAAAAGCATTAGGAGATTTTTTAAATAAGCTTTTTGACGCCTTGTTGAAGATGGCAGAAGAAAGAAGGAAGTTTAATAACCAAAGATTTCTAAATCTATCTCAAGCTGCTGAGTATTGTGGAATGGACGCAAAGTATTTTTATAATGTCCGAAAAGAACCAGATGCACCAAGACCAATCTATCCAATAGAAGGTGGGACTAAACCATTTTTTGATAAAGAAGATTTGGATAGATATATGACAAGCAAAAAGATTTGAGGTGACCTGATGGAACCAGTTTTAGCGGTGTTAATTGGATGTCTGATTTATGTAGCGGTATTCATTTTAGTCAGTTGGATCAAGGATATTTTCACTGGAGGTAAATAATATGTGGTGCATTTATGAAATCTTTATCTGCATGGTTTATGCCTGCAGTGTGGATCTATATAGAATTTGGAAAAAGAGAAAGGATGATTAAGATGATCAAATTAACAACAGCAGCTTATTTTACATTGATTGGGCTATCAGTCCTTGCAGGATATGCAATTAATGAAATTATCAGATCGATTAGAAAAGGCGAGTTCTTTGATTAGGAGGATACAAAATGGGAGCAATAAAAAAAGGTACATCCGTTAAAGATGTACCACACAAATCAAATCTATGTACTAATTATAGCACATCAGATGTCGAATTGTTAAGTCGCAGAATTAGATTTAGACGTGGTGTTAATAAAATTATTGCAAATACTGAAAACAAGAAAAACTTATTAGTATTTCTAGAAACTGCAGCAGAAATTGAGAGCTCATACGATAAAGAAAATGCTAAGTGGCTACTTGATAAGTATGAAGAAATAGGAGGTAAACATAATGGCAATGAAGATTAATAAATTGGAAATCGAAAATGTTAAACGTGTCAAAGCTGTTAAAGTCGAATTCACACCAAATGGCTTAACAGTTATTGGTGGGAACAATAACCAAGGTAAAACATCAATCCTAGATGCAATTGCTTGGGCTTTAGGTGGCAACAAATACAAACCATCACAAGCTCAAAGACAAGGATCAGTAACACCACCACATCTACATGTAGTGATGAATAATGGCTTGATTGTAGAACGTAGTGGCAAGAATTCAACTCTAAAAGTTATTGATCCTAACGGTAAAAAAGGTGGCCAACAATTGCTCAATGATTTTGTGGAAGAGCTAGCCATTAATTTGCCTAAGTTTATGGAATCTACTTCAAAAGAAAAAGCTAACACCTTGCTACAAATCATTGGTGTAGGTCCTAAGTTACAAGAACTAGAAATGAAAGAAGGTGAATTGTACAACGAGCGTAGAACCATTGGCCAGATTGCTGACCAAAAGAAGAAATTTGCTGAAGAACAAACATACTATCCAGATGCTCCACACGAATTAGTTCCAGTTAACGAATTAATCAAACAGCAACAAGATATTCTAGCTCGAAACGGTGAGAATCAACGTAAAAGAGATAACTTAAAAAGTCTGAAAGAACAACATACTTTCCAAGCTCGAAAAGTATCTCAGTTGATGGAAGAACTAGAAAAGGAACAAGCTAAATTGGCTGAATTAACTGAAGATGTAAATGTGGCCAAGAAGTCAGTTTTAGAACTCAAGGACGAATCGACAGAAGAGCTAGAAAGAAATCTAGCAGAAATTGATGAGTTAAATCGCAAAGTTAGAGCCAACCTAGATAAAGATAAGGCAGAAGAAGATGCTAACCAATATAAAGATAAGTATCAAGAACTAACTAGAGATATTGAAGCTGTTAGAAAAGAGAAATCTGATTTATTAAATAGTGCTGATTTACCATTGCCAGAATTGTCAGTTGATAATGGTGAGCTGATCTATAAAGGTCAAAAGTGGGACAACATGTCCGGCTCAGACCAATTAAAAGTATCAACTGCTATTGTCCGTAAGTTAAAACCAAATTGTGGATTTATCCTGCTAGACAAGTTAGAACAGATGGATATGCAAACACTAGAGGAATTTAATCATTGGCTTGAACAAGAACAGTTACAAGGAATTGCAACTAGAGTTTCAACTGGTGATGAATGTTCAATCATCATTGAAGATGGCTATGCTACTAAAAATAATACAGTGGTCAAAGAGTCAGAAGTCAAAAATACTTGGACTGGGAAAGGAGCATTTTAAAAATGAGTAAATATGAAGTTCAACAAACAATGCAGATTGAACCAATGAAGGTACTAATCTATGGAGTTGAAGGAATCGGCAAAACAACTTTTGCTAGTAAGTTTCCAGATCCGATCTTTATTGATACAGAAGGTTCAACAGGTTTCATCAATGCTAGAAAATTACCAAATCCAACATCTTGGACAATGATTTTAGATGAGTTAGAAGACATTAAGTCTGAACCTCGTGGAAAGACATTGATTATTGACACATTAGACTGGGCAGAACGCTTGGCCAAAAAGTATCTAATGGACAAAAACAAGTGGGCTGCTATTGACTCAACAAATTATGGATCTAGATATGTGGCTTTGTCTGATGAAATCGGAAAGTTACTCAATAAATTAACTGAGATTAAAGACGTAGGAATCAATGTTGTTATAACTGCTCATGCTGAAACTAAAAAACATGAGTTACCTGATGAAATGGGACAATACGATAAGTACACTTTAAAACTTGAAAAAAGAGATGCTGGCTTGGCTAAAGAATGGGCTGACATGATTCTATTCTTTAATTATAAAACGACAATCATCAGTGATAGCAAGTCTAATAGTAAGAAAGCAACTGGTGGACAACGTGTGATGTATACAACACACAAGCCAGCTTGGGACGCTAAAAATCGATTAGGCTTACCTGATGAATTACCAATAGACTTTGAGACAATCAGAGAACTATTTGAAGCAAAAACAGGAATGGGTACCACACAAATCAAATCTGAATCTACACAAAAAACACAAACACAACAACAAATGCCATTGCCTGAAGAACCACCAGTCATAGAAACTGAACCAGAACCAGAAGAAGCTAAACCAGCTCCTGAATTTGCTGAAGAAATACCTAGCTCAATTCCACAGAGTTTAGCTGATTTAATGACAGTTAATCACGTTACAGTTGATGAGATTATGCAGGTAATCTATGTTGGTGGATTCATGCCACAAGGTACACCTTTAGAAAATGTGCCAGAAGAATTGTGGGGACATTTAGCAAGTAATTGGGATAAAGTCCTAAATATGTTAGAAACACAAATTAGAAAATAATGGAGGAATTATCAATGAATAACAACGAAAACGAATTTTTAAACTGGGGCGATAGCTTTGTCGCACAAGAAAATGAATTTGTAGTATTGCCAGAAGGTCAATACAAGTTTACAGTAACAGGTTTTGAACGTAAGAATTATGACGGAAATAGTGACAAGATTCCAAATGGAACACCTTACGCAGAATTAAGTCTTGAATTTACTGGCAATGAAGGCAAAACAACAGTTACTGAACGCTTATATCTATTGAAGAGATTGAGTTGGAAACTAACAGAATTCTTTGGCTCAATTGGTCAAAATCCAGTCAATGGACAAGCTTTTAATCCAAACTGGAACACAGTTTTAGGTAGTACAGGCGAGGCAGAATTGGTTATTAACAGTTACAAGAATAAAGATGGCCAAGATCGTCAAAATAATCGTGTGAAGAAATTCTTGAAACCAGAAAATGTACAGCAAACACAATCAGCACCAATTCAGAATCAACAACCAACACAACAAAACAATAGTTGGAACGGTGCATTTTAGGAGGCAGATTTAATGAAGAACATTGATATTAATATCTTGCAACTAGCTCAAGGAGCAGTGCAAGAAAAACTAGATAGAGAATTTGAAAAGGTTTTTGAGAATATTCAAGATCCTAATGTTAAAGCAACAGCTAAACGAACAATCACTTTAAAGATTGATCTAGTGCCTGATGATGTTAGACAAGTAGTTAAAACTAATGTTACTGCTACATCAAAACTAGCACCAACAGACCCAGTAACCACAACAATTCTAACTGGTAAAGATTTAACCACTAACAAGATTGAAGCTCGTGAATTACAATCTGGTGTTCCTGGCCAAACATACATTGATGAAAAGGGAGACCTTAGAACAGATACTGGAGATCCAGTTGATGTTATCGAAAAAGAAACTAAGAAAAAAAGTAAAGTAATTGATTTACAAGAAAAGAGAGGTTAATGACATGGACTTAACAAAAGAAGCATTGCAATATTTAGCAGAACAAGTAATTAAACCTGAAGAACGAGTAATAAGTATCAATAATCAATCTTATGTGATTGATGAAAATGGTTATCCAAAATATGTAGCACCTAAATTACATCTAGCTCAAAATGTGTTGAGAATTAACACTTTATCAGGGTTAGTGGACTACATTAAATCTAATTTGGATAGAGCAGATGAAAAGTTATATCTGCACATAGCTAATCACAAATCTGTACGCTTAGTTAGCACATTAAAACCTGATGGAAGTCGTGAAGAACTAGCAATTGCTGAAGCTATTCTACCAAAATTTTGTTTTAACATATTCTATGATGCGGAAGATTTTAATGTCGCATTGCAATCAATGTTTATTAAAAATCCGGATCGTGAAATTCTATTAAAAGTCGTTGGAAATCTTAAAGAAGGCAACGTAAAAGTGACTGGTGATGATGGTGTAAGTCAAGCAGTAACTATCAAAACAGGTGTTGCATCAGCAGCAGATGTAAAAGTTCCTAATCCAGTAACTTTAGCTCCATATCGAACATTTATTGAAGTGGAACAGCCTGAAAGTAAGTTCATTTTCAGAATGCAAGACGGACCAAAAGGAGCAATTTTTGAAGCTGATGGAGGAGCTTGGAGAAATCAAGCAATCCTAAATATTAAGAAGTATTTAGGAGAGCAACTATCAGATGAAATCAGAAAAGGAAAAATCACAATTCTAGCATAGGGGTGATTTGATGGAATTAAGACCATATCAAGAAACTGCTAGACAAAAAGTTCAAGAAGAATGGGAAGAAGGCAAGAAACGAACCTTGCTAGTTTTACCAACAGGAACTGGTAAAACTATTGTGTTTAGCAAAATTATCGAGGATCGCGTTAAGAAGGGTGAACGTGTTTTAGTAATAGCTCATAGAGGAGAATTGTTAGAACAAGCATCAGATAAACTCTATAAATCAACTGGGCTAAAAACAGCCACTGAAAAAGCTGAACAGACTAGTTTAGGTAGTTTCTATCGAGTAGTTGTTGGGTCAGTCCAAACACTGCAACGTGAGAAACGATTAAATCAATTTCCACCAGAATATTTTGACACAATCGTTATTGATGAAGCACATCATGCAATCTCTGACGGTTATCAACGAGTGTTACATCACTTTGAAGATGCAAATGTCTTAGGTGTAACTGCCACTCCAGACCGTGGAGATATGAGAAATTTAGGATCATATTTTGAAAGCCTAGCTTATGAGTATGGACTAGCAGAAGCAATCAAATCTGGATATCTAAGCCCAATTAAAGCTTTGACCATTCCATTAAAGTTAGATTTATCAAATGTTAAGCAACAAGCAGGGGATTTCTCCACTAAAGATTTAGGAACTGCATTAGATCCATATCTTGAACAAATTGCTGAAGAGATGAAAAAACAATGCTTTAACAGAAAGACAGTTGTATTTTTACCACTGGTTAAAACGTCACAAAAGTTCAGAGATATATTGAACAAACATGGATTTAAAGCTGCTGAAGTTAACGGAGAATCTGGAGACAGAGAACAGGTTTTAAGAGATTACGAAGAAGGTAAATACAACGTTCTATGTAATTCAATGTTGCTAACGGAAGGTTGGGATTGTCCTAGTGTTGATTGTGTAATCGTACTAAGACCAACTAAAGTAAGAGCTTTGTATTCTCAAATGGTAGGACGTGGAACAAGGCTTGCTCCAGGAAAAAAAGAGCTATTGTTATTAGATTTCCTATGGCACACAGAACGTCATGAGTTATGTCATCCAGCTAATTTAATAGCTACTGATGAGGCAGTGGCCAAAAAGATGACAGAAAATATTGAAGAGTTAGGAGCTCCAATTGATTTAGAGCAAGCAGAACAACAAGCTAAAGAAGATGTTGCTTTAGAGCGTGAAGAATCTTTGGCCAAACAGTTATCTGAAATGAAGAGACGCAAGCGTAAGTTAGTTGATCCACTGCAATTTGAGATGTCTATCCAAGCATCTGACTTAACGGATTATGTTCCAAGTTTTGGCTGGCAAATGTCACCACCAACTGACAAGCAAGTTAAAGCACTAGAGAAATGGGGAATTTTCCCAGATGAAATTGAAAATGCTGGTAAGGCTGAGATGTTAATTAACAGATTAGTAAAACGTCGAGATGCAGGCTTATCAACACCTAAACAGATTAGATTTTTAGAAAATCGTGGGTTCCAACATGTAGGGACTTGGCAATTTGAAGCAGCAACTAAATTAATTAATCGAATTGCAGCTAACGGTTGGAGAATACCTCACGGAATTAAACCGGCAGAATACAAACCGGCTTAGCAGATAAAACTGCTGTACTGCAAGGCTAAAGGGTAGCAATTCCAGTTCGATTCTGGCTTGCAGTGTTATCTTCTAGGAAAGGAGAACTAAAATTGGAAGAACACAAATTAAATCTATTAGAATTACTAGATTATATTGACCCAGCAATGCTCAATTATCAGGAATGGGTCAATGTAGGTATGGCACTAAAATATGAAGGCTACAGTGTCAACGACTGGGATAATTGGTCACAAAGAGATGGTGCTAGATATCATGATGGAGAAACTGAAAAGAAGTGGAATACCTTTGATGGATCCACTAAACCAGTTACAGGAGCAACTATCACACAGTTGGCAAAAGATAACGGTTGGAAACCATACTTAGCTGATAGTAATGATAGCTTTGATTGGGGAGATAGTTTTGTTGCCTCAATTGATAAGGGGTATCAGTTAATAAACAAAGACTATATTGATGGAGAAAAAGTCTTACCACCAACAACATGGAATCCAGTTAAGCAAATCACTGATTATATTGAGACCTTATTTAGTGCAGATGACATCATATCATACGTGAATGATGGATATAAACACGAGCAAGGAGATCATGAGAAATGGCTACCTAACAGGGGTGTCTACACAAAAACTGCAGGTCAAATTATAGATGAACTGAGAAAAAGTAACGGTGATGTTGGAATGGTGTTGGGAGATCCTAACGTTGAAATGGGAGCTTGGATCAGATTCAATCCATTAGACGGTAAAGGGATAACTAATGAGAATGTTGTTGATTATCGTTATTCGTTAGTCGAAAGTGACAGTATGTCGATTGAACAACAGTATGAAGTTCTAAAAAAGCTAGAATTGCCAATCGCAGTGTTGGTTCATTCTGGTGGTAAAAGCCTACATGCAATCGTTAAAGTAGATGCACAAAACTATCCACAATATCAAGAACGTGTGGATTATCTCTACAAGATTGTTGAGAAAAATGGACTAAAAATTGACAGACAAAATAAGAATCCATCTAGACTAACACGCTTACCAGGCTTTGAGCGTAATGGAAAGAAACAATATATAGTTGATAGAAATATTGGACAAGCTAATTGGGATGAATGGAAGGAATACATTGAAGACTTAAACGACAATTTGCCAGAAATGGAAAATATGGCTGGTTTGTTTGATAAACCAATCGAACTAGCTCCAGAGCTGATAGGTGGAGTTTTAAGACAAGGACATAAGATGTTGATTGCTGGTCCATCCAAAGCCGGTAAATCATTTGCCTTAATTGAATTAGCTATCAGTATTGCAGAAGGCTGGTCATGGTTTGGTTTTCCAATCAATCATCCAGGTAGAGTACTATATGTGAACTTGGAACTTGATGATAGATCGGCAAGTAAACGATTTGTAGACATTTACAACCAACTTGGACGTGGCCACGAAAATGTTAAGAACATAGATGTTTGGAATTTACGTGGTAAAACAAGTCCAATGGATAAGCTAACACCTAAATTAATTCGTAGAGCTGCCAAGCAAAATTATACAGCAGTTATTATTGATCCAATTTACAAAGTATTAACTGGAGATGAAAACAACGCTCATGATATGTCAATCTTTGTTAATCAATTTGACCGAATTGCAACTGAATTAAATTGTTCAGTTATCTATGCTCATCATCATTCTAAAGGTGCTCAAGGTGGTAAGAACTCAATGGATCGTTCATCTGGTTCAGGGGTATTTGCCAGAGATCCGGATGCAATCTTGGACTTAATCGAGTTGCCAGTTACAGAAGATAGGTACATCTTCAAAGAAAATGAAGTTGTCTGTGAATTGTATACCCAAGCAATTAAGCATTATGTTCCTAGCTATGACAGAGTTGGTCCAGATGATAGATTTAGCAAGAAACAAATGGAGCATCATCTGATGAGTGCAATCAATACATTAGATAATTCGCAAGAAATATTAAAGTACATTGACGAACAAAAACAAAAAGCCATTCAGTCAGTTAGACAAGCTACTGCATGGAGACTTGAAGGAACGTTACGTGAATTTCCTAAATTCAAACCAGTTAATGCTTGGTTTAGATATCCAATTCACGTTTTAGACGAGACTCTACAAGACATAAAGCTTGAAGATGACAATCCAAAAGAGAAATGGAAAAAAGGTGTTCAGAAAGCTAATCAGAACAGAAGTGAGAAAACACAACAAGAATTAGAAGAAGCATTTAACGTTTTAAGTGTGGATGGTGGACCGGTTGAACTTATGGAAGTTGCTAATTATTTAGATATTAAAAAGACTGCTTTATATAACAGAATTAAAAGAAGTCAAAAATTTAAATCAGATAGTGGATATATATATAAATCTAATAACAAAGATAATTAAAAATTATAATTCATAAATTCACAGCTATTTAGATGTGAACAGTGAAGCATTCGTTAAGTTCTAAATAGAAATGACAGTGAATGACAACTCCAAAACCCTTGTCATTTCTGGTGTCACTGTGTGTTGTCACTGCTCCCTTTGGGGAGTAGCAGTGACAAAGCACAACCAGTGACCGAAAAATAGCTGTGACAGAAAGAATATAAGTAAAATATTTGAGGTGTAATAATGTATAGATTTTTTGTTCCAATGAAGAAAATTCCACGAACAACACATCAACAAAAACAGGTACACGTTGTTCATGGTAAACCAATTTTTTACGAACCTAATGACTTAAAGTTAGCTAGACAGAAATTTATGGCTAACCTTGCTAGATATATTCCAGATGAAAAAATCACTGGCAAAATTAGATTGATGATTAAGTGGTGCTTTGATTCCAATGGAAAATATCCTGATGGAACTTTTAAAGACACTAAACCAGACTTAGACAATAGTGTGAAGTTGCTACAGGATTGTATGACCAGTTTAGGCTTTTGGGAAGATGACAGATTCATTGTGAGTTTAATCGTTGAAAAATTTTGGTCAGATATTCCAGGAATTTTTATTCAGATTGAGGTGGTGGATGATGAATTGGGATGATTTTTTTAAAGATTTGCAGAAGTGGATGGAAGCATCAAATATGATGATGCAGAAGTTAGGATTGGGTAGTTCGCAGTATTGGAAATGGTGTGTTGAGACACTAGGTGTACTTGAGAACAGGTATCCACATCCTTTAGTTGTTAAATTTCTAGTAGACATCTTGTCATACCAAGATGAAGCTGTTAGTCAAATTCAAGGGAGAAAATGAAATGTATTTAAGATTTGTACGAGTAGCAACAACAATTTTATTATTATTTGTTTACATTAACGGAGCTATAAATAACGTGTCAATAAATAGCGTTGTTACAACCTTAATGTTAATTTTAATCAATTACACATTAACAGAAATATCTGAATCACTAAAATAGGAGGAATGCAAAATGAAAATAGAAGAAGCTAGAGAAAAACAATATATGTTTGGAGATGTTGTAGAACGTGGTGGATATATGACTGTCTCTTATACACATCTGACGCTGCCGACGAGCGATCTAGTGTAGATCTCGGTGGTCGCCGTATCATTAAAA
>OKWA01000853.1_pt1 | contig 12725 bp, 8 predicted proteins | sample 1606861 | NCBI WGS metagenome assembly OKWA01 (sample SAMN03281007, study PRJEB24777) | human gut metagenome | isolation source: fecal sample PR166 from 1 month old female Malay infant, vaginally... | reverse complement strand
TCGTCGATTGTGGTGGAACTGGATTACCCGGTAGATATCAGCGAAGTTTCCCGCGTGATGGAAAACCTGCTGCTGGAGTCGGCGGATAAACTACTGCGTTACAAAGGGATGCTATGGATTGACGGCGAACCTAACCGCCTGCTGTTCCAGGGCGTCCAACGCCTCTACAGCGCCGACTGGGACCGCCCGTGGGGCGATGAAAAACCGCATAGTACGATGGTGTTTATCGGGATTCAGTTGCCGGAAGATGAGATTCGGGCAGCGTTTGCGGGGTTGAGGAAGTAATTTTGGATGATGGCCGCCATGTGGCGGCCTGAATTATTTTTTGTTCTGATCGCGCAGCATCGCTTCACGTAAAATTGCGTTCAGGCGAGTTTGATAACCTTTACCTGGTCGCTTCAGCCATTCCATCACATCAGCATCAATACGCACCGAAGCCTGAGTTTTCAATGGCCGATAAAACTTACCGCGTTCTGCGTTAGACCATTGCTCATCGCTGGAAGGTGGGATGTCGCTGTAATCAATATCCTCGTCGGATTTGTTCGCCAGCGCCTTCAGTTCGGCCTCATGCTGCACATCGAGTGTAGAGGGTGTCCCTCGTTTATGTTTAACCATGCTCATAGCGGCTCCTCTCTTTACGATCTGCTTTTCGTGCACTGATGATTCGAATGTTGGAAATAGCATCACGTTTTAGGAAAAGATAGGGAAGTTGATATGAAGGGGCTGGATGGCAGCATTGGGACACCATCCAGCACTTATTCAAACCTGATAGCAATCCACCAAAAATGCCATCATTTCACTGGCATCTTTGCTGTGATAAAAGCGCACCATTTTGCTGTTGAACTCCAGCGCACGAGCTGCGGGTACACTAATGGGATTGTAACCGTGGCGCATTAACCAGCCGTTCATCATATGGCGACTGGTACGCTTGTTGCCATCAAAGAAAAACTGAAAATAAGCACCAAATAAAAACATTGCCAGCGCCCCTTCGAACGGTGGCATCTCTTTTATTTGTGCCACACCTGCGGCGAATATTCGATTCAGTTCAGGTGCACCTGCTTCAGTGGCTGGTGGAAAATGAGTGCCCAGTTCACCGAGATGAACGCGCGCATTGTAATGTAACTCTTCACCTTCGCCGCGAAAAACGCCCCACTCCAGCGCCTCATTACGCGCAATAATGCCGTTAAGTAACGTGAACGTTTTCTTATCAAGGTCGAAACGCCCGAATTGCACAAGTTCAATCAGTTTTTTTGCGCTATCTGCCAGGTTCAACACCTGCTCAGTATCACTGACCTTATGCCCGCCAACAGTGACACCATCAAGCAGCGTTTTAACTTCAACAAAGGTATAGGGGTTATTTTCCAGTTGCGCGGCATCCCAGACAAACCCTGCCATATGCGTTTTGAAGGTAAACAAGGCTGCGCGCGTACCGACAATTTGCATCGCCGGGATGGCATTTGCATTCCAGCTCAGGTCCAGTAGTTTGGTTGTCATTAGAGGATCCTTGATTGCATGGTAAAGAGGATATTATTCCATATTAAGCCATCGCGTTATCCATCTGCTTTTCAAATGCCTGACGAATTAATCCCATCACATAAGGAAGCTCAGAAAGATCGCTGAAACCTACTTCAACATCGCCATTGCCCCAACGGCCTATATCTGTGACATCTTTAGCCATACATTTTGGGTCAACCAGTTCATGGAATGGCATATTTAGTGATAAACGTAAGCGACTTTTTTGCGGCACCACATCAACAAAATTCGTCTCCGCTTTGAAGGCAACATAGAGCTTCAATATTTCTCGCGTAACCCCAGCGTCCAGCGTCATAACGGCATCAGAAAGGCTGTCAAAAAGTACGCGGATGTGCGTACCTTCTTCAAGTTGCGGGAAATCAGTAAGGACATATCCCGTTCCTCGTTCAACGACGGTGCGATAACGAGCCAACACGTCTTCCGAAAGTTTGGGGATCGCCCAGACGTCTATTGCCAGCTCGGCCAGACGTTCCGCTCTCTTTTGTATCGCTGCACGATCCCATATTTCACATTGCCCTAACCCCGTGTTCAGGCGTAATGGACTTTCCTTAAAGCCACCTTTTATATCTCGCTTCTTCGCAAATGGACGGTCGCTGTAGCTTGAGTTATAGCCAGTTAACGTTAAATTACCCAACGTATGGAGCCACTTTTTATGGATACGCTTCCATTCCGGACCAAGGTCATCGCGCCACTTCGCCGATAAATTAGGGTTCTGCGGCATGATATGTTCAATCGTATAAGTGTCAACATAGACCCGTTCTTTACGATCGTGGTTTTCAAATCTGCGTAGCCAATAGCTGCGATTACGGAAGTTGTAGAGATCGCGAGTTTTCAGTTCACGTTGAAATTCATCATCATCCGGGAAACGACGGTAGGAAGGCAGTTCCAGCAAATGCGCCGCAATGCTCTCCAGATAACGCTCTTTATCCAGCACTTTGTAAAACGTGGCGAAAGTTTTAGTAAATGAGTTGGTGGGAATGGCACAGACTGCGCGCCGGAAGATATACGACTCAATTAAACGCGTGGCACTTAAAAAATCCGCGGCAGAAAGAATTCCTTGTTTATAGTCGTGATAAAGCACCAACAGGAACGGCCAGGCGGCATCGACTTTCAGCTCACGTAGATCCTGAAACGCCATCTTTAATATGTTGTCTTTTTCGCTATCCAGCGCCATCGCACAAAAATAATCCGCATAGGTACGAATATCCGCAACCAGCGCCTCCATCCCGCTATCCATCACTCCTGGTTTTCGCGCATAGCGTTTAAAGGCTTCATAGACATCACCAATTCGCGGAATCTCACCTGTTTTTACCGTCAGGTAATTACGCATAAAACTGTCGAAATAGTCAGTGTATCCCTTCTGACCAAATGCCAGCTCCATGGGCCGCCAGTAATCATCGTACAGTTGGCTTTGATGTTCTGGCTCCAGCCCCATCAGAACATAGTTGCGAACCAGATCCGCCTGACTCAGCGCTTTTCCTGTTGAGTTCATGCTTTCAAAGATTAGTTGCGGATTATCCTGACCGCGATTCAAGGCGACATCCACAATCAGCAGTTTGGAAAGGCCCTGACATAACGCGGTGAAATTGCCGTGGAGTTTGCCTATTTGCTCATGGAAAAACTCAAAATTCTCTTTCACGCGTAGAGAGCAATTTTCTGCCAGCGGTTTTTGTCTAATCAATGCCAGCAGGCTCTCTCTGTCCGTTTGCGTAAGCAGTAACTTAAAACCACGCTCGCCCGATTCATACGGATTGAGCAGATAATAGTTTCGTAATTTCATGGCGGAGAAACCATCCATCACCTCGTCATCGTCAAGGTGTCTGGACAACGCTTCCAGCAATAACATCGCCGTTGTCAGGCGTTGCTGACCGTCAATCACCAGTAAGGGAGAGATCCCCGAAACCTGATATAGGCCCTGTTCGATATACACCACCGAGCCGATAAAATGCGCCGGGATATCATCACGCTGCCCGGCACGTATTACATCGTCCCAGAGCTGGCGGCACTGTTCCTCTGACCATGAATAAGTACGCTGATAAATGGGAATAACGAATTGCTGAGAGCGTTTTAGAAAATCGAGTAATCGGGCTTCGGTGGCTTTCATGAATGACTCCTGTCAAATTGTGCTGGCAAACGACGTCATTATGCTGCGAATAAAAAATAAAAGTTAGCGTCTTTGTTTCTGCAAAAATACCATTCCAGGATAAATCAAAATATATTAAGAAACACCTCAGAACGCATTCATTAGAACAATTAACACTTCCAATGTATATTTATAACGCATTGAAAATGATCATGTTTTTGATCATCACAACGATAGTTTGATATAACAAAGCATTCACTTCACATTGAATATCTCCCTCTTTTTCAGGGCAAGGAATGCTTTTTATGTCATCAACTAATTTCAGTCAGATCGCTGCCTTCCTGTGGTCTGTCGCCGACCTGTTACGCGGCGATTTTAAACAATCACAATATGGACGAATTATTCTTCCTTTTACCCTTTTGCGTCGTCTGGAATGCGTACTCGAAACAACGAAAGACGCGGTGATTACCGAGGCGAAAAAAGTAAAAGCCATGAAACTGCCGGAGGAAGCCCAGGAGAAAATGATCCTGCGGGCGACTAATGGCCTCACGTTCTTCAATGCCTCAGCGATGGATCTCAGCAAAATGGGGCAAAATGGCATACAGGACAACCTGGAAAACTACATCCAGTCGTTCTCTTCGGATGCCCGCGAAATTTTCGAACACTTCAAGTTCAGCGAGTTTGTCGGGCAACTGGCTGATGCGAACTTGCTGTTCAAAGTGGTGCAAATATTCGCTAAAGCAGATTTATACCCAGAGCACGTTACCAACCACGATATGGGGCTGGTATTTGAGGAGCTGATCCGACGTTTTGCCGAGAGTTCTAACGAAACCGCCGGGGAGCACTTTACCCCGCGTGATATCGTCAATCTGACCACCTCGCTGGTGTTTTTCGATGATGATGACGCGCTCAATAAAGACGGCATCATCCGCACCATTTACGACCCAACAGCGGGAACCGGCGGCTTTCTCTCCTCCGGCATGGAGTTCGTCCACCAACAAAACCCCAATGCCGTGATGCGCGCGTTTGGTCAGGAGTTAAACCCGGAATCCTACGCCATCTGCAAAGCCGACATGCTGATTAAGGGCCAGGATGTCAGCCTTATCAAACTCGGCAACACCCTGTCCAACGATCAGCTCCCCGCAGAAAAATTCGATTACATGCTTTCTAATCCACCTTTCGGCGTGGACTGGAAAAAGATAGAAACCGACATCAACGACGAGCACAAACTCAAAGGTGCTGATGGTCGCTTTGGCCCCGGCCTACCCCGCGTCTCCGACGGCTCGTTGCTGTTTCTGCTGCACCTGATCAGCAAAATGCGCGATGCCAAAAGCGGTGGCGGGCGGATCGGCATCATTCTTAATGGTTCGCCGTTATTCACCGGCGGTGCAGGAAGCGGTGAAAGCGAGATCCGCCGCTACATTCTGGAAGCGGATTTGCTGGAAGGCATCATCGCCCTGCCCACCGACATGTTTTACAACACCGGTATCGCTACCTATGTGTGGATTTTGTCGAATAAAAAAGCGCCAGAACGCAAAGGCAAAGTCCAGCTTATCGACGGCAGCAACCTGTGCGGCAAGATGCGTAAATCGCTGGGGTCAAAACGTAATATTCTCGGGGAGGAGGATATTGGTTTAATCACCCGCACGTTTGGCGATTTCGAACCCGTTGCCACCACTACGCTTGCGGCGTTAGGCCTGGAGAAAGCACCCGAACAAAAATCCAGCCGGGGACGCCAGCCCGCAACAACCAAAACCGAGGCGGCAAAAACTTTTGCCAGCAAAGTCTTCCACAGCACCGACTTTGGCTATCGTCGCATCACCGTTGAGCGCCCGTTGCGCCTGTCGGCTCAGATAAGTGATGACGCCATTGCCACATTGCGCTTTGCGCCGAAGCCGTTTAACGCTCCGATGGCGCAACTATATGACGCCTTTGCTTTCCAGTGGCAGGACGGTAATTACGGCGACTTAACAGCGGTAGAAAGTGAAGCCCGCGCCATTCTTAAAGCCGATTTTAGCGAGCTGAAAGAGAAGCAAATTAAAGATCTGCTCGACAGCAAATTATGGCTGGCCCAGCGCGGGTTAATGGAAAAAGCGCGGCGTATTCAGGCGGCGATGGGTATGCAGGCGGGCGGCAAAGACACCGTTAGCAATGACTTTAATCAGTTCCAGTTGACGCTGAAAGAAGCGCTCAGAACCGCAGGCGTGAAGCTGGATGCGAAAGAGAACAAGCAATTTATTGATGCCATTACCCGCAAAAACCCGGACGCCGAGCCGGTAGTCAGCAAGGTCCTGAAAGAGGCGGCCCAACCGCTGTATGGCGCGTGTGAGTACAACGGAAAGGTTGTGGAGTTTGAGCCGGATGGCGACCTGCGTGATAACGAGAATGTGCCGTTAAATCCGGCGGTATCTACCAGCGAGTTGATCGAGGGTTACTTCAAAGCAGAAGTATTGCCGCATGTTGCGGATGCGTGGATTAACGCCGATAAGCGCGATGCGAAAGATGGGGATATCGGGATTGTGGGGTATGAAATTCCGTTTAATCGTCATTTTTATGTTTATCAGCCGCCAAGGCCGCTGGAAGAAATTGATGCGGACCTGGATGCGGTAAGCGCTGAGATTATGAAACTGTTGCAGGAGGTACATTCCTGATGGCAGGGTTAAATAAATATCAGGCGTATCCGGAGTATAGGGATTCTGGGATGGAGTGGTTGGGGGAGATACCTCGCACTTGGCAGACATACACAGGAAAACGACTATTTAGTAGTGTTAGAACTCCGGCTCTTTCTAATGATGAACAACTTGCTGCCAGTCAAAAGTATGGCGTTATTCCTCAAACTTTAATGATGCAACTTAATGACTCTAAAGTAATGTTGGCATTAAAAGGTACAGATTCATTTCGGCATGTAGAAAAAAATAATTTTGTTATAAGTCTGCGTAGCTTTGAAGGAGGAATTGAGCACAGTAACTATCAAGGTTGCGTCTCCCCAGCATACACTGTGTTGAAAAGTGTTAATGACATAAGCTTTTCTTTTTATCGCTATCTTTTAAAAAGTGAGCCTTATATATCAGCTTTGCAAGCGTCAACTGATAGTTTGAGAGATGGAAAATCGATTAATTATGAACAATTTGGTGCAATAACACTGCCCTCACCATCTCTTCCAGAGCAGTCAATAATTGCTCATTTTCTCGACCACGAAACCGCAAAAATCGATAACCTAATCGAGAAACAACAACAACTTATTGAACTACTGAAAGAAAAACGTCAGGCCGTGATTAGCCATGCAGTGACCAAAGGGCTAAATCCTGATGTGCCGATGAAAGATTCTGGGGTTGAGTGGTTGGACGAAATCCCTGAACACTGGAGGATATGCAAATTAAAAAACCTAGCTAAAATATGTAATGGACAGGATTATAAACTCGTTCAAGCAGAAACCGGTTATCCAGTAATAGGCTCCGGGGGGCAGTTTGCATGGGCGAATACTTTTCTATATGATAAACCATCAGTCCTCTTGGGTAGAAAGGGTACAATTGATAAACCATTGTATATAGACAAGGCATTTTGGACCGGCGATACAATGTATTACACGGAAGTATTTGATTGCATTATAGAGAAATATTTATATTATTTAGCACTGACAATTCAGTTTAATCGTTATGCAACTAATACCGCACTGCCTAGTATGACTCAAGAACACTTAGGTAATTACTCATTTTCATTGTCATTCAACCTCAGTGAGCAAAAACTAATAATTAATAGCATTGAAAAATCATTAATTAAAATAGATGCCCTAACCGAAAAACAGTTAAAACAAATCGAACTCCTTAAAGAACGCCGCACCGCCCTTATCTCCGCCGCCGTCACCGGCAAAATCGACCTACGCAACTGGACCGCCCCCATCTCCGAAGCGGAAACACCCACGGAGGTCAGCGCATGAGCAACGACATTACAAAAGAGGTCAACCTACAAAACGACATCATCGCGCAGATGGTGGAAAAAGGCTGGATTGTCGGCAAAGGTGACGGCTACGATCGGGAACGTGCGCTATACGGACAAGACACCTTAAACTTCGTACAAACCACCCAACCACAGGAGTGGGAGAAATTTTCCCGCGTCTACCCTAACGACACCGAGCGCCATTTCCTCGACGCGCTGGTCGCGCAGCTTAAAAAAGCCGACAGCAACGCAACCGATATCCAGTCGCGCACCTGGGGTACGCTCGGCGTACTTCGTCACGGCCTGAAAATCCGCAATGCCCGTTTTTCGCTGTGTCAGTTTAAACCGGAACATAATCTCAACCCGGAAACGCTGGCGCGCTATCAGCAGAATATCTGCCGTATTGTGCCGGAACTGGTCTACAGCCCGTATGCCTCAAATAGCGTCTTTGCAGAAACGGGCGTGAAAGCCAAAAAATGGCGCATCGACCTGGTGCTGTTTATCAACGGCCTGCCAATTGCCACGCTGGAGCTGAAATCCGAATTCAAACAGGCGGTGCAGAACGCCATTGCGCAGTACAAAAAGACCCGCCTGCCGAAAGATCCCGCCACCAATAAACCGGAACCGCTGCTGACCTTTAAGCGCGGCGCGCTGGTGCATTTTGCCGTCAGCCAGTATGACGTATTTATGACCACCAAACTCGCGGGTGACAGCACCTTCTTCCTGCCGTTTAACAAAGGCACCAAAGACGGAGGCGCAGGCAACGAGATCCCCGAAGATACCCACCGCTACGCCACCGATTATCTGTGGAATGAAGTGCTGCTGCCGGACAACTTATTAAAAATCCTCGCCAGTTTTGTCCATTTGCAGATTGAAGAAAAAGAGGAGTGGAACGGGATGAAAGCGAAGAAAGAGAGCCTGATTTTCCCGCGTTATCATCAGTGGGATGTGGTCAATAAACTGCTGGAGGCCGCGACGATTGAAGGAACCGGCCATAAATACCTGATCCAGCACAGCGCCGGTTCCGGAAAGTCGAACTCTATTGCCTGGACCGCCCACCAGCTTTCTCGTCTGTACGACGTGAACGGGGAAAAACAGTTCCACTCCGTTATCGTGGTGACGGACCGCACGGTGCTGGACGACCAGCTTCAGGACACCATCTGGCAGTTCGAGCACGCCGACGGCGTGGTCGGGCGCATCAATAACAAAGAGGGCGACGGTTCCAAATCGGAAAAGCTGGCCAGCGCGCTGGAAAACTCGCAGCCGATTATTATCGTCACCATCCAGACTTTCCCGTTCGTGCTGAAAGCTATCGAAAACAGCGTCAGCCTGAAACAGCGTAAATACGCGGTGATCGCCGACGAAGCGCACTCATCGCAGAGCGGTTCCACCGCCCGTCAGCTTAAAGAAGTGCTGATGAGCGAAGAGATGGATGATGACGTGGTGCTGTCGTCAGAAGATATTCTGGATGCGACCATTGCCGCCCGGAAAGGCAGCAGTAACCTGAACTACTACGCCTTTACCGCCACGCCAAAATCCAAAACCCTGGAACTCTTTGGTCGCTGTCCGCGTCCCGATGAACCGGCCTCAAAAACCAATAAACCTGAGGCCTTCCACGTCTACTCCATGCGCCAGGCAATCGAAGAAGGCTTTATCCTCGACGTGCTGAAAAACTACACCAACTACAAAGTGGCGTATCAGTTGCTGCAAAAGTTGGAAGATAAAGACCGCGAAGTCGATAGCAAACGGGCGAAGGTAAAACTCAATCAGTGGGTGACGCTGCACGACCACAATATCTCGCAGAAGGTGAAGGTGATTGTGGAGCACTTCCGCAAACATGTGATGCACCTGCTTGGCGGCCAGGCCAAAGCGATGGTGGTCACCAGTTCACGCAAAGCCGCTGTGCGCTACAAGCTGGCGTTTGATAAATACATTAGCGAGAACAATTACCAGAAAATCAGCGCGATGGTGGCGTTTTCCGGGGAAGTTGAATTCCAGGAAGGCGACCCTAACAGCCTGGCATTGTTAAACCAGAAATTTACTGAAATAAACATGAACCCCGGCCTGAAAGGGCGGGATATGCGCAAAGCCTTCGACAGCGATGATTATCAGGTCATGCTGGTTGCCAATAAATTCCAGACCGGTTTTGACCAGCCGAAGCTGTGCGCGATGTACGTGGATAAAGCCCTTGGCGGCGTCGAGTGCGTGCAGACGCTCTCCCGCCTGAATCGCACCTATCCGGGCAAAGCGGAATCAGGCACTTTTGTCCTCGATTTTTATAACGATCCAGACGAGATCCTCGGCGCATTCCAGCCCTATTTCCAGACGGCGGAACTGACCGATGTCAGCGATCCGCAGCAGGTATTCGATCTGTTTGAAAAACTGCGCGCCACGCAGATTTTTCAGTGGCATGAAGTCGAGCAGTTCTGCGAGGCGTACTTCATCAAAAATAAATCGAATGCGGCGATCAGTAATATCTGTAAACCGGCGGTCGAACGCTGGAAAAAGCGTTATCTGATGGCAATAGACGCCTATTTGACCGCCAAAGAGATGTTCGAGCGCACTAAAAAAACGGGCGATACGGTGTTAATCACCAATGCGGAAAACAGTTTTAAAGCCTGTAAGCAGGAGAAAGATCGTCTGGAGATTTTCAAGAAAGATCTCGGCAGCTTTGTTCGCTTTTATGAGTTTATGTCGCAAATCGTTGAGTACGATGACAAGGATCTGGAAAAGCTAAGCCTGTTTGCGCGCCATTTACGCCCACTGCTGCATGAGCAACGTCTGGAAGAGGATGAAATTGATCTCAGTAATGTGGAGATGAGTCACTATCGTTTATCGAAAATCCATGAGCAAGATTTACGCTTACAGGAAGAAACGCCTGACTATACGCTGGATGCAAGTAATAATATTGGTACGGCAAAAGCGAAAGATAAAAAAGAGGAGTTTTTATCTCAGGTTCTTTCTCGGATGAATGAATTATTCATTAGTGACCATTTGACCGACAAAGATATGATCAGCAATGCTTTTGCGGTGTATAACAAAATAACTGAAAATGAAAATGTTATGACACAAATTAAAAACAATCCGCCAGAACAAGCGATTCTTGGTGATTTCCTCCAGGCAGTTGATAATGCTGTAATGGACAGTAATGACGCTCGGCAAGAATTTATGTTGCAATATTTATCCGATCCAGCTCGGGCAAAGAGCTTTGCTTATCTGATGTTTGATATGCTAACGGGGAAAATTGCTTTACCAACATAAAAATACGTTGATAGCCGGGGTCGCACTTTCTACCCCGGCCATATTATTTACAATAAGGAATAGCTATGCTGAAGATGATTAAAGATTTTAAATTCAAGAAATACATTAAAAAATTACGTGAAGAAGGTTTGTTATTTTATGTTTCTTTCGGGTTTATATTTACATTGTTAATGGAAGTTGATGATCGATTACCGTACGATCTTCAACAAGACTTCTTTTTTGATACACTTATAGGATTTATGCCAATCAATATATTCTTTGTTTTGATTTGCACATATATATTTTTCAATGCCGTCCATGCGCTTATTTCACCCTATAAATTTCAAAGAATTGGTGAGAAATTCCTCTCTGAACTTGATAAAAGAACACAACAAATTGGCTTTATTATTTCATTCATATGTTTTGGCATGACTTTGTTTTGTGCACTGGTGTGGTTGCTGTTTTTTGATATGAATACTGAAAGTTACTACGCAAAATATACATTAAATTTTTTAGCTGCTTTTATTATTATGATTATAATTTCTTCAGCAGTTAATCCAGTAATGAACAGAATATTCCAAAAAATGAAGAAATCGGACTCACATGGAAATTCAAAAATAATTCTTATAATTATAATCATTATATTATTGCTATTATTACCAATCGCGTGCGTTATCAATAAAAATAAAACAATTGAAATCAACATTAAGAAAGAAACTTATCAGCAAATAAAAGAAAAAACAAAGATGAAACCTGAAGATTATATCAAAAAATTGATTACTGATATTAAATTCAACTGATATCTATATGTACCATGGTTTCTTCCAGGGTACATATAAAAAGTTAATATCCTGATTTATTCTCAACATCCTCTATCACTGCACATCCTCCCTGCGTAACCCAATATCCCTCAACCGCTCATCACTCATCTGCTGTAACACCCGTCGGGCCTGCATTTGCCGCCACCAGCTCCTCACCGCTTGCCAGAGTTGTACGAAACCGATAAACGGCGCTTTGGCTTTGTTTTAGTGAAATTCCATCTGCTGCCTTCCTCATCTTTCAGAGGCTTCATCATCCGTCTTCTGGCAGTTCACAATACAGATGCAAATATTAGTTTTATTTAACATACAGACAGGTTAAAACAGCATCTGCATCCGTTTTTTAGCCTCATCTGTACCGGTTTTTCCCTCTGTATGGTCCAAATAAGGAATACAGCATGACGCGTTATCAACATCTGGCGACTCTGCTTGCAGAGCGCATTGAGCAAGGGCTGTATCGTCACGGGGAGAAATTGCCGTCGGTGCGCTGCTTAAGTCAGAAGCACGGCGTCAGCATCAGTACCGTGCAGCAGGCGTATCAGATACTGGAGACGATGAAGCTCATCACCCCACAGCCGCGTTCGGGTTATTTTGTCGCGCAACGTAAAGCCCTGCCGCCAATGACGCGTCCGGTGGAAATTACCCAGTAGGATCAGGTGCTGGATATGCTGGAGGCGCATAGCGACAGTTCCATATTAGCTCTCGAGCCATGAATCGTGCTCACGGTCAGGCAAGGGCTGCTCTAATGCCTGTATTTGCTCTGCCGAAAGTCCGGTAATCTTTTGTATCCATTCAGGATCTACCCCATTCTGCAAAAACAATCGAAGAATGCGCTGTTCCCCTTTTATATATCCATCATTATGAATTCGCTCTGCAATCGTCATTATTCGCTCCCTTTGTTGTGGCAGTCGACGGGTAATTTCACTGATAAACTCATTAAAACGCGCTTCATCACCAGTCAGTAAAATGTAATTTAACAGCGCAGTTATCTGGCTGTCATTAGCACACTCTGTAACCAGTAATACTACCAGTTGGTCAATAAGCCCCATCAGATCGCGCTGGCGAATATGCTTTTGGATCAACTCCAACAGGGCGACTCTGCGATGCTGCACAAT
>OKWA01000826.1_pt1 | contig 13175 bp, 13 predicted proteins | sample 1606861 | NCBI WGS metagenome assembly OKWA01 (sample SAMN03281007, study PRJEB24777) | human gut metagenome | isolation source: fecal sample PR166 from 1 month old female Malay infant, vaginally... | reverse complement strand
TTGACATACGAAAACTCCCCTTATCGTTTCTAGTGAATTTTTGTTTTTTCACTGTCCACTATAAGGGGAGTATATCACTCTTCTCCTTGTTCTAAATTATTTTACTTTTGCTGAGCTTGTAATCACGTTCACAGCTTTCTTCACAGTGATGTCATGTTTCAACATTTCTGGTGAAAGAAGGTTACGAACTTGTGCAACTTCCATATGGTAGTCGCTTGCCAATTGTTCGATTTCAGCATTGATTTCTTCTTCAGTTGCTTCAAAGCCTTCTGCTTTGGCTACCGCTTCAACCACAAGGTTTGTCTTGGTACGGCTTTCAGCTTCAGCTTCGTATTGTTTATGAAGATCTTCTTGAGTTGTACCAGTGATTTGGAAGTACATGTCAGGTGAGATTCCTTGGCGTTGCATGTTTCCAAGGAATTCATTTACTGAGCGATGAACTTCTTCATGGATCATTTCTTCTGGAAGTTCTACGATTTCAGCATTTTCAACTGCTTTATCGATGGCTGCTGCTTCGACAGCATCTTTGTATGCTTCTTCTTTTGCTTCAGCTAATTCTTTGCGGTATTTTTCTTTCAATTCAGCAAGTGTTTCAACTTCTTCATCGATGTCTTTTGCCAATTCGTCGTCAAGAGCTGGCACTTCTTTTGATTTCACTTCGTGGATCGTTGTTACGAATTTTGCTTCTTTACCTGCAAGGTCAGCAGCTTGGTAATCTTCTGGGAAGGTTACGACAACATCAACTGTTTCACCAGCAGAGTGTCCTACCAATTGCTCTTCATATCCTGGGATGAATTGACCTGAACCAAGTCCAAGTGAGAAGTTATCTCCTTTACCACCGTCGAATTCAACACCATCAATTGTACCAACGAAGTCGATCACTACTGTATCCCCTTCAGCAGCAGCGCCTTCTTTAACGACCAATTCAGCCAAGTTGTTGCGTTCGCGTTCGATACGAGCATCTACATCAGCGTCTGTGACTTCTTTAGAAACTTCTACTGAAACTTCAAGGTCTTTGTAAGCACCCAATTTAACTTCAGGTTTTGTCACAACAGCTGCTGTCAATGTCCAGTCTTGACCTTTTTCCATAGAAACAACGTCAAATGTTGGTTGAGCAACGACTTCAAGACCTGCTTCTTTCACAGCTGCTTCATAAGCTGCAGGAAGAACATCATTCAAAGCATCTTGGTAAAGAGCTTCTTCACCAAAACGTTGGTTGAAGATTGGACGAGGAATATGACCTTTACGGAATCCAGGTACGTTCAAAGTTTTCTTAACAGATTCAAACACACGGTCCAAAGCTGGTTTGATTTGTTCTTGACTGATTGTGAAAGTCAATACACCATGGTTTGTTTCTTTGTTTTCAAATGATACAGACATTCTGTCTCTCCTTAAAATAATATAGTCATTCTCTATAATTTTACCATAAAAGTTTGAAAAAGCAAGTTTTAAAACGGATTTACATCTCTTTTAGTTCAAAAAAACTAGCTCCTGAAAGCTAGTTGATGTTATGCTTTTCGGATCGGGTCTTCCTGGTATCGTGCTCGGGATCCACCGATCAATTTTGGCCGACTGGCGAGGGCTGTGACATGGGCACCTCCTAGTTCACGCAAGATAGGGCGAATCGGAACTTGGACATGTTTGACATGCATCCCAACCGAGGTATCTCCGATATCTAGTCCCGCTTGGGCCGTGATAAATTCCACCTCGACAGGATCTTTAAAATACTTGAAAGCTGCGAGTTGTCCTGAACCACCTGCGTGAAGGCTTGGAAGGACATTGACGATTTCGAGATCCTTCTTTTCAGCCAACTCTCGCTCGACCACCAAGGCCCGATTGAGGTGTTCACACCCTTGAACTGCAAGAAAAATTCCTCTTGATGTCAATTCGTCCAGCAAGGTTTTAACAATCACCTCACCGATTTCGATACTCGACGCCTTGCCAATTTGACCTCCCGCTACTTCACTTGAAGATAGGCCTAAGACGAGGATTTGCCCCTGGCGAAGATTGGCCTTGTCTAAGACATCACAAAGAATGAGGCGTGTATCTTTCTTCAGTTGCTCCAAATACATAGCTTAGCTTCCTTTCTTTTGGAAAGCATAATAGACCACATAGCCTAAAGCCATTCCAACAAAATTCTGAGCAAGGTTATTTGGAATATCCGAGATAGCAGCTCCCCAGCCATTGCCTAAAAAGAGAGCAGAAGCTAGTGCGTAACCGCCTACCATGACGACTGTCGCAAGAAGCAAGCCTAAGTAACGGGCTTTTCCCTTAAATCCAGCGAAATAGCCTTGGCCTCCATGAAAAAGGAGGCTAAAGAACATCCACTGAGGATAACCTGAAATAAGGTCGAGTAAAAAGGCTCCGACACCACCCACAATAGCGCCTTCCTTGCGTCCAAAATAGAAGGCTGTAAAATACACTCCAAGATCTAGCAGGGTGACGATGCCTGTTGGAGTTGGGAGTTTAGTATAGTATCCAAGCACAACTGTCAAGGCTGTCAAAATGGAAAGGCGGGCAAGTATTTGGGTTCGATTAGATGTCATATTGTACAACTCCATATTGGTCTGAATGTTGGATCGCTTGGAAGACAAAGTCTTTAGAGGCTTTCACAGCTTCAAGTGGAGATTTCCCTTGAACCAATTGACTAGAAATGCTAGATGCAAAAGTACAGCCAGCCCCTGTATTGTTCTTTTCTAAAACAGGTTCTTCGATCACGGTGAAATCTGTGCCATCATAAAAGACATCGATGGCTTTTTCTTTATTGAGACGATTGCCCCCTTTGATCACAACAGTTGGAGCTCCTAACTCATGGAGTTTACGAGCAGCAGCTTTCATTTCGTCGAGCGATTGAATCTGACTTTGGGTCAAGATCTCAGCTTCTGGTAAGTTTGGTGTGATGATGGTCACATAAGGGAAGAACTTGATCAATTCGTCTCGAAGAGCTGAAACTTCCACATCGTGGCTTTCCTTGCAGACCAAGACAGGATCGAGCACTACTGGGATATCTGCATGAGCTTTGACATAGTCCAAGGCTAAGTCTGCCACTTGGACATTTGGTAAGAGGCCGAGTTTAATAGCAGAGAAAGGAACATCTTTGAGGGAACCCAGTTGTTGAGCGAAAGTAGTTGGATCTACTGGAATCACTTCAAAACCATGCTCAGTCATAGCTGTCAAACAGGTCACCGCCACAAAGCCATGTTGTTTGTTGGTTGTATAGGTTGCAAGGTCTGCATGAAGACCTCCCCCACTAAAAATATCATTTCCTGAAATTGCAAGAATTAATTCATTACTCATAGCGTATCTCCTTTAAATATAAGCCATTGGGCGCTGCTGTTGGACCTGCGAGATTGCGGTCCTTCTTTTCCAAAATCAGATCGATCTGTTCGATCGGCATCCGATCATTTCCGATCTTTAGCAAAGTTCCCACCATATTGCGAATTTGCTTGTAGAGAAAACCATTGCCTGAAAAGGTAAAGAGTAGGCGATGATGGTTGGCATCCTCGACCAAGCGAGCCTCCGTAATCGTGCGAACCTTGTCCTCCACGCTGGTTCCCGAAGCGGTGAAACCAGTGAAGTCATGAGTCCCTTCCAATTTTTTGATAGCCACTTGCATCTTGTCTACATCCAACGGATAAGGGTAGTGAGTTGCATAATGGCGCATCATTGGATTTTTAGGACGTCCATAATCCACGATAAATTCATAGGTCTTGCTGTGCTTGTTGTAGCGTGAGTGAAAGTCATCTGAAACTGTTTCAACACGAATCACATCGATATCCTCAGGTGTTTGGGTATCCAGGGCAAAGCGGAGCTTCTCCTCATCCCGCGCTTGAGGGAGATCAAAATGGATGACCTGACCAAGAGCATGGACACCTGAATCCGTTCGGCCGGCACCATGAACGGTGACAGGCTTTCCTTGATTGAGATGCGTCAAGGTCTTTTCGATTTCTTCTTGCACACTCCGAGCATGCGGTTGGCGTTGAAACCCTGCAAACAAGGTCCCGTCATATGAAATGGTTGCTTTGTATCGTGTCATGGTTTTATTTTAACAGGATATAGAAGGGGTTACAAGAGTGGAAAATTCAAACTGTCCGGGTACAGTTTGCGAAAAAAATGAGGCTGGGACAAAAGTCCTAGCCTCTCAATTATTTTTGGATTGTCGAGCAAGACGCAGTGGTTGAGTGGGCTCTACTACGCTGATTTCATCAGCTTTTACAGCCCTACTCAACTGTGCGGAGGTGGGACGACGAAATCGAATTCTAACGAATGACCGATTTCTGTCCCACTCTCACTTTTTTATTTGGGTTGATGTGCCACATAATGGGCGATGACATCTGATGTGTACTGGGCTGTTCCAGTTCCAAACTTGTCGATGTTTTCTTTAAATTCCGGATTATAGACATAGCCCTTGCCGATATGACCAAAGACCTCCATTGAGCAGTCAAATCCATACGTTCGAATAGCATCTAAAAGCTTGGCTGCTTGATCTTGGTTTTCATTTGCTGCTACTGGTAGACCAGCTTGAAGGTTTTGTGCCAAGGTTTGAAAGACTTTATTAAAGGCTGCTGCGACCTCATCTTCACGCCCTTTTTGGCGTTCAAGTGCTTGGTCCATAACTTCTTGGCCATACTTATCCACTGCCTCTTGATGGTATTTCTGATTGTCTTGATAGCTAAATCCAGTGAATTTTTCCTCAATCGTCATATTTCTTTCTCCTTTTTGTTCTTGGATAGTTTTTTGCAAGGTAGAAATCAAGGTATCCAGATGTTGCCTTTCTCGAGTCAGATAGTCCAACTGCCTGATCAAATGGGGCAATAAATCTGTCCTTTTTTCCTTTAACAGCTCTGCTATTTTTTCTAAAGAAAAGCCTAGATATTTATAATACAGAATGACCTGGAGTCGTTCCAAATCCTCTTGACTGTAAATTCGATAACCGTTTTTCGACTTTAACGGAACTAAGAGCCCTATTTTATCGTAGTGGTGTAGTGTTTTGACGGAAACACCTGAAAGTCGCGCAGCTTCTTTTACATGATACATAATCTCCTCCTTACAAGGATAGTATAACCCCTCCCCTTAGGGCAGAGTCAAGGCTTTTTTAAAAAATTTTTATGCAGATGAAAAAGGCTTGAGTCGCTCTACAGCATTCACTCAAGGCCTTTCTTTTTATGGATGGCTAACAATCAATTCTAAACCTTGCCCTTCCAAAGTCCAAGCTTCAACATCGCTTGGTAAGATAAAGTGACTTCCTTTTTTGATTGGATAATTTTCTCCGTCTACAATTAGCTGACCTTGACCAGCTAAGACGCTCAACAAGCTGTAGTCAGCTGTCTTTTCAAAGTCCACTTTTCCTGTGATTTCCCACTTGTAAACAGTGAAGAAACCACTGGCAACCAAGGTCGTCATTCGAAGATTGTCGACAACAACTGTATCTGGACGGCTATTTGCAGGCTCACCAATGTTCAAAACATCGATGGACTTTTCAAGGTGAAGCTCCCGTAAGTTGCCATTATCATCCTTGCGGTCAAAGTCATAGACACGGTAGGTCGTATCGCTAGACTGTTGCGTTTCAAGAATCAAGATACCTGCACCGATCGCATGCATGGTCCCGCTTGGTACATAGAAGAAATCCCCAGCCTTGACAGGTACTTTGGTTAACAAGGTATCCCAGTTTTTATCTTCGATTTGCTGACGGAGTTCTTTTTTTGACTTGGCATTGTGACCATAGATAATCTCAGCACCTTCATCTGCCGCAATCACATACCAGCACTCTGTTTTTCCGAGTTCGCCTTCATGCTCTAGTCCATACGCATCATCTGGATGGACCTGGACACTGAGCCAGTCATTGGCATCCAAAATTTTTGTCAAAAGTGGGAATACAGGCTCTGGACGGTTGCCAAATACCTCACGGTGTTCCACATATAAAGTAGCTAGGTCTGTTCCCTCAAAGCGACCATTGGCTACCTTAGACACCCCATTTGGGTGCGCGGAGATAGCCCAATATTCACCAATCTTTTCACTCGGAAGGTCATAGCCAAACTCATCACGTAGCCTAGTCCCACCCCAGATTTTTTCCTGCATCACAGATTGTAAAAATAATGGTTCTGACATCTTCTCCTCCTGGAATTTCCTGCCCCTATTATACAAAAAAATAAGCGTGATTAAAAGTCTTTCTCCGCTTTTTCACACTCGCCTAGATCCTCATTTTTGTGTATAATAGAAACGATGACACTAAAAGAAAAAATTATTCAACTAGCCCATTCAATTGGGATTTCAAAAATTGGATTTACCACTGCTGACGACTTTGATTACTTGGAGAAATCACTACGCCTTGCCGTTGAGGAAGGGCGAAATTCCGGATTTGAGCATAAAAATATCGAAGAACGCATCAAACCCAAGTTAAGCCTCTCCTCTGCCAAGACCATTATCTCGATCGCTGTGGCCTATCCTCATAAACTAAAACAGCAGCCTCCAAAAACGGCCTATAAAAGAGGAAAATTCACTCCTAACAGCTGGGGGTTGGACTACCATTATGTCTTACAAGACAAGCTGGATCGCCTAGCAGCTGGAATCGAAGACTTAACCCAGGATTTTGAATACAAGGGGATGGTGGATACCGGAGCCTTGGTGGACACCGCGGTTGCCCAACGTGCAGGGATCGGTTTTATCGGGAAAAACGGCCTGGTCATTTCAAAGGAATATGGTTCCTATATGTTTTTAGGAGAACTGATTACCAATCTTGAGATTGAACCAGACCAGCCTGTCGACTACGGTTGTGGGGACTGTCGGCGTTGTTTAGACGCCTGTCCAACCTCTTGTTTAATTGGTGATGGTTCCATGAATGCAAAGCGCTGCCTATCCTTTCAAACCCAGGACAAGGGCATGATGGATCTGGAATTCCGTAAAAAAATTAAGACGGTGATCTACGGTTGCGATATCTGTCAGATCTGCTGCCCATACAATAAAGGACTTGACAATCCTCTAGCCTCCGAAATTGATCCCGAATTGGCCCATCCTGAATTGATCCCCTTTTTAGAGCTTTCAAATGGCCAGTTCAAAGAGAAATTTGGCAGTGTTGCCGGTAGTTGGCGAGGGAAAAATATTCTCCAGCGCAATGCCATCATCGCACTCGCCAACGCCCATGATCGCTCAGCCATTCCTAAGCTCTTGTCGATCATTGAGACCTCACAAAATCAGATCCATATTGCTACGGCCATCTGGTCTCTGGGGCAATTGGTGCGCGAAGCTACCCCAGAGCTGGTGCAACTCTTGCTAGACATTAAAAATCCCTCTCAAGACATTATCCACGAACGCACAGCCTTTTTTGAACGCTTTGGCATTCCAGACTAGGAACAAGGAAATGAAAAATCACTAAGGATTCAGCCTTAGTGATTTTTCATTTCCTTCAAGAAATACCAACTTCCCATCTTCACATTGTTAAAATGAATGGTACTTTCGTAGACTTCCTTGTATCCATTTTTCGTGTAAAAATAGACATTGCCTTTGGTATTGGTATAGAAGGCCAACGTTTCTCCCTTGATACTTTTTAAGAAGGGTTCGATACCTTCGGTCATAAAGCGACTGCCATACCCTTGGCGTTGGTGTTTGGGCGCAACACCTAGAAGCATCAAATACCAATCAAAATCCGCATTTTTCTCCAATTCTTTATCCGTATTCTCCATGAAGGCAAAGTAGGCCAACATATTTTTTAAAGAAATATACTTGAGCAGGCCAAGGCCACCATTCAAGAGATAGGCCCGAAAAGGAATTGGACCCTTTTGCAACAAGGCGACCGCGTAGATTTCTCCATCTTTTTCAGCTACCAAGCAAATATGGTGCTTGAGAAAAACTTTGACCAAGATGCGCATCATACTCTTTACAAAATCAGGGTATTGATGTTGATCTCGCATGACATCCTTGATGACTTTTACAAATAGATATTCTTCAAAGGCTGTGCTCGCTACTTGAACAATCTCCTCTAAATCCTTTTTTTCTGCTTTTCTATACTGCATATTTTCTCCTATTCTATGTCATTCATTCAGTATACACGATGAAGCCCTTTTATTCAAAGGACAATTTGAACCATTTTGTTCATTTAAACCACTAAAAAGAGTCCTCCCCATAGGATACCAAGTCCCCACGCCACCAGAACATCCTTGGGATAATGAACCCCTCCAAGGACTCGAACAAAGGCTAACATAAGAGACAAAAACAGGGAACAAAGGCCTAAAGACAAAGATAATTGACAAAGGCACATGGAAATAATGGTTGCTGAAAAAACATGCCGACTGGGAAAGGAATGGCCCGATGAATGCTTCTCCAATAAGGGTTGAAACTCCCACTTCTCGTAGGGTCTTGGAAAGTTTATCCAATGGCGAACGAGACTAAACAAGACAAATCCTGTTGCAGGAATCCAAACAAAAGGCCACATTTTCTCCAAAGAAACTTGCTTTGCAAAAAGCCAACAAAAGACCAGGCCATAAACGCCTGGCATCACAAACGTAAGAAGTCGATTGAGTCTTCGAAGAAGCTGGATCCGATGCGGTTTTTTGATAAAAGGCTGGATGAGCCAGTTATAAAATTCAGGGTAATCGCGAGAATTTTGCTTCATCTAAAGACTCCTGCTTACAATCTTTTTTTCATACTATTAGTATACGTGATTCCAAGAAAAGCTGTCAAGCAAGTGATATTTTTTCACAATCTTTGGGCGATTTCATTGCTAAATGAGCTCCTATTCCCCCCTTTTTGTCATTTTTTTGACCCTAAGAACCGTCTTTTCCAACTCTTTTTTGGATACAAAAATAGGACCACAGTAGCAATTGCTAACCTTGATCCTATACTAACCTCAAAACACAGTAGCTATTTGGACTCTTCTCTCGCTTATCAGCTCGGAAGAATCCGAATCAGCTTTGTGGGGGTAGGACAACGAAGCGTCCATAAATGATATCGCTTCTGTCCTACTCCCTATTTTCACTATATCCACTACGCCCTTTATATCTTGTTTTTACGCTACTTCTTCCGTGAATTGGCTATTGTAGAGATCAGCATAGAAGCCATTTTGGCTCATGAGTTCTTGGTGGTTACCTTGCTCGATAATATTTCCATCTTTCATCACGAGAATCAAATCCGCGTTGCGGATAGTGGACAAGCGATGGGCAATGACAAAAGAGGTCCGGCCTTCCATAAGTTTGTCCATGGCTTTTTGAATCAACTCTTCTGTACGGGTATCGACAGATGAGGTTGCTTCATCCAAGATGAGAAGTGGAGCATCCTTCAAGAGGGCACGCGCAATGGTCAAGAGTTGCTTCTGACCGACAGACAAGGTGACCGAATCATCTAGCACGGTATCATAACCATTCGGCAAGGTCCGGATAAAGTGATGGACCCCAACCGCTCGCGTTGCTGCTTCGACGACTTCATCTGAAATATCGGTTTGATTGAAAACAAGATTTTCCCGAATGGTGCCCTCAAAAAGCCAGGTATCTTGTAAGACCATGGAGAAGGCATCATGAACTTCTTCGCGGCTCATGGCCTTGGTATCCACACCATCGATGGCAATTTTACCAGCTTGAATGTCATAAAAACGCATCAAGAGATTGACCATAGTGGTCTTACCTGCGCCCGTTGGACCAACAATGGCCACTTTCTGTCCCGGCTTGGCTTCAGCAGTAAAATCATGAATAATGGTCTTATCTGGTGAATAGCCAAAGCGCACATGCTCGAAGCTAACATGCCCTTTTGGCGTTTCCAATTGGCGAGTTTTTTGAGATTCGTCTTCCATTTCTTCTTCATCTAAGAATTCAAAGACACGCCCCATGGCAGCACTGGCTGATTGCAATTGGGTAATTCCTTGAGCCATTTGACCAATTGGTTGGGTAAAGATGCGAACATAGGTCATAAAGGCAACAATAGTCCCGATGGTAATGTCTCCGTTTATAGTAAGGACAGCCCCAACGATACAGACCATGACATAGCCGAAGTTCCCTACAAACTGCATCAAGGGCATCATGATCCCAGAGAAGAATTGGGATTTCCACATGCTGTGGTACAAATCTTGGTTGATGGCATCAAATTGCTCTTTAGCTTGATGACGACCATTATAGGAAATGACCACATTGTGCCCACTATAGATTTCTTCTACATAGCCTGAAACTTTGGCAAGGTTGGCTTGCTGTTGCTTAAAGAGAGGCTGGCTCTTGACCATAATGATACTAGATAAGCCAAAACCTCCAAAAACAGAGAGGATGGCTGTCAGGGCAAGATGCCAATCCGTCTTAAACATCATAAAGATCGATCCAACCAATAAGACGATGGAAGAAACCATTTGCACCAAACTTTGGTTAAAGGATTGGGTCATCAAATCCACGTCATTGGTCACACGAGACAAGGTATCTCCTTGTTCATGGCTATCAAAATATTGGAGGGGGACCCGATTGATCTTCTCAGCGATGGCATTGCGCAAGCGTTCTGCGAAACGCTGAATCATGGTGGAGATAATAAAACTACTGCTGTATGAGACCAAGGCCCCTACTCCATAAAGGACGGCTAAGGTCAGAGCAATCGAAGTGATCTTGTCAATATCAATGGCGCCTCCCATCCCTTTTGTGATGGTATCCGTGATTTCTTTTAATTTATCTGGTCCAATAACCGTGATTACACTGGATACGATCGAAAAGAGGATAGCAATTCCAAAAAATAGGTGGAAGCCCTTCAAATAGGGAGAAAGTCGGCTCCAAAGGGACGATGTTTGTTTTGTCTTATGCATGTTCCAACTCCTCCTTAGATAATTGTGAATAGGCAATTTCTTGATAGACTTCATTAGTCTCAAGCAATTCCTTGTGGGTACCTTGACCAACGACCTTTCCTTGATCCAAGACCAAGATCAAATCTGCATCCATAATGGTCGAAATCCGTTGGGCAACGATCAATCTGGTCGTATCTGCCAGTTCCTCTTTCAGAGCTTGGCGCAGGATCCGATCCGTTTTATAATCCAGGGCTGAGAAGGAATCATCAAAGATCAGGATCTCAGGTTTGCGAGCCAGGGCCCGTGCAATCGCCAAGCGTTGCCGTTGACCTCCAGAGAAGTTGGTTCCTCCTTGTGCTACTTCTGTATCCAAGCCCTTTTCTTTTGTGGCCACAAACTCTTTAGCTTGGGCCAATTCAAGAGCCTTCCAGATGGCTTCATCCTCTAATTTTCCTTGACTACTTTCTCCAAATTCCATATTGGAGCGAATCGTACCGCTAAAGAGCACTGCTTTTTGAGGAATGTAGCCGACTTTATTGTTCAAATCTTGGTGGCTATAGTCCTTGACATTGACGCCATCCACAAGAATCTTTCCTTCTGTAGCATCGTAAAAACGCGGAATTAAGTTGACCAAAGTGGACTTCCCTGAACCGGTTGATCCAATGAAGGCAACAGTTTGGCCCTTCTGAGCTGAAAAGGTCACATGCTCCATCACCGCACGAGAAGTCCGCCCATATCGGAAGGACACGTCTTGAAATTCTACTGTACCTTCAAGATCGGTTCTTGTCTTTGATTCACTTGGAAAGGCTACAGAGGGATCTAGAGCTAAGACCTGGTTAATCCGTTTCGCAGATACCAAGGCACGAGGAAGGATAATCAAGATGGCCACCATCATCATGAACCCAATGACAACTTGCATAGCATATGAGGAGAAGGTGATCATATCTGAGAAGACCTTGGTTCGATCCGCTAAAGCTGGACTGGTGAAGATTTTGGTAGGATCTTTTGGCATGGCGATATCATTGATCAAGTGCGCCCCGATCCAGTAGATAGCTAGGGTCAAGCCACTTGAAACCACTGTCATAACTGGGTTCATCAGAGACATCAACCGATAAACAAAGAGATTGAGACGGGTTAAACCCTTATTTTCAGCTTGGAATTTTTCATTTTGATAAGTTTCCGCATTATAAGCGCGAACCACCCGTACCCCTGTCAAACTCTCCCGTGTTGTGGAATTCAAGGCATCCGTCAAGCCTTGCACTTTTTGCTGGCGAGGGAAGGCAATCAGAACCAGAACAGAGAGGAGAAGCAAGACGATTAAGACCGCCACACCAACAGACGTTGTCCAAGCACCGCTCTTGCCCCAAACCTTTGTCAAAGCCCAAACGGCCATAATAGGACCACGCGTCACCACCTGCATTCCCATGACAATCATGATTTGCAACTGAGTCAAATCATTGGTCGTCCGTGTCAAGAGAGAAGGCACAGAGAATTTCTTGATCTCTGCATCAGAGTAATCCATCACTTGGTGGAAAATCTCTCCTCGAAGTCGTGTTGTAAAGCTGGCAGCGACTCGTGAAGCTAGAAAGCCCACAAAAACCGCCATCAAAAAACTTCCAAAGGAGAAGAGCAACATCTTACTCCCCGGCTCCATGATGTCAGAAACTTTTGTCCCCTTCTTTGCTAAGAGAGTCGTGATATCGGATAGGTATTCAGGGGTCTTTAAATCCATCCAAACAGCCAGACAGATAAAGACTGTACTAAGGGCAATCATGCCCCATTCTTTGGCCGTTAAGCGCCGAAATATATTGATCATTCCTTGCTCCTTTTTTTCATATTCTCATAAAATTGCTGCATGACTTTGAAAAAGATGGTCAATTCTTCTTCTGATACACCAGCCATCATATCTCGATCTACTTCTTCAAAGAATTGTTTCATGTCATTCAACTTATCTTTCACACTGTCTGTCAGGTAGACATACTTGGCCCGTTTATCTGTCGGACTCGGATCTAGATAAATAAAGCCATTTTTCTCCATCCGCTTGATCAGGTTACTGGTCACGGATTTTGAGATATGAAGTTCCTGCTCAACATCCCGAATCAAGGTCACTTTTCCCTCTTTTTCACGATGGGATAAAAAGATCAATACCTGACCTTGTGGTCCTGCAATAAATTCAAGGCCACGCTTTTTGGCCTCTCTTTCTACCATGAGATGAATGAGATGACCGATTTTTTTAAATTCTTGTAATGGTTTTTCCATCATTCCTCCAAATAGTTCTTAAGAGAACTTTAAAGTTACTATGGGAACTATTTTAGCACAAAAAAGATCCCTGTCAAGAAAAAAGTTTCTATAGGAACTAAAAAGAGAGTGGGACAGAAATCGGTCATTCGTTAGAATTCGATTTCGTCGTCCCACCTCCGCACAGTTGAGTAGG
>OKWA01000821.1_pt1 | contig 13320 bp, 16 predicted proteins | sample 1606861 | NCBI WGS metagenome assembly OKWA01 (sample SAMN03281007, study PRJEB24777) | human gut metagenome | isolation source: fecal sample PR166 from 1 month old female Malay infant, vaginally... | reverse complement strand
AATTCTAGCATAATTCATCGTCTGAGACTAACTTCCAGTTTTGGGAGAGAGATGGAAGTTACTTTGAGAAGTTACGATTTTATATTTATATAGAATTTTCTGAAAATTCAAGAATTTCCCTCTGTTCATTGCCTTTAAAATGTGATATAATAGTAAAAACTGAAATGGGAGGGAACAAATGACTGAATTAGATAAACGTCACCGCAGTAGTATTTATGATAGCATGGTAAAATCTCCAAACCGTGCCTTGCTTCGTGCGACTGGTATGACAGATAAGGACTTTGAAACACCGATTGTGGGGGTGATTTCGACTTGGGCGGAAAATACACCATGTAACATCCACTTGCATGATTTTGGAAAATTAGCCAAAGAAGGTGTCAAATCGGCAGGTGCTTGGCCTGTGCAGTTTGGGACTATTACCGTATCGGACGGGGTTGCCATGGGAACGCCTGGTATGCGTTTTTCTTTGACATCTCGTGATATCATTGCGGATTCTATTGAGGCGGCGATGGGAGGCCACAACGTGGATGCCTTCGTCGCTATCGGTGGTTGTGATAAGAACATGCCTGGTTCTATGATTGCCATTGCCAATATGGATATCCCAGCTATTTTCGCCTATGGTGGAACCATTGCACCGGGAAATCTTGATGGCAAAGACATCGACTTGGTTTCTGTTTTTGAGGGTATAGGAAAATGGAACCACGGTGACATGACAGCTGAGGACGTGAAACGTCTTGAATGTAATGCCTGCCCTGGCCCTGGTGGCTGTGGTGGTATGTACACTGCTAATACAATGGCGACTGCTATCGAAGTTCTCGGTATGAGTTTGCCAGGCTCTTCATCTCACCCAGCTGAATCAGCTGATAAGAAAGAAGATATCGAAGCAGCAGGACGTGCTGTTGTTAAGATGTTGGAGCTCGGTCTCAAGCCATCAGATATCTTGACCCGTGAAGCCTTTGAAGATGCTATCACTGTAACTATGGCTCTCGGTGGTTCTACAAACGCCACTCTTCACTTGCTTGCCATTGCCCATGCTGCCAATGTTGACTTGTCACTTGAGGACTTCAATACGATACAAGAACGTGTGCCTCATTTGGCTGACTTGAAACCATCTGGTCAGTATGTCTTCCAAGACCTCTACGAAGTCGGTGGTGTGCCTGCGGTTATGAGATATCTCTTGGCAAATGGTTTCCTTCATGGAGACCGCATTACATGTACTGGTAAGACTGTTGCTGAAAACTTGGCTGACTTTGCAGACCTCACACCAGGTCAAAAAGTCATCATGCCACTTGAAAATCCAAAACGTGCGGACGGTCCGCTTATCATCTTGAACGGGAACCTTGCACCTGACGGTGCGGTTGCCAAGGTATCAGGTGTTAAAGTGCGTCGTCACGTTGGTCCAGCTAAGGTCTTTGACTCAGAAGAAGATGCGATTCAGGCCGTTCTGACAGATGAAATCGTTGATGGCGATGTTGTCGTTGTTCGTTTCGTTGGACCTAAAGGTGGCCCTGGTATGCCTGAGATGCTGTCACTTTCATCCATGATCGTTGGTAAAGGTCAAGGAGACAAGGTTGCCCTCTTGACGGATGGCCGTTTCTCTGGTGGGACTTATGGTCTGGTTGTTGGACATATCGCTCCTGAAGCTCAGGATGGTGGACCGATTGCCTACCTCCGTACAGGCGATATCGTTACGGTTGACCAAGATACCAAAGAAATTTCCATGGCCGTATCCGAAGAAGAACTTGAAAAACGCAAGGCAGAAACAACCTTGCCACCACTTTACAGCCGTGGTGTCCTCGGTAAATATGCCCACATCGTATCATCTGCTTCACGCGGAGCCGTGACAGACTTCTGGAATATGGACAAGTCAGGTAAAAAATAAACTTAAAAAGTGATTTGCCTGATTATACTCAATGAAAATCAAAGAGCAAACTAGAAAGCTAGGCACAGGTTGCTCAAAATACTGTTTTGAGGTTGTGGATAGAACTGACGAAGTCAGCTCAAAACACCGTTTTGAGGTTGCAGATAGAACTGACGAAGTCAGTAACATCTATACGGTAAGCCGACGTTGACGTGGTTTGAAGAGATTTTTGAAGAGTATTAACGAGGTGGCAGTCCAAGGGCAATACGGCCATAGCGACTGATTCGTGTGATTTTCCAAGCAGGCGACCAGGTAACTTCAACCTTGACATCTTCGATACCCTCGATTTGTTTCAGACCTGCCACAATTTCGATAGGCAAGCTTTCTGCGCAATCGCAGGCAGTATCAGTGAAGGTCATGACAATCTTGCAGAGACCCGTTTCGTCCAGATTGATTTCATAAATCAACCCTAGATTGTAAACATCCAATTCCACATCTGTATCAAAAACCTTCTCTAGTTTTTCGATAATTTGGTCTTGCAAGGCTAAAGCGCGGTCATTGATTTTGATATCCTCTCTCATAACAGTCCCTCCACGTGATAAATATCCTCTATTTTCTCATAATTCTGACAATTTGGCAAGTTTTTGATGAATTTTCTGAAAAATATGATAAAATGAAGAAAATACTCAATCAAGGGGAAGCCTATGGAGCAGATTGGAAAAGTCTTTAGACAGTTACGAGAGTCAAGAAATATCTCGCTGAGACAAGCAACTGGGGGACAATTTTCGCCGTCTATGTTGTCCCGCTTTGAAACAGGTCAGAGTGAACTTTCGGTGGAAAAGTTTCTATTTGCCTTGGAAAATATATCTGCCAGTGTGGAGGAGATCCTCTTTCTGGCGAGAGGTTTTCAGTATGATACAGATTCTGAGTTGAGAAAAGAAATCATAGATGTCTTGGATCCAAAGAATATAGCTCCGCTTAAGGACTTGTATCGCAGGGAGTATCAAAAGCATGCCCATTCTCACAATAAACAGAAACATATTCTAAATGCCATTCTTATCAAGTCTTATATGAAGAGCATGGACGAAAGGGTAGAGTTAACGGCAGAGGAGGGGAAAGTCCTTCATGATTATTTGTTTTCTACCGAGATCTGGGGAATCTATGAACTCAATTTATTTTCAGTCAGTTCACCATTTCTATCTGTTTCTCTTTTCACTAGGTATGTTAGAGAAATGGTACGTAAATCTGATTTTCTAATGGAAGTGTCTGGCAATCGAAACCTGTTTCACACTATACTATTGAATGGCTTTTTAGCCAGCATTGAGTGTGAAGAATTTACCAATGTCTCTTATTTTAAACGTGTTATCGAAGAGCATTTCTACAATGAAAATGAAACCTATTTCCGAATTGTCTATTTGTGGGCAGAAGGTCTCCTTGATAGCAAGCAAGGCAGAGTCAAGGAAGGTCAGAAAAAGATGGAGGATGCTGTTCGTATTTTTGAGATGCTTGGCTGTAATAAATCTGCCGAATACTATAGAAAAACGACCGATTGTTGAATATCTGCAAACTACGAAAATAATTTGAAATTTTAAGTGATAGAATTTTTGGGCTCTCTCGTGTCACTGGAGAAATTCTCTCGTTTCTTTGTGCTCATTTTATTTGTTGCATATATTCAAAAGTTTTTCCTCTAACATTTCTAAGTGCTATACTATAGTCATACTTCACATAAAACTTATACTCTTCGAAAATCTCTTCAAACCACGTCAGCTTTATCCCCAACCTCAAAGCTGTGCTTTGAGCAACCTTCGGCTAGCTTCCTAGTTTGCTCTTTGATTTTCATTGAGTATTCGAACAAGAAGGGAGATTACTTATGAAACTATTGTTTAGAAATCAAGCTTATCGACTCTTGACTTTGTCACGATTCTTCAATGCTTTTGGTGCTTCGATTCTCAACTTGGTATTTATCGTCTATGCATCGACCTTGCCACAAGCCTCCTTTGCTGTTGCTATGGCGAATATTGTCGTGATTCTTCCGACTTTCTTTACAGTTTTTGTAGGGATTCGGGCAGATTATACGAGGGCCAAGGTCAAATGGATGGTCTATAGTGGCTTGTTTCAGGCGATTTTATTTTTTCTAGCAGCTTTAGTTGTCCAGCAAGCTAGTCTATTTGCCTTTTCTAGCCTGTGTTTAATCAATGTCATTAGTGATGTCATCAGTGATTTTGCAGGTGGCTTGCGCATGCCTCTTATTAAGGAAAAAGTAGCTGAAGAGGATTTGATGGAGGCTTATTCTTTTTCCCAGTTCATCACCTATATTTCAGCTATTGGTGGTCAAGCTTTTGGAGTCTGGCTCTTAGGTCTATCGGTCAACAATTTTTCCCTCGTTGCGGGAATCAATGCCTGTTTCTTCCTAGTATCAGCCGTCATCCTCTTTTTAGGAAAAAGCAAATTGAGCCTGTCAATGTCATCTGCTGATGGTGAAATTCTAAAAAATGAGAAGCTTCCGATCAAAGAGCAGTTCCTAACGATTTATCGAAATTTACGTCTCGTTTTTCTTAAAGGTGGACAGAAAAACTTTGGATTTATGATCTTTGCTGTCTTGCTTATCAATGCCTTGGGTGGCGCTTTAGGAAGCATCTATAACATCTTCTTTTTGAGCCATTCTCTTTTGGACTTTTCTTACACAGAGGCATTATTTATCAGTCAAGTCTGTGCTTTGTTAGCAATCATCATCAGTAGCCTTACGGGCAATGATTATTTTGGGAAGCAGTCCTTGCCTAGATTGATGATGTGGGTGACCGTAGGACTCAGTCTAATTGGTCTAGCTAATTTATTCAATCAAGTCGTACTTGGTTTACTATTTCTCTGTTCAACTCTGTATGTGTCTGGTAAAGTTCAACCAAAGATTAGTGCCATGCTCCTGAAAAATCTAGCTCCAGAGGTTCTAGCTCGTACCAGTAATTTTTTAGGTTTATTGTTCACCTTATCCATACCTGTGGGAACAGCTTGTTTTTCACTAGTAGCCGTATGGAATATACAGTTGACTTGGATGCTATTTGTTGGTCTTTCCTTGCTGGCTATTTTTTTGACAATTCTTAATCTCAAAAATGATATCTAATACTCTTCGAAAATCTCTTCAAACTACGTCAATGTCGCCTTGCCGTATAGATGTTACTGACTTCGTCAGTTCTATCTGCAACCTCAAAACGGTGTTTTGAGCAACCTGCGGCTAGCTTCCTAGTTTGCTTTTTGATTTTCATTGAGTATAAATCCTAATTTTTTTTCTTACTGTTTTAATCCCTCTATTTATGGTAAAATAAGACTATTAAGTTTAAAGAGGATTCCCTATGAAATTACAAAAACCAAAAGGAACGCAGGATATTTTACCTGCTGAATCTGCCAAATGGCAGTACGTTGAGGGCTTTGCCCGTGAGATTTTCAAGCGCTATAACTACGCAGAAGTGCGCACGCCTATTTTTGAGCATTATGAGGTTATCAGTCGCTCTGTTGGAGATACGACCGATATCGTAACCAAGGAAATGTATGATTTCTATGACAAGGGTGATCGCCATATTACCCTCCGTCCAGAAGGAACAGCGCCCGTTGTCCGTTCCTATGTGGAAAATAAACTCTTCGCCCCAGAAGTACAAAAGCCAAGTAAATTCTACTACATGGGCCCTATGTTCCGTTATGAGCGTCCACAGGCAGGACGTTTGCGCCAATTCCACCAGATTGGTGTTGAGTGTTTTGGATCCAGCAATCCAGCTACCGATGTGGAAACCATCGCGATGGCAGCCCATTTCTTGAAAGAAATCGGTATCCAAGGTGTCAAATTGCATCTTAACACTCTTGGAAATCCTGAGAGTCGTGCGGCCTACCGCCAAGCCTTGATTGACTATTTGACACCGCTCAAGAAGACCTTGTCTAAGGATAGCCAACGTCGTTTGGAGGAAAATCCTCTCCGTGTCTTGGACTCTAAGGAAAAAGAAGACAAGGTGGCAGTAGAGAATGCACCGTCTATCTTGGACTTCCTTGATGAAGAAAGTCAAGCTCATTTTGATGCTGTGCGTCAGATGTTGGAAAATCTTGGAGTAGACTACATCATCGACACCAATATGGTGCGTGGTCTGGACTACTACAATCACACTATTTTCGAGTTTATCACTGAGATTGAGGGCAATGATTTGACAGTCTGTGCAGGTGGCCGTTACGATGGCTTGGTTGCTTACTTTGGTGGCCCTGAAACTGCTGGATTTGGTTTTGGACTTGGTGTAGAGCGTCTGCTTCTCATTCTTGAAAAGCAAGGTGTGTCTCTCCCTATCGAAAACACCCTAGATGTCTATATCGCAGTCTTGGGAGAAGGAGCAAATGTCAAGGCCTTGGAGTTGGTGCAAGCCCTTCGCCAACAAGGATTTAAAGCAGAGCGTGATTACCTCAATCGTAAACTCAAAGCTCAGTTCAAATCAGCCGATGTCTTTGCGGCTAAGGCCCTCATCACCCTAGGCGAGAGTGAAGTCGAAAGCGGACAAGTGACAGTCAAGAACAACCAAACCCGAGAAGAAGTGCAAGTGTCGCTTGAGACAATCAGCCAAAACTTCTCAGAAATCTTTGAAAAATTAGGCTTTTAATAGTAGAAAAACTGGTCAGGAACTTACTCCTGACCTTTTTTTTGCAAAATGACAAAAATCTTAAACTTTTTGACAAATATGATTGTCAAAAAGAAAAAGATGTGTTACAATATAAGCAAGTTAAGAGAAAAGGAGAAAGGAATGCTTAAAAATCGTCTAAAAGAGCTTCGGGCTCGCGATGGTCTCAATCAAACCGACCTAGCCAAGCTGGCAGGGGTTTCCAGACAGACCATTAGCCTACTAGAACGGGATGAGTACACCCCATCCATTATCATTGCCCTGAAAATATCTCAAATTTTCAACGAAACAGTCGAATCGGTATTTCGCTTGGAGGAGGACGAGTGATGAACAAGTATAAAGTGATTTATTATATGAGTGTTCTTGCCCTTATTGTGAATGCTTTCGCTATGGTTGGAACATTACTGGGGTGGTTCTATTTTGTTGAAAGTAAGTATTTGTTTTGGCTTAATTTAGTCCTCTTATCCATTTTCAATCGGTTAGAGAAAAAGGAGAAAAATGATGAATAAGTATAAAGTGATTTATTATGTAGTTGCCATAGCTTTATTAGTCAGCGTATTTCTACTGATTGGGATGGATCTAGGCTGGTTTAATCCATATCAAAGCGATCAATTTGTTTGGGCCTACTTTGCTCTCATCCCAGTCGTTGACTGGATTGAAAAGAAAGCAAACAATTTAGCAAGTGAAAAAGGAGAATGAATATGAAAAAGAAACGTGGATTGTTATTATTTTTGATGTCTATTGTCTTGGGAGTTTTTTTGGCCATGTTTGTAGGGATGTTTAAGGCACTTGCTGAATCTCACGGAATTATGTTAGATGTAAAAGTCTTGATACTATGGATATCAGCTATTTGTTTAGTGTTAGGTTTCATTAGCATTCTTTTGACATTCAATTTCTTAAAGAAAAGCAGAAAATTTCATTCCTTGTATCAAGAGGAAATGGATGATGATCAGAATGAAAGCTATTATGTGCAAATGTATCGGAATCTCGAGTTTGGAACCATTGCTTTTAATATTGCAAGTGTAGCGATTTTATTGGCTTTTTTCATCTCAGGTTGTGAAGCAATTGTACTAAATGGAAGCCATCTAACCTTATCTCTTTCTTTTTTGGCATTAGTGCTGATTTTCAGTGTTCAAAAATATCTTTTTAAGACCATTGCGATTGTTCGTCAGTTTGATTTGGCATTTTTCTCTACACCAAAGGATGTCATGGACTTTATCAATTCTTACGATGAAGGGGAGCGCCAGGCTAATTTGGAACAGAGTTTTCGGATTTTATTCCAATTACACCAATATGTCTTGCCAGGTCTCTACATTCTAATTGATCTCTTTTCTTTACTGACAGGAGAGATTCAGTTACTAGCCTTCTTGCTTGTCGGAGCCATCCATGTTTATATCAATGTGATGCAGTTACCTATAGTAAAACGCTATTTCAAATAAAGGAGTTTCTATGATTCGTGTTGAAAATGTAAGCAAAAGTTTTGGGAGCAAAAAAGCTCTTCATCAGATTTCTTTTGAGATTAAGGAAGGTGAAATCTTTGGTTTTCTTGGCCCTTCTGGCTCAGGTAAAACAACCATGATCAATGTCTTGACAGGTCAGTTGGCTGCAGATCAAGGTAACACAATTTTGTTAGGCAAGAATTCTCAAGATTTAACTTCAAATGATTTGGAACAAATCGGTATAGTTAGTGATGGCAGTGGTTTTTATGAAAAGATGAGTCTTTATAAAAATCTTCTCATCTATGCTAAGTTATATGGTCTCAAGTCAGATAGAGTAAATCAGGTGCTCCAACAGGTTGGATTGGCAGATGCTAAAGATATTATCGCAGAAAAACTATCTACAGGAATGAAACAACGAATGTTCTTGGCTCGTGCCCTTCTGAATGCTCCTAAGATTCTCTTTTTAGATGAGCCAACCAGTGGCTTAGACCCTACAACATCTAAGATGATTCATAGCTTACTTCAAGAATTAAAGCAGGCGGGGACAACTATCTTTCTGACCACGCATGATATGCATGAAGCAACTCTGCTTTGTGATCGCCTATCTCTTTTGAATAAGGGAAACTTAATAGAGTATGGAAGTCCACAAGATATTATCCAGAAGTACCATGTGGATAAGAAAGTACGTGTAGCTTATAAAGATGGACGAGAACAGATAGTTCCATTTGAAGAATTGCCACATTTAGACACGACAGATTTGATGGTGGTTCACTCTTGTGAGCCGACTTTAGAAGAGATCTTTATCAGATTGACAGGAGAAAAGTTAGATGTTTAGAAAATTAAATGCCCTACTATGGTTAAGAGTGCAAGTTCTTATTAGCAATTCAACTTTGTTAGCGACTTTATTGATGCCTTTTGGTATTGCTGTTCTATATAATGAATTTTCAAATAAGAATGGACAATTGAGCCTATTTTTACTATCTGCTAGCTTGACGATGGTCTTGAGCATGGGAAGTGGTTATATGGTATCGATTATGATGGCAGAAGATAAGGAAAAACGAAATCTCAAATCACTCATTCTAAGTGGTGTGACAGCAACAGAATATACTTTTAGTATGCTTGTTCTCCCTATGTTGATAATGTTGCTTGGAATGATTTTACTCCCAGTCTATCTTAAAGTAGATCTATCAGGTTACTTATTTGCCTACGTTATCTATTTGCTCCTAGCAACTATTAGTATTATTTTTCTCAACCTTCTAATCGGTGCGGTGTCAGATACTCAATCTAAAGCGCAAGTTTATAGTATTTTTCCTATGTTAATCGTCTCTTTTTTACCTATAATTGCTCTTCAAAATGATACGGCTCAGAAAGTGTTAGATTACTCGTTCGTCGGTCCTATTGTAAATCTTTTAAATAAAAAAGGTGGAGAAATATCTTTTTCTAACATCGGTATGTTACTTGCCTGGGTACTTGTGTTAGGAATAGCAAACCTCTTTGTATTGAAAAATAGCTATAAAGCAAGATAGGGGAACTTTATGAAATTACTTAAAAAATTTGGCTGGTTTCTTCTAGCCCTTCTATCCTTTGTGTTTATCTATGGTACCGTTCAGAGTGGGGCTGTAGAAGCTTTGAATCTAGGCGCTTCACCCTATGCTACTACCTTACTCTATGTGGCCTTGGCTGGAGTATATGTGTACGTCATTTATAAATGGTACCAGAAAGCTCCTGTCCATATTGAGAAGAGTGGGTTTAACCGATTTATTTGGCTCCCTGCCTTGGTTTGGTTCTTATCTCTTGTCGTTCAATTTTTCCTACCAAATGATCCTTCGGTAAACCAGCAAACAGCGACAGACCTGACCTTGGCTCAGCCACTTTTCTCATTCTTTGCTATTAATATTTTTGCTCCTTTGACGGAAGAACTCATCTTTAGAGGGATGTTGGCACGCTATCTCTTTCCTAAGCAGGACAATAGCAAACAAACTCTGCTTTTCCTTCTGGTATCGAGTGTTCTGTTTGCCTTGATTCATTCTCCAGGAACTTTGCAACAGTTTTTAGTTTATGCTAGTCTTGGTTTTAGCTTGGGATTGGCTTATATTAGCAGAAAAGGTCTGGTCTACAGTATTTCTCTCCACGCTTTGAATAATTTAGTCAGCTTTTTGATGATTCTCATGCTATAATAGAGTCAGGAGGTCACATGAAACGAGTAATTTTATTAGCAGTGATTCAGGCAGTCGTTCTATTTTTCATCATTGGGGCACTAGCTTATGCCTTCAAGGGAGATTTCTTTTATAGCCATCTAGCAGTGGTCTTTGCCCCTATTGCCGGTATCTGGCGTTTTGGGACAGCCTACACAACGGAAATTGTCTTGCCTCGAAAGGCAGCTGAAATCGCTGAAAAGCGTAAAGCAGGCAAAAATTCAAAATAAAAGAGTCCGATGAAGTTCATCGGATTTTTTATTGGCGCTAATTTTTAGGGTCGTCACTGGATTTTTAAAGACAGGCAAACTTTTCTGCTGATTTTCATGAAGAGCCTGCGCTTTTATGGTAAAATAGTAACAGAATAAAAGAGGAGAGAAACAATGAAACGTAGTATGTATGCTGGTCGTGTTCGTGAGGAGCACATCGGACAAGAAATAACCTTGAAAGGATGGGTTGGCCGTCGTCGTGACCTGGGTGGTTTGATCTTTATCGACCTTCGTGATCGTGAAGGAATCATGCAGTTGGTTATCAACCCTGAAAAAGTATCTGCAGAGGTTATGGCAACAGCTGAAAGCCTTCGTAGCGAATTTGTTATCGAGGTGACAGGTCAGATCGCTGCGCGTGAGCAAGCTAATGATAAATTGGCGACTGGAGCGGTTGAACTGAATGTAACGGCTCTTACTGTGCTTAATACATCTAAGACAACCCCATTTGAGATTAAGGATGGGATTGAAGCCAATGACGATACGCGTTTGCGTTACCGTTACCTTGACCTTCGTCGTCCAGAAATGTTGGAAAATCTCAAACTTCGTGCTAAGGTGACCCACTCTATCCGAAATTACTTGGATGAGTTGGAGTTTATCGACGTGGAGACACCATTCCTTTCTAAGTCAACGCCAGAAGGGGCGCGTGACTATTTGGTGCCGTCTCGTGTTAATAAAGGGCATTTTTACGCTCTTCCTCAAAGTCCGCAAATCACGAAACAACTCTTGATGAATGCTGGTTTTGACCGCTATTACCAAATCGTTAAATGTTTCCGTGACGAGGACTTACGTGGTGACCGCCAGCCTGAGTTTACCCAGGTCGACTTGGAAACATCATTCCTTACTGAGCAAGAAATCCAAGATATTACAGAAGGCTTGATTGCGCGCGTGATGAAAGAAACCAAAGGCATCGAAGTGACGCTTCCATTCCCTCGTATGAAATACGATGATGCGATGGCTCTTTACGGTTCTGACAAACCTGATACGCGTTTTGACATGTTGCTTCAGAACTTGACAGAAGTGGTCAAATGTGTAGACTTTAAAGTCTTTTCAGAAGCACCTGCTGTAAAAGCAATTGTAGTCAAAGGCGCTGCGGACAACTATTCACGTAAAGACATCGACAAGATGACGGAAGTAGCCAAACAGTATGGTGCCAAAGGTCTTGCTTGGGTCAAGGTAGTTGATGGAGAATTAAACGGACCAGTTGCTAAGTTCTTGACTAGCATCCAAGCAGAATTGACAGCAGCGCTTGCGCTTGAGGATAAGGATTTAGTTCTCTTTGTGGCAGATACGCTTGAAGTGGCCAATGCAACGCTCGGTGCCCTTCGTGGACGTATTGCCAAAGAGCTTGATTTGATTGATAGCAATAAATTCAACTTCCTTTGGGTGGTTGACTGGCCAATGTTTGAATGGTCTGAAGAAGAAGGTCGCTACATGAGCGCCCACCATCCGTTCACCCTTCCACAAGAAGAGACAACTCACGAATTAGAAGGTGATTTGGCTAAGGTTCGTGCCATTGCTTACGATATCGTCTTGAACGGTTATGAGCTTGGTGGTGGTAGCCTTCGTATCAACCAAAAAGACCTTCAAGAACGCATGTTCAAGGCTCTTGGTTTCTCAGCTGAAGAAGCAAATGATCAGTTTGGCTTCCTTCTTGAAGCCATGGACTATGGTTTCCCACCACACGGTGGTTTGGCTATCGGGCTTGACCGATTTGTCATGCTCTTAGCAGGAGAAGAAAATATCCGTGAAGTCATTGCCTTCCCTAAAAACAACAAGGCAACTGACCCAATGACACAAGCTCCATCAACAGTCGCTCTCAAACAACTAGAGGAACTCAGCTTACAAGTAGAAGAAGATGAAACAAGCAAAACGAATTAAGCGGTGGCGCTATTATCTGCGCTGCTTTGCTTATCAGATAAAAATTTTACGTGTCTTACAAAGCATCTCTCGAGAAAAATATGATGAGAAGATTTCGGCCTCTCTGGTCTATGGCTTTCTATCAGCAGTAGCGGTCAATTTCTTTTTCCAACCAGGGCATGTGTATTCGAGTGGTGCGACAGGTCTGGCACAGATTATCTCTGCCTTGAGTAATCACTGGTTTGGTTTTCATATTCCGATTTCGCTAACCTTCTACGCCATTAATTTTCCTTTGATGGTCTTGGCCTGGTATCAGATTGGCCATAAGTTCACTATTTTTACCTTTATCACGGTGTCCATGAGTTCCTTCTTTATCCAGTTTGTCCCTGTGGCAACCTTGACGGAGGATCCTATTATCAATGCCCTTTTTGGGGGTGTTGTCATGGGCTTGGGGATTGGTTTTGCTCTTCGAAACAATATCTCCAGTGGTGGGACGGATATTGTCAGCCTGACTATTCGCAAGAAAACGGGTAAGAATGTTGGTAGTATTTCTTTCTTGGTAAATGGGACTATCATGCTGATAGCTGGTTTGACCTTTGGTTGGAAATACGCTCTCTACTCTATGATTACCATCTTTGTCTCTAGCCGTGTAACAGACGCTGTCTTTACCAAGCAAAAACGCATGCAGGCCATGATTGTGACCAATCATCCAGACAAGGTAATTGAAAAAATCCATAAAAAGTTGCACCGCGGAGCAACCATGATCCACGATGCAGAAGGAACCTATAATCACGAGAGAAAGGCAGTTTTAATTACTGTTATTACACGTGCAGAGTTTAATGAATTTAAACAGATTATGAAACAGGTGGACCCAAGCGCCTTTGTCTCTGTATCTGAGAATGTCCATATTTTGGGACGATTCGTTGAAACAGAAAATTAGTAACCAAAAAAACCAGCGCGAGCTGGTTTTTATTTTGGCTCTTTGTCAACTGTAGTGGGTTGAAGAAAAGCTAATTTCGAGAAAGGACAAAATTTGTCCTTTCTTTTTTGATG
>OKWA01000814.1_pt1 | contig 13452 bp, 10 predicted proteins | sample 1606861 | NCBI WGS metagenome assembly OKWA01 (sample SAMN03281007, study PRJEB24777) | human gut metagenome | isolation source: fecal sample PR166 from 1 month old female Malay infant, vaginally... | reverse complement strand
CGCTCGTCGGCAGCGTCAGATGTGTATAAGAGACAGATCCCTTCCAGGGCGTCTTCCCATTCCCCTTCGCCAGCCAACGGGTTCTCCCCAATCACTTCCCCGTTTTCATCTAACGGTAAGTACGGCTTGCTTTCATCGGCCGGGTGAGTTAAGGCCACCCGGTGGTTATGGCGATCGTAAACCCCCATGAACTGACGGCCCATTCCGATTGGCCAGTCCATCGGGTAAGTTTCGATCCCGAGGGTTTCTTCGATTTCATTCATCAAATCGAGTGGTTCCCGCGCGTCCCGGTCGTACTTATTGATGAAAGTGAAAATCGGAATCCCCCGCATCTTACAAATTTGGAAGAGCTTGCGGGTCTGGGGTTCAATCCCCTTGGCCCCGTCAATCACCATGACCGCTGAGTCCACCGCCATCAAAGTCCGGTAGGTGTCTTCAGAGAAATCTTCGTGCCCCGGGGTATCCAAAATGTTGATCCGCTTGCCATCGTAATCAAATTGCATCACGGAAGAGGTAACGGAGATCCCCCGCTTTTGTTCGATTTCCATCCAGTCGGACTTGGCGAAGTTCGAGCTGCCCCGTCCCTTAACCGTTCCGGCTTCCCGAACGACGCCCCCAAAGAGGAGGAGCTGTTCCGTAATCGTCGTCTTCCCGGCGTCGGGGTGCGAAATGATCGCAAAGGTCCGGCGCTTACTTACTGCATCTTCTAATTGTTGTTTAGTTGCCAATCTTGAATTCCTTTCGTTCTCTGTTATGGTGCTCCAGTTATCATTCGGTCAGAGCCAATTTAGTTTTAAAACCCACAACTGGTCGCGTTTCTGCCACTCGCTTTAAGCGATGGCGTTCTACACACTATCCTTTAAATTTTATCACATCTCAGCTAGCTAGATTCACCCTAATTTAAAGCCCTAGCATCCGTTGTCACGCGGACCCTAGGGCTTTATTATTAGTAACCGTTTTTATCCTTGACCATTTTTTCAGTGTAGTCTTCCGTTTCGATATTAAAGCGTGGCCGATGCTTAACTTCGGTAAAGATCTTCCCTACGTACTCACCGATTACACTGACTGAAATTAGCTGAATTCCACCAAGCAACCAGATTGAGATCATCAAGGATGCCCAACCGGTTAGAGCATGACCTAATATTTTTTCTACTAAAACATAGATCATCATGATGATGCTAATCGAAGTGGTCAAGATCCCTAAGATCAAAATTAATTGAATCGGGGCAATTGAAAAGGAAGAAATCCCATCAAAAGCAAAGTGTAACATCTTCCCGAGTGGGTACTTCGATTTACCGGCAAAGCGCTCCTTACGGGGATAGTACACCTTAGCCGAAGGATACCCCACTAACGGAACCATCCCCCGTAAAAACAAGTTGCGCTCTTTGTATTGAAGCAGGGCTTCCGTTGCCCGCTTACTGAGCAAGCGGTAGTCGGCGGAATCTGGAACGAGATTCACACCCAAGCGTTTCATTAGCCCATAATAGGCTAGCGCTGTCCGCCGTTTAAAGAAGGAATCCGTCTCCCGGCTATTACGAACCCCGTAAACCACATCAATTCCTTCTAAGTACTTATCAACCATCTGGTAAATGGCGTTGACGTCGTCTTGGAGGTCCGCATCGATGGTGATGATCATATCCGAATACTTAACTGCTACCGTCATTCCGGCTAATAAGGCGTTTTGGTGACCATAGTTACGGGTAAACTTAATCCCCGAAACGTAGGAGTACTTCTCGCTATACTCAGAGATTAACTCCCAGGTGCGATCCTTACTCCCGTCATTAACAAAGAGGATCTTACTCTTAGTGCTAATCTTTGCTTGAGCAATCAAATCTTCGATAATTGTACCAATTTCTTTAACTGTTTCCGGGAGCACTTCTTCTTCGTTATAGCACGGTACGACAATTGTTAATGTCTTTAACATACCCATGCGCCTCCATCATAATTAAGATTTACCCACTACGCTAAATCTTCCCCATGAATACCCTAGATTATAACAATGTTATGTCTAACTAGCCGTTAGTTTCTCCTCGTTTCCTCAGATTGTAAATACTTATTAAGTAAGTTACCACCGTCTTAACAACTGCATAGCACGGAATACAAAGGATCATCCCTGGAATCCCAGCGATATTCCCCGCAGCTAATAAGAGCATTATGATCGTTAATGGGTGGATCTGCAAGGTTTTGCCAATGATATTCGGGTAGATAATGTTACCGTCAATTTGTTGAACGATCACAACCACTACAATCACCCAAATAATCTTTTCTGGCGCCACCGCAATCGAAACCATTAAGGACGGTGTAATTCCGATATAGGGTCCCACATACGGGATCATGTTGGCGATCCCGGCTACCACGCCGAGAACCACAGCCAAGGGCTGGCCAATGATCAGATAGCCGATCGAAGTTGCGATCGCCACGAACAGGCACTCAATGGCTTGCCCAGAAATGTAGGATGAGAGTGTTTGACTCATTTTCCTTAATAGCTCCCCAACTTCATCCCGGCTATTTTCCGGAAAAAGCTTTTGCACGCTCGGTACTAGTCGGTTACCATCCTTAAACATGTAAAAAAGCATTACGGGAACGGTGATGGCCACAATAACCGTACTCGTAATCGTCCCAATGATTGTTCCCGCACTTGAGGTTAAACCAGTGACAATCTGGCGAACGTACTTAGAAACTTGATCATTAATTTGACTATAGTAAGTAGATAAGTGGAGTTTTCGCACCCCCGGGTGTTCCGAGATCTCTTGAATCATCTTCTGGCTCTCCTTGGCAGCCTGGGGGAGCCAATGTATCACTTGGTTTAACTCATTAAGCACCGATGGAATTAACGCCGAAATCCCACCAGCCACAATCAAGACGAGCCCGATCACCACCACCAAGCTCGCAATCCCCCGCTTCATATGCCATTTGTAAACCTTGATCTTCATTAATAAGCGAAAGAGTGGTTTTAACATGTAGTACAAAAAGAGCGAGATGATCAGCGGGGTGATTACCACGGAAACGAAGACCAGCAAAGGGGTAAAGACAAAGTTAATCTGGGTGCAGACCCAGATTAAACTCGCAATAATCAGTAATTCAAACGACCAAAAGAGCGCTTTTTGATAACTTTTTGGCATTATTTCTTTTCCTTAATGATGTAAATCGGTCTGTTCTTAACTTGCATGTAGATACGACCGATGTATTTCCCGACAATCCCAATGCAGAGCAGCTGTAGTCCCCCTAGTAAAAGAATGATGCAAACCATCGAGGCCCAGCCAAAGGCACTACTCGTTGGTTCTATCAGTCGGCGGATCACCACAAAAATCAACCCAATGATTGAAATAATAAAGGAGGTCGTTCCTAGCCAAACTGCTAATGATAATGGTGCCTGTGAGAAGTCGGCAATTCCGTCCATTGCATACTTAAATAGTTTCCAGGTTGACCAATCAGTGGTTCCGGCCACCCGCTCAACGTTTTTGTACTCTAAATACTTGGTTTTAAAACCGACCCAGGAGAAAATTCCCTTGGAAAAACGGCTGTATTCCTTCATTGAAAGAATGGCATCGACCATTTGGCGGGTCATCATCCGAAAGTCACGAGCTCCTGGAACGATATTGGTTTGTGATACACGGTTAATAACTTTATAAAATTGGTCACTGAGGAAGGATTTTATCTTGGCTTCTCCCTTCCGGTCGGTCCGCCGAGTCCCTACACAATCGTATTCACCTTCCTGGAGGATGGAATACATTTGGGGAAGAAAGGACGGCGGATCTTGCAAGTCCGCATCCATTACCACCACGTAATCACCGGTAGCTGCTTCCAGACCAGCATAGAGGGCACTCTCCTTCCCAAAGTTCCGGGAAAAGGTTAGGTAATGTACCCGTTCAGGATCAATCGAATGCAACTTTCGCATTTCCGCTAACGTTTGGTCTGCAGAACCATCATCTACTAACCAATATTCCGTTTTTAAACCATCTATTCTTTGGACCACCTCTTCTACTGCCGGGTAAAAGAGCGGGAGGGCTTCCTGTTCGTTATAACAGGGAACGACAATTGATAACTTTGGCATTTTTAATCCTCTTAAATTTAAATAATGAAAAACCGGCACCGCTTAGCAGCACCGGTTTTCATTATACACTATCTAACAATGAACTTTGACTAGTTCTCAGTAATGGAAGTTGGTGAAACATTGTAAGTGTAAGTCTTACCGTTTACCGTTCCAGTAAATTGCCAGCTGTTCGTTCCCGTTTGCGTAGCGGTAAAGGAATCAACATCGGTAGCTGATGGTTGAACTGGCATTGATTGACCTGACATCCCAGCATTGTTCAAGTTAGCTCCGAGACGTTCCTTTAAAAGATCCAAGGCTTGGGTCTGAGTTAAAGTAGCCGTTGAGGCACTTGATGAAGAGCTACTTCCGTTAGAAGAGCTAGAATTCGAGGCGGTTGCGGCTGCCGCTCCCCGGGAAGCACTTGACGAAGACGTTGATGAATTAGCAGCGGTTGCTGAACTGGAAGATTTACTAGATGAAGAACTGGAATCATCAGAAACCGTCTTTACTTGTTGCTTCTTCGTCGTGGAGTTCTTCTTTGAGGCCGCCTTACTACTTGCGCTTACGCTGCCCGTAGTATCACTCCCACTCGCAGATTTATTACTGCTGCAGGCCGCTAATGAAAGAAGCATCGCCCCAGCAACAATTGAAGTTAATAGCTTGTTAGCTTTCATAATTTTTTCCTCTCAATATCTCGAACTCTGATTCTTAATCACATTATAACAAAGTCTTTGTTCGATGATTAGTCATAACTTCACAATTCCCTAATATTTTGAAAAAGCCCCAGGATATCCCTAAGGCTCCTCCTTATATCAACTAGCTTAAGACGATGTAGTAGCTAGGTGTGAAGTACTTTTGGTAACCAATCTTGACGTTTTCACCGACCGTTGGGGCGTGAACGTAAGAACCGTCACCTAATGAGATGGCCACGTGGTACGGAGCGGAATCACTACCGAAGAACAGCAAGGCACCCTTTGGAGCACTAGAAACGTTGGAGTAAACGTGCGTTCCAAGCGTTTGTTGTTGGTAAGTCGTCCGGTAGCTAGAACTCAGACCATATGCCCATTGAACTAACCCCGAGCAGTCAAACCCAACGGAAGGAGAGTTACCACCCCAAACGTATGGTACCCCGATTTCGCCTAAGGCCTTGTTGACCTTGGCATTAACGTCATTGACCACCGTAACAACACCATTACCGTCTGCTTTATAGGTTGTGTTTCCCACAGTAAATGTCTTGTTAGTTACCTTCAAGTGAGTTGAAGAATCAAAGTAATAAGTTGATCCCTTCCAACTAACAAGCCCGGACTGAACAACCCCGTCACTACCAACCATGTACCAATCTCCCCACTGAGAGCGTACGTAATCTTGGTGATCTAACTTTAAGTAAGTCGTTGGGTCAAAGTAATAGTACTTACCATACCACTTTTGAACACCGGATTGAACAATCCCATCACCGCCGACCATGTACCAATCTCCCCACTGAGACCGTACGTAGTCTTGGTGATCTAACTTCAAGTAAGTAGTTGGATCAAAGTAATAGTACTTGCCATACCACTTTTGAACACCGGATTTAACGATTCCATCACTGCCGACCATGTACCAACTCCCCCATTGGGACTGAACGTAATCTTGGTGATCTAATTTCAGGTAGTTTGTCGGGTTGAAGTAGTAGTAGCTTCCGTACCATTGTTGGACACCTGATTGGACAACACCATCCTTAACCAAATACCAATTGTGACCCGTTCCGTTAATCGTCGGCAAGTACGAGTAACTTTCACCACTAGCTACCTTACCATTAGTGTAGTAAGTGTACGTTCCGTTTTCATTTACCCAGCCATTTTTAGTAGAGCTAACGGCTGCAGCAACGGCACGGATCTCGGCTGCTGAAGAAGCTGCACTATCCTGAGTAGAGGTTGCATCTGACAAGTTACTGTCATTCATAGATCTAGTTGCACTTACAGTTGCTTCACTAGTCGTAGTTGCAACAGATGACGACACAGCAGACGTGGCACTAATCGCCGAGCTAGCTTCGGTTGCCACAGCTGTGGTACTCTGGGCCACACTAGACGCTGAACTAGTTGCAGATGAGGCAACTGCACTAACACTAACGGATTCAGCTGAGACCGGAGCAACAACCGTTTCAGAACTAGCTGCGTATGCAGTGCTGGAAACTTCCGTACTGTTAATTGAAGCAACCACAACCGTTGCACTCGTGGCATCACTTTGTACCGCTGAGGAATCGTTAGTCGTTTGTGAAACTTCCGTAGTAGCAATGGCAGATGAAGCAACATCCGCATTTGCCGTTGCGTTATCAAAAGAGACAACCCCGGCGATGGCAACTGCAGCGGTAATCGCTAGCGTCTTCCACTGCTTCCCGCTCTTGTATAACTTGTAGTGCTTTTTACTTTCCATCAACCTAAATCCTTCCGTAGTTTTTGGTTTTTAGTTAATTATGTTTAATTTAAAAGTTTACGTTTAATACCATATCATAAAAAGTTCATCTTTCTACAATATTTGATGATCTGTTAACTAAGAATAACGTTTGTTACCTTTTTGCAACATTGTAAGAAATCTTTGCAACTAAAAAACCGCCAACCAATTGCTTAATTGGCAATCAGTCGACGGAAAGTTTCGATTTTCGTTACGTTACAGGGAGGTTCTATAGCGTGTTGTAGTAAAGGCTTACCAACTGACAGAAATTAGACATAGTGTATGTCGTTCCAAAATATGTGCTTGCTCGGTTGTACCAGTAACCATCGGGATCGGTATGGTCAGTACCGCCCAAATATTGCGATACATTATGGTGCGACCATAATGTTCCCGTCCCATTCGACTGGGCCAGTGACGGAATTAGCCCATACTTTTTCATCATATAGGCTGTAAAGTATGCCGCATTTAAAATTTCCTTCGTAAAGTTACTTGCTCCGGTAACCTCAATTTGTTCAAATTGAACGGCTCGTCCATTTGCTGGATATCCAGCCCCCCATGCTTCGTGATCAGTGTTTGAAATAACAATAATATTATTTCCATCTACAAAGGCATGAACAAAGGCATCCTCATAAGTATTCTTCTCGTAATTAATTTCTTCCCAAATCGTTGCATCATCGGCCGTCTCATGAACAACAATCATGTTTGGTTTTCCATCTGAGGTATCACTATAGGTGTCTGTAACATCCGAAGGGATTACGTAATCTTATGTGATTGCGGCGTGACCTAGATAATTCTTAAGAATGTAGCTATTAACTGCATTCGTTACTGCCGTAAGTTTCCCGTCACTACCCGCAATATATGCAACACCGTTTGACACAACGTAACCACTAGTTTTTAGTAAGTAGGTTGTTGGGTCAAAGTAATAAAGTGACCCGTACCATCTGATAATCCCAGATTGAACAATTTCATCACTGCCAACCATGTACCAACTCTACTACCAGTTTGTGTTACTTCTGTAGCTGCAATCGTAGCTGAAGTTACATCAGCATTGGCCGTTACATCATTGAACGACAATACTCCTGCAATAGCCACTACAGCAGTGATTGCCAATGTCTTCCATTATTTTCCACTCTTATAAAGCTTATAGTGTTGCTTTTTCTCCCCCATAATTGATCCTCCCTATCTATTTTCCAACTTATTGATTTAATTCCTTACTTATAATTAGGTAAATTAAAATCCCCTTAAGGATAACAAACTATTGTGGCGCTTGCTACCCCTAGGGGGATTATAAGTTAATTAGTTTCTATACTCCAGCTGCCGTATCCCATGATTGCAACCCATAAGTTGTAATCACATTATTAAGGCTCGAAGCATACGTCGGTGAAGTTGCATATCCATCAGATTGTAATAACGAAGTTACAGTAGCGTAGCTAGTTTGATGTAACAGGTTACTGTAGCGACTATTACTGTACAAGAAGTATCCGTGGTCAACAACACTTTCATAGAAACTTGGGTATTTCCGGAATTCTGCATTTACATAGTAGTAACCACCGCTACCATATTCCGCAGTCGACATGATAACGTATTGACCATTATATGATCCTTTAATCCCAAATAAGTTGTTGGCTTCAGTAGCTAAGGCTGATTGCCCCCAACCACTTTCAAGGATTGCTTGAGCAGCCGTCACGGATGGTAACACACCATATTCCTTCCAACCATCAAGGGTTGCCTGGTAAATCTTTAATAGGAATTGTGAAGAAGTCGTAGTCCCGGTAATAATACCAGTATTATCGGCAGTTAATGACATTCCATTGTAACTAAACGTCGTGTTAGTTGCCTTTAGATACGTTACTGGGTTGAAGTAGTAGTAATGACCATACCATTGAACTAACCCAGATTGAACGATCCCATCACTACCTACCATGTACCAGTCCCCCCATTGGGACTTAACGTAGTCTTGGTGATCTAATTTTAAGTAGGTTACTGGATCGAAGTAGTAGTACTTACCGTACCACTTTTGAACCCCTGATTGGACAATCCCATCGCTACCCACCATGTACCAGTCCCCCCATTGGGACTTAACGTAGTCTTGGTGATCTAACTTCAAGTAAGTAGTTGGATCAAAGTAGTAGTAACTCCCATACCACTTTTGAACACCAGATAACGCTACACTATCCTTAACTAGGTACCAGTTGTAGCCAGTCCCACTAATTGATGGTAAATAGGAGTAGTTTTCACCGCTAGCAACTTTACCATTCGTGTAGTATGTGTAGGTACCGTTCTCACTAACCCAACCGTTTTTAGTTGAGCTCGTAGCTACCGCTGCCACTTCACGCGTAACTACTTCCGCAGAAGTTACGCTACTATCTTGAGTTGAAGTTGCTGATGAATCAGCACTATCGCTTGTAGCACTTTCGGTTGATTGGCTTGTTAAAGAAGTAGTAGAAGTTACAACCGAAGACGAATCGCTAACGGTACTTGCTTCTGATGATGCAGAAGTTACACTCACTTCAGAGCTTGACGTTGCACTAGTTGCAGCAGTGTCAGCTGAACTTGCAACCGTACTTGCGCTAGCAGCGTCTACCACGGATGAAGTAGCGCTAGTTACAGAACTGGATGCTGATGAAGAGACAACAGCACTTGAAGCCGCAGCACTAGCTTCTGAAGTTGACGACGTAGCTACGGCTGAAGTGCTGCTTTCCAGTACTACTGAGGAGGCACTGCTAGTTTGTGCTACTGCCACAGTTGCAACCGCAGATGAGGTAACATCGGCATTTGCAGTTACATTGTTAAGGGAAACCACCCCAGCTACCGCAACCGCTGCAGTAATGGCGAGTGTCTTCCATTGTTTTCCACTTTTATATAACTTATAGTGCTTTTTACTTTCCATGACCTTACCTTTTTATTAAATATGTTAATTCTTTATCACTGTTATCTACTTTAACACTTTATATTCAGCAAATTTTACTTAGCCCCAAGTTGTTAACAAACGATAATGTTTGACATCTTTTAGAAATATTCATTCTTGCAAAAGGTTACGGCAAGATGTACTTCATGAGTTTTAATTTTTTTATAAGCAAAACGATCGGTGCCATAACAAGATAGAGAACAAACGGGTATACGTATATATGAATTGGGTTTTGCAATACCTCAAAGTAACTATCCCATACCTTTGGTGTTACATGGAATAGATACCAGTCAAATAACTGGATAAACAGCGGGTGCAACACGTAAATCCCTAGTGATGCTGAAGACAACACCGCAAAGAACTTCGTCACCCTTTCTGATCGGGCATGATTGGTAAGTCGCTTAATTAAAATATATAGGCCAAAGGTATAGAACATCGTTCCTAGGTTGTTAAAGTAAACAATCTTATTCACGAAGATATTATTTAAGATATCAATTCCTAAGTTTAAAGTACCTAAAGCAATGATCGTCATCTGAATTTTATCCGATAGATAATCTTCCTTAATTAGATAGCCCATCACATAGTATGTTATCCACGACGAATTTAATAGAGGCACATTAATATTGCCGCTACTGAGATTAACACCCTTGAGTGCTGCAATATAAGGCACCACAATCCCGTAAGCTACTCCTACCACGACCACATAAGCAAGTATATCTTTATATTTTTTCGCTAACACCGCAAAGACTGGGGTGGCCAAGTAGAGCTGAATGATCGAAAAGAAGAACCAGAATAAACTATTGATCTTATCATCCACAAATGATTGAACAAAGTCACGTAGGGAAAAAACATTCCGGTGGAAAATCCCTGGGAAAGCATAATAGTGGTAGCTATACCAATAGTAGAAAACCGACCAGATTAAAAACGGTACCACGACCCTAAGGAATCTCTTTTTAAAAAACTCTTTCGTGGATTGACGATAGCGATAATCTAGCAACATTGCACCAGAATTCATAAAAAAGATCCCCACCGCAGGTAGGAAGATCGTTTGCAGAATATTTCCAATGATTGTAATTTGTTCGTTTGGATTCCCCTGATGGGCGATCTGGGCAGTATGTTGGACTAAAACGGCGAAAATTGCCATGCAATTCAGTATGTCGATATAAAGATAGCGTTTCTTTTCCATATTAAAACATTACTTTCCTAAAACTTGTTTTGCTTGCTCAATCACCGGCGCCTTAAGAATAAAGAGGCAGGCAACATAAATAACCGTCCCCACAAAGACCTGGATCGCCATGTTAACAATATTCATTGTCATTACGTCACAGATTCGGTTAACTACGAGGAACATCACTAGTCCCCCTAAGAAGTACCGCCAACTACTTCTAAACAATTGGCGTCGCCGAATGGTTGAACGAACAAAATTCATCTGTACTGCCATCACACTGAACTCGGCAATAACGGTTGCTAACGCCGCTCCGTTGGCCGAATAAAATGGAATCAAGAGGATGTTGGCAATCACGTTAACCACCGCCCCAATTGAAACGGAAACCGTGTACTCCTTAACCCGGTCAATTGGCATCAAGTATTGGTCACCAGTTACGTTACTCCACGCAATGAAGACAATTGCTGGGGCCTCGAAGAAAATAATCTTACCGGCATCTTGGTACCCATTCCCTAAGAACCACGGGGCGAATTTTTCCGAAATTGCCATTAGACCAAACATCATTGGAACTGCCATCGCCGTTACAAAGTCGAAGGAATTGTAGAGGCTTTCCCGAACCCCCTTCAAATCACCCTTAGCAAACTTATTGGCAATGTGGGGAAGCATAACCGTCCCCGTAGCCGTTACGATCGCTAAGACTAGTTTGACCAGGCGATCCGCATAGTCAAACTGCCCTAAGGCCGTTGGTTGACCAATCTTCCCTAGCATTAACTTGTTAACCACCAAGTAGATTTGGGTCGTAATCGTTGGAATAAAGAGGAGTAAGGAGGGGTAAAGGTGTCGGAGGGGATGCCATTCTTTTGGTGACACCCACTGGATATTGGACTTTAGATACGGCCATAGGGTTAAGTTTCCGCTTAACTGGGCAACCCCAATCAACAGGATGTACTTCCAAAGATCAGCTTCCGTCTTAACCAGAGTAAAGATCAATACAATCATGATTAACTTGACGATTGTATTCCGGACGACCGTCTTTTTAAAGTCCTCCATCCCCATGAAGTACCAGGAAACATCGATCCCACAGGCAACGATCCAAAGCGTTTGAAGAAGGTAGTATTCCCGGAAGGTTGTCGAAAATAAGAACACCGCCACGAGGTAGGCAACTAAAGAGATGCTAATCGTGCACAGTTGAAGTGCTTCAATGCCCCAAAAGATTCGCGAGCGTTCCCGCTTATCATCCCGGTGATAGGCAACTTCTCGGTTTCCGTATAAGCCAATCCCCATTTGACCGACTAAATAAAAAACAGTGACCCACCCATTTGTATAAGTGTTGATCCCACTGGCGTGTGCACCCAAGGCGCGGGACACATAAGGGGTCGTCACTAAGGGGGCAATCATCAAAAGAATCTGATAGCCCGCGTTATACAAATAGTTTCGGATCACTTTCATGCTTACTTATTAAACTCCTTTTCTACGCATACAAGGGCCGCGTGAAGTACTTGGTCCATGTCATAGTAGCGGTATTGGCCCAACCGGCCACCAAAGATCACATTGGCTTCCTTTTCCTGGGCAAGCTTAGCATATTGCTTGTACAAATCATTATTTTGTTGGTTGTTAACTGGGTAGTATGGTTCATCACCGCGGTGCCAGTCAGCTGGGTATTCCCGGGTCACGATCGTCTTATCCTTGTCACCCTTACCAAACTCAAAGTGCTTGTGTTCAATCACCCGGGTGTATGGTGTTTCCGCATCGGTGTAATTGATAACGGCGTTCCCTTGGTAGTTATCAACATCCAGTTCTTCTGTTTCAAACCGCAAGCTCCGGTATTGAAGTTCCCCCAGTTGGTAATCAAAGAATTCATCGATCATTCCGGTGAAGACGACCTTCGGATAGTTAGCCAGGTATTCTTCGCGCTTGGCAAAGAAGTCCACACCCGTTTCCACATCAATCAAATCGGAGGCTAACATCTTTTCAACGATTTGTGTGTAACCACCAACCGGAATCCCTTGGAAGTCATCGTTGAAGTAGTTGTTATCGTAAGTCAAGCGAACTGGCAGGCGACGAATAATGAAGGCCGGCAATTCGGTTGCCTTTTGCCCCCATTGCTTTTCTGTGTAGCCCTTCACCAGCTTTTCGTAGATGTCACGACCGATCAATGAGATGGCTTGTTCTTCCAAGTTTTGCGGCGTCTTGCCGGCCATTTCTTGGCGTTGTTCATTGATCTTGTCCATTGCCTCTTGCGGCGTCCGAACGCCCCACATCTTGTTGAAGGTGTTCATGTTGAACGGAAGGTTGTACATCGTTCCCTTGTAGTTGGCTACCGGGCTGTTAGTATAACGGTTAAAGGTTGCGAACTGGTTAACGTAATCCCAGATTTCCTTATTGGAAGTGTGGAAAATGTGGGCCCCGTATTGGTGCACTTGGATCCCATCAACTTCTTTGGTGAAGATGTTTCCGGCGATGTGATCACGCTTTTCAATCACTTTCACCCGCTTGCCACGTTTGGCAGCTTCGTAAGCAAAGGTGGCACCGAATAAACCGGCCCCAACTACAAGATAATCGTACTTAGACATTGTATATTCCTTTCACACGTGTAATTAGTTTAAACAATCATAGCCCAAATTAAGCTTTACAACAATATCCATTATGATCTATTAGTAGCTAATCTAGAGCTTATTAAGTGTTTTTTAAATAAGGTTTCGCCAAGTCGTCACAGTAAATGCTAACACCATCCCAACGATTAACCCAACTGCCACCCCTGCTAATAGGTACTTCTTTGTTGAAGGACTAGTTTGGCTATCGGCGTCTTTAACCTTAGCCTTGGCAAAGGTTGAAATTGTTCCGGTTGACGGTGAAATCTTCGGTAATTCGGTCTTTGCGGCATCAACAACAGCGTTAACTACTTGCGTTGCCTCC
>OKWA01000808.1_pt1 | contig 13521 bp, 11 predicted proteins | sample 1606861 | NCBI WGS metagenome assembly OKWA01 (sample SAMN03281007, study PRJEB24777) | human gut metagenome | isolation source: fecal sample PR166 from 1 month old female Malay infant, vaginally... | reverse complement strand
AAAAGGCGAAATACGGCGAATTAAATTTAAGCGGGTTCTTTTATCAGATTATCGTTGCTATTCTCAATTCATCGAAAACAGCCACAAAAACCAGGGGAATGTGAATGACTATAAAAAATCTACCTGCCGACTATTTATTGGCTGCGCAACAGGGTGATATCGATAAAGTAAAAACCTGCCTTGCGCTGGGTGTCGATATTAATACCTGCGATCGTCAGGGGAAAACGGCAATTACGCTGGCAAGTTTATATCAGCAATATGCTTGCGTTCAGGCATTAATTGATGCCGGAGCGGATATTAATAAGCAAGATCATACCTGTTTAAATCCTTTTTTAATTAGCTGTCTGAACGATGATTTAACGCTACTACGAATTATTTTACCGGCTAAACCCGATCTTAATTGCGTAACCCGTTTTGGCGGTGTCGGCCTGACGCCTGCCTGTGAAAAAGGCCATTTAAGTATTGTAAAAGAGCTTTTGGCGCATACGGAGATTAACGTTAACCAGACCAACCATGTAGGCTGGACGCCGCTACTGGAAGCGATTGTGCTTAATGATGGTGGTATTAAACAGCAGGCGATTGTGCAGTTATTGCTGGAACACGGTGCCAGCCCGCATCTGACCGATAAATATGGCAAAACGCCACTGGAACTGGCGCGGGAACGGGGCTTTGAAGAGATTGCGCAGTTACTGATTGCCGCAGGTGCATAAACCGGGAGGCTTGCTATCAACACACCAGAAAGACGGTGTGTGTGGGCGCTAACTGCGGATGCTGATTTTCTGGCGCAGCGGGGGCAAGGACAGGTTGAACAGGTCTTTGCCAGAGCGGTAAATATCGCACTCCCGGCTCGCCAGCAGTTGCTGACGCTGCTTTGTGAAGAGTACGACAATGCGCCAAACAGTTGTCGGTTGGCACTCACTCACTTTGATGATCTGTTCCGGCATGGTGATAAGGTTCAGTTTGACGATCAAGGTATTACGGTTGGTCAACATCTTCATATAGAGATGAGTCGTTGTCGGCGTTGGCTGTCCCCAACCTTGCAAATGACCGCTGTGAATTTTCACCTTATCGCCTGGCTACAGTGGCACGACATTATTCATCAGCACCTGGGGGAAAATGAAACCCTGTTTAATTATCGCGGCGATAATCCGTTTTATCAGGCGTTAAATAAAGAATTACATATTAAACGACGGGCAGTTATTCAGGCCGTAAACGATAAACAAAATATCGCCTCAGCGGTCGCCAGTATGATGGGGTTAGGGATTGGCCTTACGCCATCAGCCGACGATTATTTAACAGGTCTGGCGCTTATTTTATTTATTCCCGGGCATCCGGCGGAAAAATACAAAGAGGAATTTTATCTCGGTCTGCAACGCGGCAAAAATAATACCACATTATTAAGTGCCATAACGCTGGAAGCCGCATTACAACAACGCTGCCGGGAAAATATTCATCGTTTTATTCACAACATTATTTATGACATCCCTGGGAACGCAACTCAGGCAATAGAAAAAATTAAACATATTGGCTCCAGTTCCGGCTGCGACATGCTGTATGGCATGGCCGATGGTTGTGCGCTGAGTCAAACCTACGGAGGGAATTATGTCAGTTAAAATAGTCATTAAACCGAATACCTATTTTGATTCTGTCTCGCTGATGTCTATCTCCACGCGTGCAAATAAACTCGACGGCGTCGAGCAGGCATTTGTGGCGATGGCGACCGAAATGAACAAAGGCGTGTTGAAGAATTTAGGACTGCTGACGCCGGAGCTGGAGCAGGCGAAAAACGGCGACCTGATGATTGTCATCAATGGTAAATCGGGTGTGGACAACGAGCAGTTGCTGGCGGAGATTGAAGAACTGTTCAACACCAAAGCGCAAAGCGGCTCGCACGAGGCGCGTTACGCCACTATTGCCAGCGCCAAAAAGCATATCCCGGAAAGTAACCTGGCGGTGATTTCGGTCAACGGTCTGTTTGCCGCTCGCGAAGCGCGTCAGGCGCTGCAAAACGATCTCAACGTGATGCTGTTTTCCGATAACGTCTCAGTTGAAGATGAACTGGCGCTCAAGCAGTTGGCCCACGAAAAAGGGCTGCTGATGATGGGGCCGGACTGCGGCACGGCGATTATTAACGGCGCGGCGCTCTGTTTTGGTAACGCCGTGCGTCGCGGCAATATCGGTATTGTTGGCGCATCCGGCACCGGCAGCCAGGAGCTGAGCGTCCGCATTCATGAATTTGGTGGCGGTGTTTCACAACTGATTGGCACCGGCGGGCGCGACCTGAGCGAGAAAATCGGCGGCCTGATGATGCTCGACGCCATCGGGATGCTGGAAAACGATCCGCAAACTGAAATTATCGCACTGATTTCAAAACCTCCCGCGCCTGCGGTGGCCCGCAAAGTGCTGGAACGCGCACGTGCCTGCCGCAAGCCGGTGGTGGTCTGCTTCCTCGGTCGCGTTGAAACGCCGGTGGATGAGCAGGGGCTACAGTTTGCCCGCGGCAGCAAAGAGGCGGCGCTAAAAGCGGTGATGCTCTCCGGCGTGAAACAGGAAAATCTCGACCTGCATACGCTTAACCAGCCGTTGATTGCTGATGTGCGTGCGCGTCTGCAACCGCAGCAGAAATACATTCGTGGCCTGTTCTGCGGCGGCACGCTGTGCGACGAAACCATGTTCGCGGTGATGGAAAAACATGGCGATGTCTACAGCAACATTCAGCCCGATCCGGAATTCCGCCTGCAAGATATCAACCGCAGCATCAAACACACCTTCCTCGACTTTGGCGATGACGACTTCACGAACGGCAAGCCGCATCCAATGATTGACCCCACCAACCGCATCAGTCGCTTGATCGAAGAGGCGCGCGATCCAGAAGTGGCGGTGATCGTGATGGATTTTGTGCTCGGATTTGGATCGCATGAAGATCCGGTCGGCTCCACCATCGATGCGATCAAAGAGGCGAAAGCGATCGCCGCTGCCGAAGGACGCGAGTTGATCATTCTCGCCTATGTGCTGGGCACCGATCTCGATACGCCATCATTAGAACAACAAAGCCAGATGCTGCTTGATGCCGGGGTAATTCTGGCAAGCAGCAGCACCAATACCGGATTGCTGGCGCGTGAATTTATCTGCAAAGGGGAGGAAGCCTGATGAGCCAGTCACTGTTTAGCCAACCGTTGAACGTTATTAACGTCGGTATCGCCATGTTTAGCGATGACCTGAAAAAGCAGCATGTAGAAGTGACTCAACTCGACTGGACGCCGCCGGGGCAGGGCAATATGTAGGTGGTGCAGGCGCTGGATAACATTGCCGATTCGCCGCTGGCAGACAAAATCGCCGCCGCTAACCAGCAGGCGCTGGAGCGCATTATCCAGTCGCATCCGGTGCTGATTGGTTTTGATCAGGCGATTAACGTGGTGCCGGGCATGACGCCGAAAACCATTCTTCACGCCGGGCCGCCGATCACCTGGGAAAAAATGTGCGGCGCGATGAAAGGCGCGGTCACCGGGGCGTTGGTGTTCGAAGGGCTGGCGAAAGATCTCGATGAGGCGACTGAACTGGCGGCCTCCGGGGAGATCACCTTCTCGCCGTGCCACGAACACGACTGCGTGGGATCGATGGCGGGCGTTACCTCGGCCTCGATGTTTATGCACATCGTGAAAAACAAAACCTACGGCAACATCGCTTATACCAACATGAGCGAGCAGATGGCGAAGATTTTGCGTATGGGTGCCAACGATCAGAGCGTGATTGACCGCCTCAACTGGATGCGCGATGTGCAGGGGCCAATGCTGCGTGACGCGATGAAAATTATCGGCGAGATCGATCTGCGCTTAATGCTGGCGCAGGCGCTGCATATGGGCGATGAGTGCCATAACCGCAATAACGCCGGGACGACGCTGCTGATTCAGGCGCTGACGCCGGGGATTATTCAGGCGGGTTATTCCGTTGAGCAACAGCGCGAAGTGTTTGAGTTTGTCGCCAGCAGCGATTACTTCTCCGGCCCAACGTGGATGGCGATGTGTAAAGCGGCGATGGATGCGGCGCACGGCATTGAATACAGCACCGTGGTGACCACCATGGCGCGTAACGGCGTCGAGTTCGGCCTGCGGGTCAGCGGCCTGCCGGGGCAATGGTTTACCGGCCCGGCGCAGCAGGTCATCGGCCCGATGTTTGCCGGTTATAAGCCGGAAGATTCGGGGCTGGATATCGGCGACAGCGCCATCACCGAAACCTACGGTATCGGCGGATTTGCGATGGCGACCGCGCCCGCGATCGTTGCGCTGGTGGGCGGCACGGTGGAAGAGGCTATCGATTTCTCCCGTCAGATGCGTGAAATCACCCTTGGCGAAAACCCCAGCGTCACCATTCCGCTGCTCGGTTTTATGGGCGTGCCGTCGGCAATCGACATCACCCGCGTGGGTAGCAGCGGCATTCTGCCGGTGATCAACACCGCCATTGCCCATAAAGATGCGGGCGTCGGCATGATTGGCGCGGGCATTGTGCATCCACCCTTCGCCTGCTTCGAGAAAGCCATTCTTGGCTGGTGCGAACGTTACGGCGTCTGACCTGCAAAGTACGCGTTGTCTCTGCCGGATGCGGCGTGAACGCCTTATCCGGCCTACTAATGGCCCGAGAATTGTAGGCCTGATAAGAGTAGCGCATCAGGCAGTCTGGCGTTGGTCATAACCCCATCACCCTCTGTCGCGGACATAACAACATGAAAGAACTTGTGGTCGTTGCCATTGGTGGCAACAGCATTATCAAAGATAACGCCAGCCAGTCGATTGAGCATCAGGCGGAGGCGGTGAAAGCCGTGGCCGATACGGTGCTGGAAATGCTGGCTTCCGATTACGAAATTGTGCTGACCCACGGCAACGGGCCGCAGGTCGGGCTGGATTTACGCCGCGCGGAGATTGCCCACGAGCGCGAAGGGCTGCCCTTAACGCCGCTGGCGAACTGTGTGGCGGATACGCAAGGTGGCATTGGCTATCTGATCCAGCAGGCGCTGAACAACCGACTGGCGCGTCACGGCGAGAAAAAAGCCGTCACTGTGGTGACTCAGGTGGAAGTGGATAAAAACGATCCGGGTTTTGCCCATCCCACCAAGCCCATCGGCGCATTCTTTAGTGAAAGCCAGCGTGACGAACTACAAAAGGCAAACCCTGACTGGCGTTTTGTTGAAGATGCCGGACGGGGCTATCGCCGCGTGGTCGCCTCGCCGGAACCGAAACGTATTGTCGAAGCACCTGCCATTAAGGCGCTGATCCAACAAGGCTTTGTGGTGATTGGCGCGGGCGGCGGTGGAATTCCTGTGGTGCGCACCGAAGCGGGAGATTACCAAAGCGTGGACGCGGTTATCGACAAAGATCTCTCCACCGCGCTACTGGCCCGCGAAATTCACGCCGACATTCTGGTGATCACCACCGGCGTCGAAAAAGTCTGTATCCACTTTGGCAAGCCGCAGCAACAGGCGCTCGATCGCGTAGATATTGCCACCATGACCCGCTATATGCAGGAAGGGCATTTCCCACCTGGCAGCATGTTGCCAAAAATCATCGCCAGCCTGACGTTCCTGGAACAGGACGGCAAAGAAGTGATTATCACCACGCCGGAATGCCTGCCTGCGGCGCTACGCGGCGAAACGGGCACCCATATTATTAAAACCTAAGGACGTAAGATGAAAGAAAACAATAGCCGCCGTGAATTTCTGAGCCAGAGCGGTAAGATGGTCACCGCCGCCGCGCTGTTTGGTACCTCAGTGCCGCTCGCCCATGCGGGGGTAGCTGGCACCCTAAACTGCGAAGCGAACAACACCATGAAAATCACTGACCCGCATTACTATCTCGATAACGTGCTGCTGGAAACCGGTTTTGACTACGAAAATGGCGTGGCGGTACAGACCCGCACGGCGCGCCAGACCGTGGAGATTCAGGACGGTAAAATTGTTGCCCTGCGCGAGAACAAGCAGCATCCGGACGCCACGCTGCCGCACTATGACGCTGGCGGTAAGCTGATGCTGCCCACCACCCGCGATATGCATATTCATCTCGACAAAACCTTCTACGGCGGGCCGTGGCGCTCGCTCAATCGTCCGGCAGGCACCACTATCTAGGACATGATCAAACTCGAGCAGAAAATGCTGCCGGAACTGCAACCGTACACGCAGGAACGGGCGGAAAAACTGATCGATTTATTGCAGTCGAAAGGCACCACTATTGCCCGCAGCCACTGCAATATCGAACCGGTTTCCGGCCTGAAAAATCTGCAAAATTTGCAGGCGGTGCTGGCGCGACGTCAGACGGGCTTCGAGTGTGAGATCGTCGCCTTCCCGCAGCACGGTTTGCTGCTGTCGAAATCAGAACCTTTGATGCGCGAAGCGATGCAGGCAGGCGCACATTACGTCGGCGGGCTGGACCCGACCAGTGTTGATGGCGCGATGGAAAAATCCCTCGACACCATGTTCCAGATTGCGCTGGACTATGACAAAGGCGTCGATATTCACCTGCACGAAACCACGCCGGCAGGCGTGGCAGCCATCAATTATATGGTTGAAACGGTGGAGAAAACGCCGCAACTGAAGGGCAAGCTGACCATCAGCCACGCCTTTGCGCTGGCAACGCTCAACGAACAACAGGTAGATAAACTGGCGCACCGGATGGTGGCGCAGCAAATTTCTATCGCCTCGACGGTGCCGATTGGCACGTTGCATATGCCGCTCAAACAGCTACACGACAAAGGCGTAAAAGTGATGACCGGCACCGACAGCGTTATCGACCACTGGTCACCCTACGGCCTGGGCGACATGCTGGAAAAAGCCAATCTGTACGCGCAGCTCTATATTCGTCCTAACGAACAGAATTTATCCCGCTCGCTGTTTTTAGCCACCGGTGATGTATTGCCGCTAAATGAAAAAGGCGAGCGCGTGTGGCCAAAAGCGCAGGATGACGCCAGTTTTGTGCTGGTGGACGCCTCCTGTTCCGCCGAGGCGGTGGCGCGTATTTCGCCGAGAACGGCGACGTTCCATAAAGGGCAACTGGTGTGGGGGAGTGTGGCAGGTTGATACGAACTTGATATGTCTGCAACGGAGAACAGTAAGAGATTTAAGCCCCAGGGAGTGGGGCGGCCTGAGTATGAGTGTGTCGGCAGAAATGGACATTATCTTTGAAGAATATGCCCTTATTGACGTTGTGTAGATAACTATTTGTCTACGTGAAAATATCATCAGTTTTGCCGATTTTTGTCTTTTACGGATAGCAAATATCACACTTATAGGCGCTCGCCTTATGGGGAACGTTGCTGCTCTGTTTCATTCAGGCTCGCGGCATGTTAGGGCTGGATCGGGTGGTTTAAATATTGGCTATATTCAATGGACGCGTTTTGCCGCGATGACATATCAGGCATCGTCAAATACACATAGCTAATCAGGAGTAAACACAATGAAGATCAAAGCTGTTGGTGCATATTCCGCTAAACAACCGCTTGAACCGATGGATATCACCCGGCGTGAACCGGGACCGCATGATGTCAAAATCGAAATCGCTTACTGTGGCGTCTGCCATTCCGATCTCCACCAGGTCCGTTCGGAGTGGGCGGGGACGGTTTACCCCTGCGTGCCGGGTCATGAAATTGTGGGGCGCGTGGTAGCCGTTGGTGATCAGGTAGAAAAACATGCGCCGGGCGATCTGGTCGGTGTCGGCTGCATTGTCGACAGTTGTAAACATTGCGAAGAGTGTGAAGACGGGCTGGAAAACTACTGTGATCACATGACCGGAACCTATAACTCGCCGACACCGGATGAACCGGGCCATACTCTGGGAGGCTACTCACAACAGATCGTCGTTCATGAGCGATATGTTCTGCGTATTCGTCACCCGCAAGAGCAGCTGGCGGCGGTGGCTCCTTTATTGTGTGCAGGAATCACCACGTACTCGCCGCTACGCCACTGGCAGGCCGGGCCGGGTAAAAAAGTGGGCGTGGTCGGCATCGGCGGTCTGGGACATATGGGGATTAAACTGGCCCACGCGATGGGGGCGCATGTGGTGGCATTTACCACTTCTGAGTCAAAACGCGAAGCGGCAAAAGCCCTGGGGGCCGATGAAGTTGTTAACTCACGCAATGCCGATGAGATGGTGGCTCATGTGAAGAGTTTCGATTTCATTTTGAATACAGTAGCTGCGCCACATAATCTCGACGATTTTACCACCTTGCTGAAGCGCGATGGCACCATAACGCTGGTTGGTGCGCCTGCGACACCGCATAAATCGCCGGAAGTTTTCAACCTGATCATGAAACGCCGCGCGATAGCTGGTTCTATGATTGGCGGCATTCCAGAAACTCAGGAGATGCTCGATTTTTGCGCCGAACATGGCATCGTGGCTGATATAGAGATGATTCGGGCCGATCAAATTAATGAAGCCTATGAGCGAATGCTGCGTGGTGATGTGAAATATCGTTTTGTTATCGATAATCGCACACTAACAGACTGAAAAAAATTAATAAATATCCTGTGGTTTAACATATTAACTTCGCTCTCCTTAACTTTTTAGTTAAGGAGAGCGAAATAATATCAAAGTAGTGGTAAACCTATAGCGTAAATTCAGATTGTTAAATTAACTCTACTACTTTACACGTTAGTTATGAGCGATTTCTGATAGTGTCTGGTTTAATCAGAGCTTTATTATCTGCGACGTTTATTTTTATTTAAGAGAGCCACCTGCAAGTTGTTATTCCACCAGAGAGTGAATCGCAAAGCAGGTCATCATTTCATCTGTATATCTGTATGCCAAATGGCATTCCCCCTCCTTTTTCGCCGATATTTTGTTGTGATCGACGAAGTTTCGCTTAAAAAAGCACCAGCAGTGGTTTCGCAGCTATATGGTGTATAAAAAATGTTCTCATACAGATGTTTTGTGAATGTGTGGGTTGACATTCATATGAAAAAAATCATAATTCCATCATGTTTGTGTGGGGGCTTTTCTGTATCTTACGCATCGCACTCAAGCCTGACAGAAAATATGCTGTAAGGCTCATATCAAAAACCGCCATTAGCTCATCAGGAAGAGCAGACGACAACCAGGATTGTTGTATGGTACGGGGTTCGAGGCCTCGATGGCGGTCCAACTTTTCAAAACTCTTCTGAATCAGATCCCCTTATTATCATCCCTGCAAAGTGGAACATTGCCATTGTTTGGCTATTCAGGACGGGTCAGACCAATGAAAAAGCCCACACAGGGGAGAGTAGGCTGAAATGGGAAGCTAAAGACTCAAGTAAACTTATCGGAAATAAGGACCACGCATTACGGGGGCTATCATCGCCGATGGTTGGGATTCGGCAAATCAGGTTGATTACGTAGAGAGTAAATTATCTGCTCACCGCTGCGTCACCCCTTCGTAAATCAGGCGTAGCGCGAATACACCAATAATTGCACCAATAACCCGACTGGCAACGCGTTGCATACGCCCATAAGCACGACGCACAGCGGGCAAAGAAAACGCCTGGCTTAGAAAGACTCGCCAGATAATTGATGTGAGCACAATCCCCGCCCAGGCCATTAATCGTGCCCATGTTGGTGTTTCGGCATTTAATGTTACTGAGAAAATACTGATAAAAAATAAAACGGTTTGCGGGTTAGAGAGATCGGTAATTAATCCACGGCGGAAAAAGACATACCAGGGGGCGCTAATCGGTTGTTGTAGTGTGCTCATTTGCGGTGTTGAGTGGCGGCGCATGCTACTACACCACGCAAACCATAAAAGATAAGCACCGCCGACGATTCTGATAAGCGAAAAAATCTCCTCACACTGCGTAATTAGCGTTGCAAGACCAAACAAACCCAACCCGGAATAAAATGCATCGCCCAGCGCCACGCCCAGCCCGGTCAACACCCCCGCGCGTCGACCGGAAGCCAGGCTGGTTTGTACTACCACAAAGAGATTGGCTCCCGGATTAAAAAAAGTAATCACGAACAATCCTACGGTCAGGTAAACGGCGTGCAAAGGATCCATAGTGATTTCATCCATAAATAAGTGAAGTAACTTCATCATATTTCTACCAAAAATAATCGGGTGCGAGAGAGATCACAAAGTGTCTTATTTCCGGTTACTGGCGTTTATGCCCTGACTGAACTAATTATTAATCAACCCAATAATGTGGGTGGGTGATAGTGTGATAACAACTCTGGAGCCGTAATATGAAAATAATCTCTAAAATGTTAGTCGGTGCGTTAGCGTTTGCCGTTACCAATGTCTATGCCGCAGAATTAATGACCAAAGCGGAATTTGAAAAGGTTGCATCGCAATATGAAAAAATAGGTGATATTTCAACCAGTAATGAAATGTCGACCGCAGATGCGAAAGAAGATTTGATCAAAAAAGCCGATGAAAAAGGGGCTGATGTGTTGGTACTGACCTCTGGTCAAACTGACAATAAGATCCACGGCACGGCAAATATTTATAAGAAGAAGTAATTCTGAATCCTATGTAAACATCCCCGATGCGTAAGTTTATCGGTGATCATCATCTATTGAAATTTATGCCGGATAAAGCGTTCGCGCTGCATTCGGCAGTTCAGCTTTTCAGCCGCCGCCAGAACGTCGTTCGGCTGATACCTAAATAATTCGCCGCTGCTGTTTTATCGCCATTAAATTTCTCCAGTGCCTGTTGTGCTGTCAGCAAGCCTGGAATGGGAGTCTTCGCCGACTCGCGCGCCAGTTCCGGCAGTAGCAGCTGCAAAAATTGCGGCGTTAAATCCGGCGTCGATTCCACACTTAAAAACAGCGCCAGTCGTTCCATCATATTGCGCAGTTCACGAATATTGCCCGGCCAGTCGTAGTGCAATAATAGAATCTGACAGGTCTCTAATCCCTGACGTAATGCGGCAGAAAAAGGGACAGAGAGTGCCGCCAGAGACATTTTCAAAAAGCTTTCCGCCAGCGGCAGAATATCCGCCACCCGCTCGCGTAGCGGCGGCAGTTGTAGACGCAAAATACTCAGCCGATAAAACAGGTCACGGCGAAACTGCCCTTGCTGCATATCTTCTTCCAGATTGCAGTGAGTGGCGCTAATGACCCGCACATCCACCGGAACAGGCTGATGCCCGCCGACGCGGGTGACCTCTTTTTCTTCCAGCACCCGCAGCAGCCGAGTCTGCAACGGCAGCGGCATTTCGCCTATCTCGTCAAGAAACAGCGTGCCACCGTGGGCGATTTCAAACAGCCCGGCGCGTCCTCCGCGTCGCGAGCCGGTAAACGCCCCTTCCTCATAGCCAAACAGCTCCGCTTCCAGCAGCGATTCGGCAATCGCCCCGCAGTTAACGGCAACAAACGGATGTGACTTTTTGCCCTGTCGCGCATCGTGGCGGGAAAAATATTCCCGATGAATCGCCTGGGCCGCCAGCTCTTTGCCCGTCCCCGTTTCCCCCTCAATCAACACCGCCGCACTGGAGCGGGCATACAGCAAAATAGTCTGCCGCACCTGTTCCATCTGTGGTGATTGACCGAGCATATCGCCCAGCACGTAACGAGTACGCAGGGCGTTGCGGGTGGCATCGTGAGTGTTATGGCGTAACGACATGCGCGTCATATCCAGCGCATCGCTGAATGCCTGGCGCACGGTGGCGGCGGAATAGATAAAAATTCCGGTCATTCCGGCTTCTTCTGCCAGATCGGTAATCAGCCCTGCGCCGACCACCGCTTCGGTGCCGTTGGCTTTCAACTCATTGATTTGCCCGCGGGCGTCTTCTTCGGTGATGTAGCTACGTTGGTCGAGGCGCAAATTAAAGGTCTTTTGAAACGCCACCAGCGCTGGAATGGTTTCCTGATAGGTGACAACACCGATAGAAGAGGTGAGTTTTCCGGCTTTTGCCAGTGCCTGTAACACATCGTAGCCGCTCGGTTTAATCAAAATAACTGGCACTGACAGGCGACTTTTAAGATATGCGCCGTTAGAGCCAGCAGCGATGATGGCGTCGCACCGTTCGTTGGCCAGTTTCTTGCGGATGTAGGTCACCGCTTTTTCAAAGCCAAGCTGGATAGGGGTGATATTCGCCAGGTGATCAAACTCGAGGCTGATATCGCGAAACAGCTCGAACAGGCGCGTTACAGATACCGTCCAGATAACCGGTTTGTCGTCATTCAGCCGTGGTGGATGTGCCATAGCGCACCGCAAAGTTAAGAAACCGAATATTGGGTTTAGTCTTGTTTCATAATTGTTGCAATGAAACGCGGTGAAACATTGCCTGAAACGTTAACTGAAACGCATATTTGCGGATTACTTCATGAATTTATCTTTAACTCATTGAAATTAAATGTTTAATTTTATTAAGGCAATTGTGGCACACCCATTGCTTTGTCTTTATCAACGCAAATAACAAGTTGATAACAAAGGATGGGCTATGTCTCTACACTCTCCAGGTAAAGCGTTTCGCGCTGCACTGACTAAAGAAAATCCATTGCAGATTGTTGGCACTATCAACGCTAACCATGCGCTGCTGGCGCAGCGTGCCGGATATCAGGCGATTTATCTCTCCGGCGGTGGCGTGGCGGCAGGGTCGCTGGGGCTGCCCGATCTCGGTATTTCTACTCTTGATGATGTGCTGACTGACATTCGCCGTATCACCGACGTTTGTTCGCTACCGCTGCTGGTGGATGCGGATATCGGTTTTGGTTCTTCTGCTTTTAACGTGGCGCGCACCGTGAAATCGATGATTAAAGCCGGTGCGGCAGGATTGCATATTGAAGATCAGGTTGGTGCGAAACGCTGCGGTCATCGCCCGAACAAAGCGATCGTCTCGAAAGAGGAAATGGTGGATCGGATCCGTGCGGCGGTGGATGCGAAAACCGATCCTGATTTTGTGATCATGGCGCGCACCGATGCGCTGGCGGTAGAGGGGCTGGATGCGGCGATCGAGCGTGCGCAGGCCTATGTTGAAGCGGGTGCCGAAATGCTGTTCCCGGAGGCGATTACCGAACTCGCCATGTATCGCCAGTTTGCCGATGCGGTGCAGGTGCCGATCCTCGCCAACATTACCGAATTTGGCGCAACACCGCTGTTTACCACCGACGAATTACGCAGCGCCCATGTCGCAATGGCGCTCTACCCGCTTTCAGCGTTTCGCGCCATGAACCGCGCCGCTGAACATGTCTACAACATCCTGCGTCAGGAAGGCACACAGAAAAGCGTCATCGACACCATGCAGACCCGCAACGAGCTGTACGAAAGCATCAACTACTACCAGTACGAAGAGAAGCTCGACGACCTGTTTGCCCGTGGTCAGGTGAAATAAAAACGCCCGTTGGTTGTATTCGACAACCGATGCCTGATGCGCCGCTGACGCGACTTATCAGGCCTACGGGATGCATTGAACTGTAGGTCGGATAAGACGCATGGCGTCGCATCCGACAACATTCTCGACCCTACAAATGATAACAATGACGAGGACAACATGAGCGACACAACGATCCTGCAAAACAGTACCCATGTCATTAAACCGAAAAAATCGGTGGCACTTTCCGGCGTTCC
>OKWA01000798.1_pt1 | contig 13764 bp, 9 predicted proteins | sample 1606861 | NCBI WGS metagenome assembly OKWA01 (sample SAMN03281007, study PRJEB24777) | human gut metagenome | isolation source: fecal sample PR166 from 1 month old female Malay infant, vaginally... | reverse complement strand
GAAGGTTTACGCTTCGCAATCCGTGAAGGTGGCCGTACAGTAGGTGCGGGTGTTGTTGCTAAAGTATTAGGTTAATTACTCGGTAATTTTCCTAAAGAAGGGCATCAATTGATGCCCTTTTTATGCGTTGTTTGAAAAAGAACCTATCTCATCACTAGTTTTCTGGAAATTATTGGTGAGATAGGCTCTGATACAACGAATTGAGTCCAGTATCTTGCAGATACGAATGTCATAGAGATATGACGCTGTGTCAGATGCAATCATAGTTTATTTATGGTTAGTCTGATTTGTTTTGCTCTTGCGAGGCAAGCTGGCTATTTATTTACATCATATGGACAGGTTAATTTATGAGTGCGAATAGCGGAGCTCAAGATAGCAAACGCGGTGGTGATATCGCTAAGTGGATCATTACCGTCTTATTGCTGGTAGTAGCAGTGGGTGGCAACTATCTTTATCGTGAATTTAACCTTGCGTTGCGGGCTTTAGCGGTTGTTATTCTGTTCGCGGCTGCGGGCGGAGTTGCGTTGTGGACAACACAAGGTAAAGCAACACTAGCATTTGCTCGCGAAGCTCGAATTGAAATGCGTAAGGTAGTATGGCCAACGCGTCAAGAAACATTGCAGACAACATTAATCGTTGCTGCGGTGACGGCTATTGTGTCATTGGTTCTTTGGGGACTGGATGGCATTCTGGTTCGTTTAGTTTCATTTATTACTGGCCTGTGAGGTGTTCATGACTGATTCTCCTAAAAAACGCTGGTATGTTATTCAAGCCTTTTCAGGCTTCGAAGGCCGTGTAGCACAGTCTCTGCGTGAACATATCAAATTAAACGAAATGGAAGACTCATTTGGCGAAGTTATGGTTCCAACAGAAGAAGTTGTTGAGATCCGTAGCGGACAGCGCCGTAAAAGTGAGCGTAAATTTTTCCCAGGCTATGTTCTTGTCCAAATGGTCATGAATGATGCAACTTGGCATCTTGTGCGTAATGTGCCAAGAGTCATGGGTTTTATTGGCGGTACTTCAGACAGACCTGCACCAATTAGTGATAAAGAAGTTGATGCGATCATGAATCGTCTACAACAAGTTGGTGACAAACCACGTCCTAAAACACTGTTTGAACCAGGTGAAATGGTTCGTGTTAGTGATGGTCCATTTGCTGACTTTAACGGTGTTGTTGAAGAAGTTGATTACGAGAAAAGTCGCCTGAAAGTGTCTGTTTCTATCTTTGGTCGTGCGACCCCAGTGGAATTAGACTTTAGTCAGGTTGAAAAAGGTTAAACCTTTTTACTCGCCTTTCTTGCAAAAGGTGGAAAAGTTCACTACAATTTTCCACCTTTCGTTTTGAGTTGTTTTGTCATGAGACAAAGCAAAGTAAATCGGGGAGCCCTAGCCGGGCGATATACCCACATTGAGGAATTAATTAATGGCTAAGAAAGTCCAAGCCTATATCAAACTGCAAGTTGCAGCAGGTATGGCTAATCCAAGTCCACCAGTTGGTCCAGCTCTGGGTCAACAAGGTGTTAACATCATGGAATTCTGTAAAGCATTCAACGCTAAAACTGAAAGCGTAGAAAAAGGTTTACCGATCCCTGTTGTTATTACAGTTTACGCAGACCGTTCTTTCACTTTCGTTACTAAAACTCCTCCAGCAGCGATTCTGCTGAAGAAAGCGGCGGGCGTGAAATCAGGTTCTGGCAAACCGAACAAAGAGAAAGTAGGTAAAGTAACTACTGCTCAAGTTCGTGAAATTGCAGAAACTAAAGCTGCGGATCTGACTGGTGCTGATGTTGAAGCTATGATGCGTTCAATTGAAGGTACTGCTCGTTCCATGGGCCTGGTAGTGGAGGACTAATCTGATGGCTAAACTAACCAAGCGCATGCGCAATATCCGTGAAAAAGTAGATGTAGTGAAACAGTACGAAATCAATGAAGCAGTTGCTTTATTGAAAGAGTTAGCTACAGCTAAATTTGTTGAAAGTGTTGATGTTGCTGTTAACCTCGGCATCGATGCTCGTAAATCAGACCAAAACGTTCGTGGTGCTACTGTTCTGCCACACGGTACTGGTCGTTCAGTTCGCGTTGCTGTATTCGCACAAGGTGCAAATGCAGAAGCTGCTAAAGAAGCTGGTGCAGAATTAGTCGGTATGGATGACTTAGCTGCTAAAGTTAAAGCTGGCGAAATGGACTTTGACGTTGTAATTGCATCTCCAGATGCAATGCGCGTTGTTGGTCAATTAGGCCAAATCCTTGGCCCACGCGGTTTAATGCCAAACCCGAAAGTGGGTACTGTAACACCTAACGTTGCTGAAGCTGTTAAAAATGCTAAAGCTGGTCAGGTTCGTTACCGTAACGACAAAAATGGTATTATCCATACCACTATCGGTAAAGTTGATTTCAACGAAGCTCAGTTGAAAGAAAACTTAGAAGCTCTGCTGGTTGCGCTGAAAAAAGCAAAACCATCTTCAGCTAAAGGCGTTTATATCAAGAAAGTAAGCCTGTCTACCACTATGGGTGCAGGTGTTGCTATTGATCAAGCAAGCTTAAGCGCGACAGTTTAATCCTCGATTAGACTAAAAGTCATAAAAGACTTTACCTTGGCGTCAAATTTGTATAGAATTTGACGCCTTGAGTTTAGCTATGTTGTATTTTGAATGTGAGTCAACATAACTAAATTCCCAAATTCGGTTGGAGTCTGGCCTATCCAGACCCCGTCCAAGACCGCAGGTGTAAGTAATTACTTAATTTTCCTGCGTAGACGGTGAGAGAGCCAAAAAGAATTTTATATTCTGGATTCTGCTCACCGTGTTTTAGCGCTTATTTCCATTGTGGCAATAAGTGATGTGAGTCCCGAGTTTTTACTCGGTTAATCCAGGAGCAAGAAGCTAATGGCACTAAATCTTCAAGACAAACAAGCGATTGTTGCTGAAGTCAGCGAAGTTGCCAAAGGCGCGCTGTCTGCAGTTGTTGCGGATTCCCGTGGTGTAACTGTAGATAAAATGACTGAACTGCGTAAAGCATGTCGTGAAGCTGGTGTTACTGTACGTGTAGTACGTAACACATTGCTACGTCGCGCTGTTGAAGGTACTTCTTATGAAGTGCTGAAAGACGCATTTGTTGGTCCTACCTTGATTGCTTTCTCTTCTGAACACCCGGGCGCTGCAGCTCGTCTGTTCAAAGATTTCGCGAAAGCGAACCCAGCATTCGAGATTAAAGCGGCTGCCTTTGAAGGTGAGTTTATCCCAGGTTCAAACATTGATCGCCTGGCTACACTACCAACTTACGAAGAAGCAATCGCACGCCTGATGTCAACCATGAAAGAAGCCGCTGCCGGCAAACTGGTTCGTACTCTGGCTGCACTGCGCGATCAGAAAGAAGCTGCTTAATAGCCAATTTCCTTCGTTGCTTTACTACGTATAAACTTTTTCTGAATTTTAGGAACAATTGTTATGTCTATCTCTAAAGACGATATCTTAAATGCAGTTGCTGAAATGTCTGTAATGGACGTTGTTGAACTGATCACTATGATGGAAGAAAAATTCGGTGTATCTGCTGCTGCAGCTGTTGCTGTTGCTGCGGGTCCAGCAGAAGCTGCTGAAGAAAAAACTGAATTCGACGTTATCCTGAAAGGTATCGGCGGTAACAAAGTAGCAGTAATCAAAGCAGTACGTGGCGCTACAGGTCTTGGTCTGAAAGAAGCTAAAGACTTAGTAGAATCTGCTCCAGCAGCTCTGAAAGAAGGCGTAAGCAAAGATGATGCTGAAGCTCTGAAGAAAGCTCTGGAAGAAGCAGGTGCTGAGGTTGAAGTTAAGTAATTTAACTTCCCAGAGAGCAGCCTAACGGCTGATGGCTGGTGATTTTTTGGTCACCAGCCTTTTTGCGCTGTAAGGTAAGAGTAGCTTTTTCACACTTTTTTGGCTTCCTCTTTACCTCAATATTTTTTGCTATTGACGACTTAATATACTGTGTTAGCCACTACGATCCACGTTTTTCCAAAAGCTCGGTAGTGTGCGCAATGCAATGAAATGATTTAAGAGTAATAGCAATAAGTATTATGGAAAATTTTATTTTCCTACCTACAAAAAAACAGTGTTAGATGAATGTCGTGTCACCCTTAATAACAAGGGCAGGCAGAGTGGGTCACTTTTCAGCGAGCTGAGGAACCCTATGGTTTACTCCTATACCGAGAAAAAACGTATTCGTAAGGATTTTGGTAAACGTCCACAAGTTCTGGATGTTCCCTATCTCCTTTCTATCCAACTTGACTCGTTCCAGAAGTTTATCGAGCAAGATCCTGATGGTCAAAATGGGCTGGAAGCGGCTTTCCGTTCCGTATTTCCAATCCAAAGCTACAGCGGCAATGCTGAACTGCAATATGTCAGCTACCGCCTTGGCGAGCCTGTTTTTGATGTTAAAGAATGTCAGATCCGTGGTGTAACTTATTCTGCACCATTACGTGTAAAACTGCGTCTGGTCATTTATGAACGTGAAGCCCCAGAAGGCACCGTTAAAGACATCAAAGAACAAGAAGTCTATATGGGTGAAATCCCATTAATGACCGATAATGGTACTTTTGTTATCAATGGTACTGAGCGTGTTATTGTTTCCCAGTTACATCGTAGCCCTGGTGTGTTCTTTGATAGCGATAAAGGTAAAACGCACTCTTCAGGTAAAGTACTGTATAACGCACGTATTATTCCTTATCGTGGTTCATGGTTAGACTTCGAATTCGACCCTAAAGATAATCTTTTTGTCCGTATTGACCGTCGTCGTAAATTACCAGCGACTATCATTTTACGCGCAATGAACTACAGCACCGAAGACATCTTAAATCTGTTCTTCGAGAAAACAACGTTTGAAATCAGTAATAATAAACTGATGATGACGTTAGTTCCTGAGCGTCTGCGTGGTGAAACAGCTTCATTTGATATTGAAGCAAACGGCAAAGTTTATGTCGAAAAAGGTCGCCGTATTACTGCTCGTCATATTCGTCAGTTAGAAAAAGAACAAATTGAGCGCATCGAAGTACCTGTTGAATACATCGCAGGTAAAGTAGTGGCTCGTGACTATATTGATGAAGCGACAGGTGAATTGATTTGTGCTGCTAACATGGAAATCTCTTTAGATGTGTTAGCTCGCTTAAGTCAAGCTGGTCATAAAACCATCGAAACACTGTTTACCAACGATTTAGATCATGGTGCTTATATTTCAGAAACTATTCGCGTCGATCCTACCAACGATCGTTTAAGCGCATTAGTTGAAATCTATCGCATGATGCGTCCTGGTGAACCACCAACTCGCGAAGCGGCAGAAAACTTATTTGAGAACTTATTCTTCTCAGAAGATCGTTATGATCTCTCTGCGGTTGGTCGCATGAAGTTCAACCGCTCTTTAGGTCGCGAAGAAGTTGAAGGTTCTGGCATCTTAAGCCAAGAAGATATCATTGAAGTGATGAAAAAACTGATTGATATCCGTAATGGTAAAGGTGAAGTGGATGATATCGACCACTTAGGTAACCGTCGTATTCGTTCTGTTGGCGAAATGGCTGAAAACCAATTCCGTGTTGGTCTGGTGCGTGTTGAGCGTGCAGTTAAAGAGCGTCTATCTTTAGGTGATCTTGATGCATTAATGCCACAAGATATGATCAATGCAAAACCGATTTCTGCTGCAGTTAAAGAGTTCTTTGGCTCTAGCCAGTTATCGCAGTTTATGGATCAGAATAACCCGCTGTCAGAAATTACCCATAAACGTCGTATTTCTGCATTAGGCCCTGGTGGTCTGACTCGTGAACGTGCAGGCTTCGAAGTTCGAGACGTACACCCAACTCACTATGGTCGTGTGTGTCCAATCGAAACACCTGAAGGTCCAAATATCGGTCTGATTAACTCATTATCTGTTTATGCACAGACTAACGAGTACGGATTCCTAGAAACGCCTTACCGTGTTGTAGAAAACAACGCTGTAACAGATGAAATCCACTATCTGTCTGCAATTGAAGAAGGTAACTTCATCATTGCTCAGGCTAACTCCGTATTAGATGATGATGGCCACTTCGTAGAAGAATTAGTAACTTGCCGTCATAAAGGTGAGTCAAGTTTATTTAGTCGTGATCAAGTTCAGTACATGGACGTTTCAACTCAACAGGTTGTTTCTGTCGGTGCTTCACTGATCCCATTCCTTGAACACGATGACGCCAACCGTGCATTGATGGGTGCGAACATGCAACGTCAGGCTGTTCCTACACTTCGTGGTGATAAACCACTGGTAGGTACAGGTATGGAACGTGCTGTAGCGGTTGACTCCGGTGTTACTGCGGTAGCAAAACGTGGTGGTACTGTTCAGTATGTTGATGCTTCTCGTATCGTTATCAAAGTAAACGAAGATGAGACTTATGCTGGTGAAGCAGGCATTGATATTTACAGCTTAACTAAATATACCCGCTCTAACCAAAACACATGTATTAACCAAACACCTTGTGTTTCTTTAGGTGAACCTGTTGAACGTGGTGATGTACTTGCCGATGGTCCATCAACAGACCTTGGTGAACTTGCATTAGGTCAAAACATGCGCGTGGCATTTATGCCATGGAATGGTTATAACTACGAGGACTCCATCCTTGTATCTGAGCGTGTTGTTCAAGAAGACCGTTTCACAACTATCCATATTCAAGAACTTGCTTGTGTGTCTCGTGATACTAAGTTAGGGCCTGAAGAGATCACTGCAGATATTCCTAATGTTGGTGAAGCTGCGTTATCTAAACTGGATGAATCAGGTATCGTTTATATCGGTGCTGAAGTGAAAGGCGGTGATATTCTGGTAGGTAAAGTAACACCGAAAGGTGAAACTCAACTGACTCCAGAAGAGAAACTGCTACGTGCTATCTTCGGTGAAAAAGCATCTGATGTTAAAGATTCTTCTCTGCGTGTTCCTAACGGTGTATCTGGTACAGTTATTGATGTACAAGTCTTCACCCGTGATGGCGTAGAAAAAGACAAACGTGCATTAGAAATCGAAGAATCGCAATTACGTGAAGTTAAAAAAGACTTAACAGAAGAGTTACGTATCTTTGAAGCGGGTCTTTTTGCACGTATTCGTGGCGTTCTGATTGCCGGCGGTATTGAAGCTGACAAATTAGATAAACTACCTCGTGAACGTTGGTTAGAACTGGGTCTTGCTGATGAAGAGAAGCAAAACCAGTTAGAACAATTAGCTGAACAGTATGATGAACTGAAAGCTGAATTCGCGAAGAAGCTGGAAGCTAAGCGTCGTAAGATCACTCAAGGTGATGATTTAGCACCGGGTGTATTGAAGATTGTTAAGGTTTATCTGGCTGTTAAACGTCAGATCCAACCTGGTGATAAGATGGCGGGTCGTCATGGTAACAAGGGTGTTATCTCTAAGATTAACCCAATTGAAGACATGCCATACGATGAAAACGGTAATCCTGTTGACCTCGTACTTAACCCACTGGGTGTACCATCACGTATGAACATTGGTCAGATCCTTGAAACTCACTTGGGTATGGCTGCTAAAGGTATCGGTGATAAAATCAATGCGATGCTGAAACAGCAACAAGAAGTGGCTAAGTTACGTGAATTTATCCAGAAAGCTTATGATCTGGGTATGGCACCTCGTCAGAAAGTTGATTTGGACACCTTCAGTGATGAAGAAGTGTTACGTTTGGCTGAAAACCTGAAAAAAGGTATGCCAACTGCAACACCTGTGTTCGATGGTGCAGAAGAGATGGAAATTAAAGAGATGCTGAAATTAGCAGATCTTCCAACTTCTGGTCAGATTACACTTTTCGATGGTCGTACAGGTGAACAATTCGAACGTCCAGTAACTGTAGGTTACATGTACATGCTGAAACTGAACCACTTAGTTGATGACAAGATGCACGCCCGTTCTACCGGTTCGTACAGCTTAGTTACTCAGCAACCTCTTGGTGGTAAAGCACAGTTTGGTGGACAGCGTTTCGGGGAGATGGAAGTATGGGCACTGGAAGCATACGGTGCGGCTTACACGCTACAAGAAATGCTTACTGTTAAGTCGGATGACGTTAACGGTCGTACCAAAATGTACAAAAACATTGTTGATGGTAACCATCAGATGGAACCAGGTATGCCTGAGTCGTTCAACGTATTGTTGAAAGAGATCCGTTCACTGGGTATCAACATCGAATTGGAAGACGAATAACGTATTCCATGAAAGCAGACTGCTAAATATGGCAGTCTGCTAAACAGTGACTACACTGGTTTAAAGGGGTGAATGACAGGGGTCATTTGCCTGGCAGGTCTAACTCCGACAGGAGCCATTTCGTGAAAGACTTATTAAAGTTTCTGAAAGCGCAAACCAAGACCGAAGAGTTTGATGCGATCAAAATTGCTCTGGCATCACCTGATATGATCCGTTCATGGTCATTTGGTGAAGTTAAAAAGCCAGAAACAATTAACTACCGTACGTTCAAACCAGAACGTGACGGCCTTTTCTGTGCCCGTATTTTCGGACCAGTAAAAGATTACGAATGTTTGTGTGGTAAATACAAACGTTTAAAACACCGTGGTGTTATCTGTGAGAAGTGTGGCGTTGAAGTCACACAAACTAAAGTTCGCCGTGAACGTATGGGTCACATCGAATTAGCTTCTCCAGTGGCGCACATCTGGTTCTTGAAATCACTGCCGTCCCGTATCGGTCTGCTGTTGGATATGCCACTGCGCGATATTGAACGTGTACTGTATTTTGAATCTTATGTTGTTGTTGAAGGCGGTATGACCAGCCTTGAACGTGGCCAAATCTTAACAGAAGAGCAATACCTCGATGCATTAGAAGAATTCGGTGATGAATTTGATGCGAAGATGGGTGCTGAAGCTGTTCAGAACTTGTTACAGAGCATGGATCTGGAACAAGAGTGTGAAACGCTGCGTGAAGAGTTAAATGAGACTAACTCTGAAACTAAACGTAAGAAACTGACTAAACGTATCAAGTTACTTGAAGCATTCATGCAATCAGGCAATAAACCTGAGTGGATGATCTTAACTGTACTGCCAGTGTTACCACCAGACTTACGTCCACTGGTTCCACTTGATGGTGGTCGTTTTGCGACTTCTGACTTGAACGATTTATATCGTCGCGTTATCAACCGTAATAACCGTTTAAAACGCCTGCTAGATTTAGCAGCTCCAGACATTATCGTACGTAACGAAAAACGTATGTTACAAGAGTCTGTTGATGCGTTATTAGATAACGGTCGTCGCGGTCGTGCAATTACAGGCTCTAACAAACGTCCTCTGAAATCTTTGGCTGATATGATCAAAGGTAAACAAGGTCGTTTCCGTCAAAACCTGTTAGGTAAACGTGTTGACTATTCTGGTCGTTCTGTAATCACCGTTGGTCCATACCTGCGTCTGCATCAGTGTGGTCTGCCGAAAAAAATGGCACTTGAATTATTCAAACCATTTATTTACGGAAAACTGGAAACCCGTGGTTTAGCGACAACAATTAAAGCCGCTAAAAAAATGGTTGAGCGTGAAGAAGCGGTAGTTTGGGATATCTTAGATGAAGTTATCCGTGAACACCCAGTTATGCTAAACCGTGCACCGACACTTCACCGTTTAGGTATACAGGCGTTTGAACCAATCCTGATTGAAGGTAAAGCTATTCAGTTACACCCACTCGTTTGTGCGGCATATAACGCCGACTTCGATGGTGACCAAATGGCGGTTCACGTTCCATTGACATTAGAAGCGCAGTTAGAAGCTCGCGCGTTGATGATGTCAACTAACAATATTCTGTCTCCAGCAAGTGGTGACCCAATTATCGTTCCTTCACAGGACGTGGTATTAGGTCTTTACTACATGACTCGTGATTGCATCAATGCCAAAGGTGAAGGCATGGTGTTAAGTGGTCCAAAAGAAGCTGAACGCGTTTATCGCGCAGGTTTAGCCTCTTTACACGCGCGTGTTAAAGTACGTATCACTGAAGAGATCAAAGATGGCGAAGGTAATATCACCACTGAAACTAGCTTAAAAGACACTACAGTTGGTCGTGCTATTTTATGGATGATTGTACCAAAAGGCCTACCTTACGCACTGGTTAACCAACCATTAGGTAAAAAAGCTATTTCTAAAATGCTGAATACCTGCTACCGCGTAATGGGCTTAAAGCCAACAGTTATTTTTGCTGACCAAATCATGTATACCGGTTTTGCTTACGCAGCACGTTCTGGTGCTTCAGTAGGTATTGATGACATGGTTATCCCTGCGAAAAAAGCAGAGATCATTGCCGAGGCAGAAGCAGAAGTTGCAGAAATTCAGGAACAGTTCCAATCCGGTCTGGTAACAGCGGGTGAACGTTACAACAAAGTCATCGATATTTGGGCTGCTGCGAATGAACGCGTAGCTAAAGCGATGATGGAAAATCTGTCTACAGAAACTGTGATCAACCGTGATGGTGAAGAAGAACAACAAGTTTCCTTCAACAGCATCTTTATGATGGCTGACTCCGGTGCTCGTGGTTCTGCAGCTCAGATCCGTCAGTTAGCGGGTATGCGTGGTCTGATGGCTAAGCCAGATGGCTCCATTATCGAAACCCCAATCACTGCGAACTTCCGTGAAGGTCTGAACGTACTCCAGTACTTCATCTCAACCCACGGTGCTCGTAAAGGTTTGGCGGATACCGCACTGAAAACAGCAAACTCCGGTTACTTGACTCGTCGTTTAGTTGACGTTGCACAAGACCTTGTCGTAACAGAAAGCGACTGTGGTACAACCGAAGGTGTAATGATGACTCCGGTCATTGAAGGTGGAGATGTTAAAGAGCCACTGCGTGAGCGTGTATTAGGACGGGTAACGGCAGAAGATATCCTGAAACCAGGTACTGCAGATATCCTTGTTCCACGTAATACGCTGTTAAACGAAAAACTGTGTGATCTGTTAGAAGAAAACTCAGTAGACAGCGTTAAAGTTCGTTCAGTTGTAACCTGTGACACAGACTTTGGTGTATGTGCTAAATGTTATGGTCGTGACCTTGCTCGTGGTCATATCATCAACAAAGGTGAAGCTATCGGTGTTATCGCAGCACAGTCAATCGGTGAGCCTGGTACACAGTTAACGATGCGTACGTTCCACATCGGTGGTGCGGCATCCCGTGCGGCAGCAGAATCAAGCATTCAGGTACGTAATAAAGGTACACTGAAATTGATCAATGCGAAATTTATCACCAACACTGCTGGTAAGTTAGTGATTACTTCTCGTAATACAGAATTACGTCTGATTGACGAATTCGGTCGTACGAAAGAAAGCTATAAAGTACCTTATGGTGCTCAATTATCGAAAGGTGATGGCGAAGCTGTAAACGGTGGCGAAACAGTTGCTAACTGGGATCCACATACCATGCCTGTGGTGAGTGAAGTTTCTGGTATTATCCGTTTTGCTGACATGGTTGATGGTCAAACCATTACTCGTCAAACGGATGAATTAACCGGTCTTTCTTCACTGGTTGTTCTGGATACTGCAGAGCGTACTGGTAGCGGTAAAGATTTACGTCCAGCATTGCGCATCACCGATGCACAAGGTAATGATGTATTAATCCCGAATACAGATATGCCGGCACAGTACTTCCTACCAGGTAAAGCTATCGTTCAATTAGATGATGGCGTTGCTATTAATGCGGGTGATACGTTAGCACGTATTCCTCAAGAATCTGGTGGTACTAAAGATATTACCGGTGGTCTACCACGCGTTGCTGACTTGTTTGAAGCTCGTCGTCCGAAAGAGCCTGCAATCCTTGCTGAAATCAGCGGTATTGTTTCTTTCGGTAAAGAAACGAAAGGTAAACGTCGCTTAGTTATTTCTCCATTAGATGGTAGCGATGCATACGAAGAGATGATCCCTAAATGGCGTCAACTTAACGTATTTGAAGGTGAGGTTGTGGAACGCGGTGATGTTATCTCCGATGGTCCAGAATCACCACATGACATTCTGCGCTTACGTGGTGTTCATGCGGTTACTCGCTATATCACTAATGAAGTACAGGAAGTTTACCGTTTACAAGGGGTTAAGATTAACGATAAACACATTGAAGTTATCGTTCGTCAGATGCTACGTAAAGTGACTATCGAAAATGCCGGTAGCTCTGAATTCCTTGAAGGTGAACAAGTTGAATACGCTCGTGTTAAAGTTTCGAACCGTATTTTAGAAGAAGAAGGTAAAGTACCAGCAACATACTCTCGTGACCTATTAGGTATTACGAAAGCATCACTGGCTACTGAGTCTTTCATCTCTGCGGCATCGTTCCAAGAAACAACACGCGTACTGACTGAAGCTGCTGTTGCAGGTAAACGTGACGAATTACGCGGTTTAAAAGAAAACGTTATTGTGGGTCGTCTGATCCCTGCAGGTACTGGTTTTGCGTACCATCAGGATCGTATCCAACGTCGTCAACAACAACTGCCAACGGATGAAACTGAAGCAACAATCAGTGCAGATGAAGCTTCTGCTAACTTAGCAGAATTGCTGAATGCAGGTTTCGGCGGTTCATCAAATAACTAATTGATACTGCATTAGTTTTAAATATAAATACCCTCGATAGTTATCGAGGGTATTTTTTTGCTCTTTTTATACTTGTATAGGTAAGTTAAATAATTAAGTTTATATTTTTCAGATATTTATGATAATTTTTTACTAAGTAAAAGGTCATTTTTTTCTGTAAGCTGGCGATCCACATTTAGCACGGAGTCAGCGATGAATAAACCTATTTTAATTTCTTCTCATGATGCTGCATTCAAACGCTTCATGATGAATATCAGTAATGCTAAGGATTTCTTTTTTATCCATTTATCAGATGAATTAAAAAGCTATTGTGATTTTTCAACTTTAAAGCTACAAAATTCCTCTTTTATCGATATTAAATTACGTTCTCGTATGTCAGATATTCTCTACTCAGTGAAAACCAAAACGGGGAATATCTCAATTTATTTCTTAATTGAGCACCAATCTCGACCAGATAAAATGATCGCTTGGCGTATGATGCACTATGCGTTTTGCACGATGAATCAGCATCTACAGCAAGGTTACACATCTTTGCCATTGGTTGTTCCTATCTTGTTTTATCATGGCAAACGCAAGCCTTATCCTTTTTCTGTCAATTGGTTAGATTGTTTTCCGCTTTCTACATTGGCAAATCAACTCTATCTTAATAATTTTGCATTAATTGATTTGAATTCAATTGATGATGAAATTTTATTAACACATAGAAAAGCCGCTGTAATGGAAATTGCAATGAAACATGTGAACAGTTGCGATGATCTTGATAAGTTAGCGATGCTTCTCTCAAAAGCGATAAATCAGAAAAACTGCAGTGATGAAGACACTATCGCTGTTGTACAATATTTATTCTCAATTATGGACGCGGCGGATTTTGAATCCATCATAAATAAGATAGCTGAACAAGTAGATAACCATAGAGAGACGATTATGAATATTGCATGGCGGTTAGAAAATAAAGGATTTAAATTAGGAAAAATGGAGGGAATAGAGATAGGTAAAAATGAAGGTATAGAAATAGGTAAAAATGAAGGTATAGAGATAGGTAAAAACGAAGGTATAGAAATAGGTAAAAAGATAGTACAAATACAATTAGCAAAAAACTTATTAAAAGAAAATGTTGAGTTGGAATTTATTGAACGAATAACTGGTTTAAGTATACAAGAACTTAAAATATTGCTTTTAACTTAATGAAATAGTTATTTAACTTAATCTTTTTAAGAAA
>OKWA01000794.1_pt1 | contig 13812 bp, 2 predicted proteins | sample 1606861 | NCBI WGS metagenome assembly OKWA01 (sample SAMN03281007, study PRJEB24777) | human gut metagenome | isolation source: fecal sample PR166 from 1 month old female Malay infant, vaginally... | reverse complement strand
AACAACTACTCAATTCCAACTGCGATTAAACCATCAACTGATGTGAACTATTACTTCGAGAAAATGGGTGATTCTGAGTCTGCATCTCAATCACAATCATTCTCTACCTCTGCTTCAAAATCACAATCTGAGTCAGAAACTGTATCTAAGTCACAATCTGGATCAGAGTCAGAAGTAGTGTCTAAATCACAATCAGTATCGCAGTCAGAAGTAGTGTCTAAGTCACAATCTGTGTCACAATCAACATCAGAAGTAGTGTCTAAGTCACAATCAGTATCGCAGTCTGAAGCAGTGTCTAAGTCACAATCTGTGTCACAATCAACATCAGAAGTTGTATCTAAATCACAATCTCAATCACAATCAGAATCTGATACAACATCAGCTTCTAAATCTGCATCAGAATCAGCGTCTGCTTCATTGAGCCAATCAACAGTTGAATCAGCAAGCAAATCACAGTCTGAATCAGCAAGTGCCTCAACATCAGAGTCAGCAAGTGCCTCAACATCAGAGTCTGAATCAACAAGTAAATCAGTCTCAGAATCAGCAAGTGCCTCAGAATCTGAGTCAACAAGTGCCTCAGTTTCTGAATCAGCAAGTGCGTCAGTATCTGAGTCTGAATCAACAAGTAAATCAGTCTCAGAATCAACAAGCGCGTCAGTATCTGAGTCAACAAGTGCTTCAACGTCAGAATCAGCAAGTGCTTCAACGTCAGAATCAACAAGCACCTCAACATCTGAGTCAGAATCAACAAGTAAATCAGTCTCAGAATCAACAAGTGCCTCAGTATCTGAGTCAACAAGTGCCTCAGTTTCTGAATCAGCAAGTGCCTCAGTTTCTGAATCAACAAGTGCTTCAACATCTGAATCAGCAAGTGCCTCAGTATCTGAGTCAACAAGCACATCAGTTTCAATTGTTACAAATCATTCAGAGTCAGAATCAACTAGCCAATCAGTCTCAGAATCAACAAGTACATCAGTTTCTGAGTCAGCGTCTGCATCAGAATCAGTAAGTGCATCTGAGTCAGCCTCTGCATCAGAATCAGCAAGCACATCAGCTTCAACATCTGCATCAGAATCAGCAAGCGTATCAGCTTCAGCCTCTGCATCAGAATCAGTAAGTGCATCTGAGTCAGCCTCTGCATCAGAATCAGCAAGCACATCAGCTTCAGCCTCTGCATCAGAATCAGCAAGCACATCAGCTTCAGCCTCTGCATCAGAATCAGCAAGTACATCAGCTTCAGTTTCTGTATCAGAATCAGTAAGTGCGTCTGAGTCAGCATCTGCATCAGAATCAGTAAGTGCGTCTGAGTCAGCATCTGCATCAGAATCAGCAAGCACATCAGCTTCAGTTTCTGCATCAGAATCAGCAAGCACTTCAGAATCAACTTCTGTATCTGAATCAGTGTCAGCTTCTGAATCATACTCTGCATCTGCTAGTCTTTCAGTTTCAGCTTCTACATCAACTTCAGTTTCAGAATCACTTTCTAGCTCAGAATCTACATCTGTATCAGTTTCTCAATCATTGTCTGAAAGTGAAACTCCTAAAGTTGGTGAAGTCATCATTACTTACATCCGTGAAAATGATGGTAAAGAAATTCAAAAACCTCGTCAAGATACACCAAACTCTCCATATGACACACCATATAACACAACTGAGGAAGGTGAAAAACCTAACACAATCAAGACTCCAGATGGTAAGACATACAAGATCGTACCAAAAGGTGACTACCCAGTAGGTAAAGTTGACGGTGACGGACACCTTGAATCATCTGATCCAATTAAAGGTAAAGTTGATAAACCTAAATCAACAATCACTTACGTTTATAAAGAAGTGAAGGGTAATGTTTACGTTCACTATGTTGATGTTAATGGTAACAAGATTAAAGACGATGTGACTGATGAAAAAGATCAACCAGTTGATAAAGACTACGACACAGTTATTGACAACCGTCCAAAAGAAATCGAATTCCAAGGTAAGACATACGAATTGGTACCAGCTGGTAACTACCCAGTAGGTCAAGTCGACGAACAAGGTCACTGGACAGGTGATGATGCTACAACAGGTAAAGTCATCGAAGGTGATAAGAATGTTACTTACGTTTACAAACTTAAAGAACAACCAGCACAACCTAAGGGTAATGTATACGTTCACTATGTAGATACTGAAGGTAATATCATTAAAGATTCAGTAACTGATGAATTGGCACAACCAGTTGGTAAAGACTACGACACAGTTGTAGACAACCGTCCAAAAGAAATCGAATTCCAAGGTAAGACATACGAATTGGTACCAGCCGGTAACTACAAAGTAGGTCAAGTCGACGAACAAGGTCACTGGACAGGTGATGATGCTACAACAGGTAAAGTCGTCGAAGGTGATAAGAACGTTACTTACGTTTACAAACTTAAAGAAGATCCAACGAAACCTAAAGAAGGTGACGTTATCATCACTTACGTAAACGAAAAAGGTAAGGAAATTAAGAAACCTCGTCAAGACACACCAAACTCACCATATGACACTCCATATAACACAACTGAGAAAGGTGAAAAACCTAAGACTATCAAGACTCCAGATGGTAAGACATACAAGATCGTACCAAAAGGTGATTACCCAGTAGGTAAAGTTGATAAGGATGGACACCTTGAATCTTCTGACCCAACTAAAGGTAAAGTTGAGAAACCTCGTTCAATCGTCACTTATGTTTATAAAGAAGTGAAAGGTGACGTTTACGTTCACTATAAAGATACTGAAGGTAACACAATCAAGACTGACGTTACTGATGAAAAAGATCAACCAGTCGACAAAGACTACGATACAGTTGTAGATAACCGTCCAAAAGAAATCAAATACAATGGTAAGACATATGAATTGGTTCCAGCTGGTAACTACACTGTAGGTAAGGTTGATGGACAAGGTCACCTTGAGTCATCAGACGCTACAACAGGTAAAGTTGTTGAAGGACGTAAAGATGTTACTTACATCTACAAACTCAAAGAACAACCAGCACAACCTAAGGGTAATGTATACGTTCACTACGTAGATGAAAATGGTAACACAATCAAACAATCTGTTACAGATGAATCTAAACAACCAGTAGGTAAACATTATGATACAGTAATTGATAACCGTCCTAAGACAATCGTTACTGCAGATGGTAAAGTCTATGAATTGGTACCACAAGGTAACTATCCAGTAGGTAAAGTTGATGGTGATGGTCACTTGACTACAACTGACCCAGTAACTGGTAAAGTCATCGAAGGTGATAAGAACGTTACTTACGTTTACAAACTTGTCGATACAACTCCAGAAAAACCAGTGACACCAACTCCTGGTAAACCTGAACAACCAACTCCAGCTAAACCAGTTGATCCAGCTCCTAAAGCTCCAGCTAAAGCAGCTCCTGTAACTCCAGCTAAACCAGCTTCAGAAATGACACAATTGCCAAATACTGGTGAAGAGTCTAACGTAGCTGCTACAGCAGCTCTAGGTTTGCTTGCAACTGCATCTGGCTTGGCTCTTGCGGCAAAACGCAAAAAAACTGAGGAATAATATTTCCTCGACTTACCTCCCTAAAACTTTTGAGTGACTAGTCCTAATAAAACACTAACTACTCTTAAGAAAGAATAAGCCAATTAGCTTCGTTCTAAAAAGACACATTCCAAATTGGAGTGTGTTTTTTTGTGATTATGAGATTAACCTAAAGGATTAGAATTTGTCTACTATTTAGAGTAATCAAGCCTATCTTGAAAGCTAATACTGTTAAAGAAAGAAATTATCTCTCTAGAATTTCAAGAAATCTTTAAATTTCATTTTATAAACTAGTGGATGACTGAAAATAGTGTGAAATCAATGTCTTTAAGGTGTTAATTGAATGAAGTGTTTGCAATTTTATTTAAGGAATATATGACAAAAAATTAGAACTTACAACAATTTTGTGATAAAATTTAACTACGTGTTTTTATACTAACATCTAGAATGGAGCAGATATGTTTTTTAGAAGAAACGAAGGGGAATATCGCGAAACAGATCGTGTGACTCGTTTTAAATTAATCAAATCAGGTAAGCAATGGCTTCGTGCAGCGACATCAAACTTTGGACTTTTCAAAGTTGTTAAAGGTGGCGCAGACGCACCGTCAGTTTCAGCGCAAAGTGTTGAGGAGAAAACACCTCTTATCTCAGGTCAAGCCCTTCTTAAAGGGATTGCAGCAGCGGGTGCTGTGGCAGGTGGTGCAGTAGCTACTTACACAGCTCAAGCCGAAGAAACAAGTGCTCCAGCTTTGGAAAGCCAAGCAACTACAGCTCATGATGTTTTGGCAAATTCTGAATCAGTAGCATTGAGCACTGCGCCTGTATCAGAAGCAGTAGCTTCAGAAGCTCCAGCAGTAGCATCAACAAGCCAAGAGTCTACAAGCTCTTCAGCTGACGCTCAAGCAAGTACAGATGCTTCAGTATCATTGTCACAATCTGTATCAACAGAATTGTCACAAGCTATCTCTGAATCAGTATCACTTAGCAAGCACAACTCAACTTCTGATAGCCAATCACACACAGAAAGCACAACTGCTTCAAACTCTACTTCACATTCTGAATCTGCAAGTTCAACAGTAGCGACTGCATCAGAAACAGCGACTCAAGAAGATGAAAAAACAATCTTGGATCAAAACGTTTCAGAAGCAGAATTGCTCGTTAATATTGCTAAAGACTACCAAGCAAAATTGACAGACACAGCTGCTAAAACTGAAATTCAAACAGCTATCACAACAGTTCAAGAAGAAGTCACTAAATCAACAACATTGCTTGCTGCATCAGCAACAAATGCTGCTTATGCAGAACAACGTGAACGTCTTGGTAACGCTGTTGATAACATGTTGACTAAGATCACAGACAACGGTTTCACTGGTAACTCAGTAGTTAACGGTGTTGCAGCAGTTTATGCACAGTTGTCACCAATCTCAACAAGTACTAATGGAACGACAATTCCAGTTATTACAGATGCGAACGGTGCAACAATCGAAGATACAGCCTTTAACAAGTCTGGCTATGCTTTGGATCCAAACGCTGATCGTTTCACTTTCGGTGTATGGCAATTCCTTAAGACAAACCACACTACTGGGGCTAAAACAAACTTTGATTACTATGCTACCCTTGCAGTAGATCGTTCTGCCATCACTGGTAGTCTTTCAGCTAATCCAGATGTTTACTTGCGTATTGTGAAGAAATCTGATGGTTCAGAAGTATTCACACGTACAATCCATGCTGGTGAAAGCAACATCTCACTTCCAAGCTACATCACCAACAACAACTCTGATGTAACTAACACCTTGACTTACACAGGTGCTAACGGTACTGATCCAGGAAACGTTACCTTCTCATTGGTAAACGCTAAACTTGAGTATGAGACACTTCAAATTCGTGATACCAACTACCCAGGTAACGAAAACGAAGACAAACAAAACGTTCAAACTTCTGTTCCTTATGCAACAGTTGATCAAACAACTCACTATAAGCTTATTCAAGGAAGTTCTACTCCAGGTCAACTTTACAAACCTACTGGAACTGAAACAGATCTAGCAAGCTACACACAAACAGGTCTTGCAGGACAACAATTTACAGCTTCAAACAACCGTGATATTCCTGGTTACAAGCATGTAGCTGCTACAACAGATTCTACTCAAAAAACATCTGGTGTCCTTGGTAAAGGTGTTGTTGGTCAAAAATTGGTCGAACTTCAAGGTGGAGCTAACCATTACTACGTGAAACGTATTTCTGAAATCGTGGATACAAATGGTTCGACTGTAACGAAATTCTACGCTCTTGATCCATCTCAAGTGAACAATTTTGCTACATCTGATATTGGTACTGAAGATGTATCTAAGTACACACTCATCTACACAAGTAAAGTTAATAAGGCTGGTGAAGAGTGGAAGGCTGATGAGACTAAAGTTACAAAAGTAAACAGCAAAAATGGTGACTACTATATTGAAGTCAACGAAACAGCTGGAAGTAAATCACTCATTATCACTGGTTGGCAGTCTGCTACTGAGACAGATACTTATAAACAAATGGACGGAACTCTACATACTTATCCACGTCCATTCAAAGGTGCTCCAAGCACATCATTGACACCTGCCGGAGCTGGTAATAACAGTTATAACGTCATTGCTGGTAAAGTTCCAGAAATCCAAGCAGAAGGATCTGTTGCGAATGACCCAACAGCACCAAATGGTAAAGTATACTCTAATTTGAAGGGTTATTCATCATTCTCTAACAACTACTCAATTCCAACTGCGATTAAACCATCAACTGATGTGAACTATTACTTCGAGAAAATGGGTGATTCTGAATCAGCTTCTCAATCACAATCTTTCTCTACCTCTGCTTCAAAATCACAATCTGAGTCAGAAATTGTATCTAAGTCACAATCTGTATCACAATCAACATCAGCAGTAGTGTCTAAGTCACAATCTGTATCACAGTCAGAGGTTGTTTCTAAGTCACAATCTGTATCACAATCAGAGGTTGTTTCTAAGTCACAATCAGTGTCACAATCTCAATCTGATACAACATCAGCTTCTAAATCTGCATCAGAATCAGTATCTGCTTCATTGAGCCAATCAGAAGTTGAATCAGCAAGTGTATCTGAGTCACAATCAGAATCAGCATCATTATCAGCATCTGAGTCAGCAAGCACATCAGAATCTGTATCAGCATCAGCGTCTGAGTCAGCATCAACATCTGAGTCAGCAAGTGCGTCAACATCAGAATCAGCATCATTATCAGCATCTGAGTCAGCTTCAACATCATTATCAGCATCAGAATCAGCATCATTATCAGCATCTGAGTCAGCAAGCACATCAGAATCTGTATCAGCATCAGCGTCTGAGTCAGCAAGTGCGTCAACATCAGAATCAGCAAGTACCTCAGTATCTGAATCGACAAGTACCTCAGTATCTGAATCGACAAGTACCTCAGTAAGTCAATCAGTATCAGCGTCTGAATCAACTTCTGTATCGGTAAGTCAATCAGTATCAGCGTCTGCCTCAGCTTCAGTATCAGCAAGTCAGTCAGCATCGACATCTGCCTCAGCTTCAGTATCAGCAAGTCAATCAGTATCAGCGTCTGAATCAGCTTCAGTATCAGCAAGTCAATCAGTATCATCGTCTGAATCTGTATCAAACTCACTTTCTACATCTGTATCTGTTTCAGCTTCAAATTCTTCATCAATGTCTGAAAGTGAAACACCTAAACAAGGTGAAGTTATCATCACTTACATCCGTGAAAATGATGGTAAAGAAATCCAAAAACCTCGTCAAGATACACCAAACTCACCATATGACACACCATATAACACAACTGAGGAAGGTGAAAAACCTAACACGATCAAGACACCAGATGGTAAGACCTACAAGATCGTACCGAAAGGTGACTATCCAGTAGGTAAAGTTGACGGTGACGGACACCTTGAATCTTCTGACCCAATTAAAGGTAAAGTTGATAAACCTAAATCAACCATCACTTACGTTTACAAAGAAGTGAAGGGTAATGTTTACGTACACTATGTTGATGTTAATGGTAACAAGATTAAAGACGATGTCACTGATGAAAAAGATCAACCAGTTGATAAAGACTACGATACAGTCGTTGACAACCGTCCACAAACAATCGAGTTCCAAGGTAAGACCTACGAATTGGTACCACAAGGTAACTACCCAGTAGGTCAAGTCGACGAACAAGGTCACTGGAATGGTGATGATGCTACAACAGGTAAAGTCATCGAAGGTGATAAGAATGTTACTTATGTATACAAACTGAAAGAAGATCCAACGAAACCTAAAGAAGGTGACGTTATCATCACTTATGTAGACGAAAAAGGTAAAGAAATCAAGAAACCTCGTCAAGACACACCAAACTCACCATATGATACACCATATAACACAACTGAGGAAGGTGAAAAACCTAAGACAATCAAGACTCCAGATGGTAAGACATACAAGATCGTACCAAAAGGTGACTACCCAGTAGGTAAAGTTGATAAGGATGGACACTTGGAATCTTCTGATCCAACTAAGGGTAAAGTTGATAAACCACGTTCAATCATCACTTACGTTTATAAAGAAGTGAAAGGTGACGTTTACGTACACTACAAAGACACTGAAGGTAACACAATCAAGACTTCAGTAGTTGACGAAAAAGATCAACCAGTCGACAAAGACTACGATACAGTTGTAGACAACCGTCCAAAAGAAATCCAATACAATGGTAAGACCTATGAATTGGTACCAGCAGGTAGCTACACTGTAGGTAAAGTTGATGGACAAGGTCACCTTGAGTCATCAGACGCTACAACAGGTAAAGTTATCGAAGGACGTAAAGATGTTACATACATCTACAAGCTCAAAGAACAACCAGCACAACCTAAGGGTAATGTTTACGTTCACTACGTAGATGAAAATGGTAACACGATCAAACGTTCTGTTACAGACGAATCTAACCAACCAGTAGGTAAAGATTACGATACAGTTGTGGATAATCGTCCTAAGACAATCGTGACTCCAGATGGTAAAGTTTACGAATTGGTACCACAAGGTAACTACCCAGTAGGTAAAGTTGATGGACAAGGTCACTTAACGACAACTGATCCAACTACAGGTAAAGTGATCGAAGGTGATAAGAACGTCACTTACGTCTACAAACTTGTGAAAACTCCAAACGTTCCAACACCAAATACTCCAGTACCACCAACTCCAACTCCAAACACTCCAGTACCACCAACTCCAACACCTAATAAACCAATGGATCCAACACCAAATACACCAGTGAACCCAGTTCCTGAGCAACCAGCTCAACCAGCTCCAGCTCTTGAACAACTTCCAAATACTGGTGAAACTGGATCTGTAGCAACAGCTATTCTTGGAGCAGTTGCAGGGGTTGCTGGCGTTGCAGCACTTGGACGTCGCAAAAAAGAAGAAAAATAATCTTCGACTATCATTTCATCCGGTCATTTCATGTATGTGGGACATGAAAAAGGATTCCAGAAAGAGAGCCTTCGGGTTCTCTTTTTGGCTTTTTTCAAATAAAAAATTAGTCTTAATTAGTTACTTTTTTGTCAAAATTGGTGTATAATAACTCGATATCTTATTTTTAAGGAGCAGGCATGTTTTTTAAACGTTCGAAAGGGGAGTTTCGTGAAACGGAGCGGATCACGCGCTTTAAATTGATCAAATCGGGAAAAACTTGGGTGCGAGCGTCCATCTCGCAGTTGGGGCTTTTTCGTGTTCCTCATGCTAATACGTGTGAACCTTTCGAATCAGTATGCCAGCCTGCTCCTAGTTCTTTCTTGAAAGGAATTGTGGCTTTGGGTGCTCTTGCAGGGGCGATAACTCTTGCTAATCCAGTGGTTGCTGAGGAAAATGGTGGGGAAGTAGGGATTGAATCTGAGACTAATCTATCAACGGGTCTAGTTGGTTCTGATAGCCTTGTCTTGGGGACGACTGCCACTTCGGAGTCATTGTCAGCGGGTCAATCAATGAGTGCATCTGTCTCGCTTTTAGAGACAACTAGCGAAAGTGGTTCTTCAACTCAGTCAATTTCTTTGAGTGAATCTCATGTTACCAGTCAATTTTCATCTGAATTGCCTACGGAACCGATTGAGAACGTAGCTGAAGCACCAACTCAGCGTTCAGATGAGCAAGTGCAGCGTCTCCAAGCCTTGGCCTTGGATTTGTACACCTATCGTGAGCAAGCTTTGGAAATCCCTGGGACGGAAACTGCGATTGAGAATGGCGATCTGGCTTTAGAAGCTATTCGAACAGGTTTGTCCAATCCAGCAATTCAAATGGATGCAGTGGAAAGCCAAGCAAAGATCGCTCGCAATCGCTTAGCCAATGCGGTGCTGCGTGCGACATCTGGTCAGCGTGACCCTCGGACAGGTAGCGTGATAACGAATGAACATGCTTTTCGTGCACCATTTTTCATGAGTGGACCGGGAAATGATCATGTGATCACAGCTTATAATTCAGATCCTATCAAGCTGCAATATATTGTGAGAGAGCGTAATGGTGGCCTTATCCTAACTTATATGGGCTATGCTCCTAATAGTGAGCGGGTCGATGGTGTCTTGGTGCCAAATGCGACCTTGAAGTCTACCTTTGCACCTATGTTGATCGAAGGGAGAGTAGGTAGTACCGAAATTGTGGAGCCTGGGAAAACTTATCGGATTACTGTTCGTTTCACTAACTCCAATAATCAGTTTATTGATCGCTCTTTCCGTATTAAAGTTTTGCCCCAAAATGATGGAATTCGTAACCCAATTAGGGCTGTGACGACAGAAGTCGTTGCCAATGATCCCAACAATCTGGACCAGGCTGAAAAAGATCAGGTGTGGGAAGCGTTTCGCTCTTCCAATCCGAGAATCGTAGGCTCAAAAGATTTCAAGAGTTATTCAGTTTCAGCATCAGGTGTGGTGAGGATTACTTTTAAAGACAACACGGCTAGTGATATGCCGGTGCCTGTGAAAGGCTTACCAGCGCCAACAGTCATGACAAGATTGTTGGAAAAAGCTAATACCCAAACGCCTGTAACTGTAACGGGAGCGAAGCCTGGATCAACCGTTGTTTTGTACAACAATGAGGAAGCAGTCGGAACAGCAGTGGCTGACGCTTCAGGTCGGGCGATAGTGGTTCCCACCGTTCCCTTGCAGTCAGGAGGAGTGAATGCGAAAATTCAGGTCTTATATGGGGATCGTCTCGTCTATTCAGCTGCCAGTAATTATGTGGCGGTGACCATGGATTCGTCGGAATTCAGCCAATCCGTCTCACATTCAGCCTCTCTTTCGGCCAGTCAATTGGAATCGGTTGCTACATCCCAGTCGGCTTCAACCAGTGCCATTGTTTCTCTCTCTGCCTCAGAATCTGTATTCATTTCTGAGTCAGTGAGAGCGTCCTTGTTGAACAGCCAGTCTGGTTCTGAATCTGCCTCAGTCTCCGAATCCCTTAGTGAATCAATTTCAGAATCCATTTTAAGGTCAGAATCGGCAAGTGCATCAGTTTCTGAATCTAGGAGCGAATCCTTTTCTGTTTCAGTCTCTGAATCAGCACGTACATCTGAATTAATTTCAAGTTCTGCCTCAGCATCATTGTCGTCGTCTGAATCTCTCTCTTATTCAGGATCAGTCAGTGTTTCAGATTCAGTAAGCGTCTCTATTTCAGATTCGATCTCTTACTCCGAGTCGGTATCATTATCTGAATCTAGAAGTGAATCCGCTTCGGTTAGTGTGTCAACCTCAGCAAGTTCTTCAGATTCAGAGTCTCAGAGCACTTCTGTTCAGGAGAGTGAGTCTAGTTCAACCTCAGTTTCAGATTCAGTAAGCATCTCTGCTTCAGTCTCGATCTTGCATTCTGAATCGGTCTCAGTGTCTGAATCTAGGAGTGAATCCCTTTCTGTTTCAGTATCTGGATCCTTCTCTGAATCGGCAAGTACATCTGAATCAGTAAGTGCCTCAGAGTTGATTTCAAGTTCTGCCTCAGCATCATTGTCATCATCTGAATCGATTTCTTATTCAGGATCAGTCAGTGTTTCAGAATCAGTAAGCGAATCTGTTTCAGTCTCGATCTCGCACTCCGAGTTAGTCTCAGTGTCTGAATCTAGGAGTGAATCCCTTTCTGTTTCAGTATCTGAATCCTTCTCTGAATCGGCAAGTACATCTGAATCAGTAAGTGCCTCAGAGTTGATTTCAAGTTCTGCCTCGGCATCATTTTCATCGTCTGAATCGATTTCTTATTCAGGATCAGCCAGTGTTTCAGATTCAGCAAGCATCTCTGTTTCAAGATCGATTTCGCACTCTGAGTCGGTCTCCGTATCGGAATCAGTAAGTGAATCCGCTTCGGTTAGTACTTCAACCTCAGTAAGCTCTTCAGATTCAGAGTCTCAGAGCACTTCTGTTCAGGAGAGTGAATCTAGTTCAACCTCAGTTTCAGATTCAGTAAGCATCTCTGCTTCAGTCTCGATCTTGCATTCTGAATCGGTCTCAGTGTCTGAATCTAGGAGTGAATCCCTTTCTGTTTCAGTATCTGGATCCTTCTCTGAATCGGCAAGTACATCTGAATCAGTAAGTGCCTCAGAGTTGATTTCAAGTTCTGCCTCAGCATCATTGTCATCATCTGAATCGATTTCTTATTCAGGATCAGTCAGTGTTTCAGAATCAGTAAGCGAATCTGTTTCAGTCTCGATCTCGCACTCCGAGTCGGTTTCAGTTTCCGAATCTGAGAGTACTTCTGTTCAGGAGAGTGAGTCTAGTTCAACATCAGTTTCAGATTCAGTAAGCGCATCTATTTCAGGTTTGATTTCGTATTCCGAGTCAGTCTCATTATCTGAATCTGGAAGTGAATCCCATTCTGCGTCAGTCTCAGAATATCTGTCTGAATCGGTCAGTACATCAGTATTAGTAAGTACCTCAGAGTCGATTTCAAATTCTGAATCCGTTTCAAGTTCTGTGTCATTTTCATCGTCAGAATCAATTTCTTACTCAGAATCAGCCAGTGTTTCGGCTTCAGTGAGCGTCTCTGCTTCAGTCTCAATTTCGCATTCCGAATCGGTTTCAGTATCTGAATCCTTATCTGAATCAGTCAGTGTCTCAGAGTCGATCTTAAGTTCTGAATCCGTTTCAAATTCAGCATCATTTTCATCGTCAGAATCGATTTCTCACTCGGAATTAGCCAGTGTTTCGGCTTCTGATTCTATGAGCAAATCAATTCAGGAGAGTCAGTCTGTTTCAGGCTCAATCTTGCACTCCAAATCAGTTTCAGTATCGGAATCTAGAAGTGAATTCCTTTCTGCATCAGTCTCTGAATCAGCACGTATCTCTGAATCGGTTAGTGTATCAGTATTAGTAAGTACCTCAGAGTCGATTTCAAGTTCTGAATCCGTTTCAAATTCAGCATCATTATCGTTGTCAGAATCGCTCTCTTATTCAGATTCAGCAAGTACATCTGCTTCAGTGAGCAGCTCTGATTCGGTCTCAACCTCAACTTTAGAATCGGTTTCAACATCTGAATCTAGAAGTGCATCGTTTTCTGAAAGAGTCTCGGAGTCTTTGTCTGTCTCAGAGTCAATGGTTGAATCTGTCCGGGCTTCAGCCTCAGTCAATGATTCAGTCTCAGTGAGCACCTCAGAGTCCATTTTGATCTCTGAATTCGCTTCAAATTCTGCGTCATTGTCCTTATTTGAATCGGCCTCAACATCGGCCAGTACTTCAGTCTCAGGCTCAACAAGCCATTCTATGTCAATTTCAGAATCTTTACCGTTGTCTGAATTGACCTCAACCTCTGACACAGTTAGTGCTTCTCAGTCACTTAGCCAATCACAACTAGTGATCGAATCATCGAGCAATGTTGTCTCTTCTAGTGAATCAGTGTTTCGTACCTCGGATGCCCGTGCTTCAGTGAGCCTATCTTTATCAACAAATCAAGCGGGTGAAGAACTGCACCATCAGCACTCAGAAGCCCTGCTTCCAAAAACGGGGACAGTAGAGACGACTCACTTTGTAACAGGAGCAGTTGCCTTTCTTGCTGGTCTATCCCTTCTAGGCCTACGAAAACAAAAAGATGAGTAATCTAGTGGGTAAGTAACTCCAATTATCTAACGAAGGTTGGACATTTGTCCAGCCTTTTTGAGTGCCTTGCAAAAGAAATTGAAAGAATGATGAAACTTTTTCATGAAATGTGAAAACGGATGCAGAAATATACTTGCTTTTGGTAACAAATTACTTGAATCTACATAGCATTCTTGTATAATAATAGTAACTAGATTATATGA
>OKWA01000756.1_pt1 | contig 14432 bp, 12 predicted proteins | sample 1606861 | NCBI WGS metagenome assembly OKWA01 (sample SAMN03281007, study PRJEB24777) | human gut metagenome | isolation source: fecal sample PR166 from 1 month old female Malay infant, vaginally... | reverse complement strand
CACATGCCCTTACAGTGGCGGTAAATCCGGCTTCGGCAATGGCTTGCGGGGACACAGACGGGTTACGTATCAGGCGGTACGCACCTTCAACCTGAGCAGTGGACTGGGATGATTTCACAATAGAAAGACCTGCATGCTGAGCGAGAGAAGAGGCCAGTGACACAAGGCGTCGTGTACGACGCGGATCACCGAGACGGGCATGTCCAAACTGCTCGTTAGCCCATGAATAACAATCAGAAAGTACCATAACAGACCCGAAGAAAATGAAATATAAGAGAAGATCAACGGGTGAGGAAAAAGTTCAAAAAATCGCTGCCGGGGAGGAAGGAAACTACCGGATGGAAAGAGTCCCCCTAAAGCAGACTGACAGACATCACAAATCCCCGGGTGGGGATTTGTGTATAAGAGACAGCCCATGTGCAGGGATGCTGCCGCTGAAAACTTAAGTGCATCAGATGACAAACCCCACTTAAGTCTGCCACGTAAGATACCGACCCAATGTTCTGCGATAAAGGATGAACCTCGGGCTACTATTTCTCCTCTCGATATTAGTTTGAATATTTTGGGGCCAAATCTTAACCCTTTGATCAAAACAGGCCCTAAAAATATAAGATCCAAAGGATCTAACCATGGCGTTTCTAATGGCGGTTCAAATCTATTAACAAAATTACCGTTGTAATCGTAGATGTTATAAAGAGTTGACATGTCCTTATGCATGTAACCCACACATAACCCTTCGTCCTCATCTACAATTGGTGAGTAATTTCCTGGAATATTTTTGTCAGCGGGAATTGAAAAGAATGTTCCTTCATCCAGAGGAGAAGTAAAAGAATAATACTGTCCATTATATCCATCTAATTCCTCATTAAAATCATCGATATACGCTGGATGTACAGAGAAATCATATTCCATAGAAAACATACCTGTAAGAATAATAAAGGCGATAACTGATGTATCGGATAGTTAATAATCAGAAATGTCTTGAATATATATTCTCAGATCATCAGTTTATGAATACGTCTTTACCGTTGATATGCACCGGGCCACCAGCAGTAAAATCAAACTCTGTCCCGGAAATTGTCACCTTTCCGCCTTTTTCCAGCGTGATGGAACTTTGGCCACATGTCAGTTGAATTTTATCGCCCGATTTGATGGTTGTGATATGAGCAACATCGAGAGTGTAATTTTCCTTGACAGCAATGGTCTGATCCTTCACTACAGTCTCAGTATCCTTACCGGTAATCGTGGTGGTCTGATCACCGCCCACATTCTTCTCGCGCTTTTCTGTGACATTCAGCGTCTGGTTGTTCTGAACCGTGACGGTCTGATCATGGGCAACTGTCACCTTCTGGTCGTGTCCACCTTCTTTTTTACTGCCCACATTAACCGTCTGCCCCACAACCACTGTGACCGTCTGGTTGTTCTTCACCGTTTCGGTATGGTCGTGGTCTACCGTTGTTGTCCGGTCATGCAGCACCTCTGTTACCATGTCCTTCTGTGCATGCATATAAAGCTGTTCGTTGCTGGTTGCATCCTCAAAGCGTAGTTCGTTAAAACCTTCACCTTTGTAGGTTTTTGAACGGATGGTCATCTGGGTTTTGGTACCAGGCAGACCACCCGGAGAACGGTTATCCTGGTGATAGGTACGCCCCATGATGATGGGCTGGTCCGGGTCGCCGTTTAAAAAATCGACAATCACTTCCTGGTCTATACGCGGAATGGCAAGGTTGCCGAATCCGGCACCTGCCCAGGCCTGCGACACGCGCACCCAGCAGGAGTTATTTTCATCTTTGGTCTGGGTTCTGTCCCAGTGAAACTTCACCCGTACACGCCCATGCTCATCGCAGAAAATTTCCTCGCCAGCCGGACCGGTGACAATGGCACTTTGTGGACCATCTACCTTTGGCTTCATCATTGGCTGTGGACGCCAGGTACGGTCTGCCGGGATAACAGTAAACTGGTTATGCATCGAGGTTCCGTAACCCTGGCTACCATGTAATGCCTGCGGCTGTTCGCCCGTTAGTGTGCTACCGATCACTTGCCATTCCCGGTTCAGGGTTTTCTGTGGATGGTTCTCCAGTTTGAAACGGGTTCCTGGCCATAGCCTCGGCGAATTGCTGCTACCGCTGCCTAATTCCGCATCATTACGCAACCCATCCATCTGATAACGGGTAAAATCCTGCCCGTGCTGTTCATCCTTGAAACGTCCTGGGTAGTCATAGATTTCATACTGTTCAAACTGGTTGTTCAGATTCTCGCCCTGTCGGATATATTTGCCTTCCCAGCCGGGGGTTTTAAAGGTGTAGTCTTTGCTCAGTATTGATGAAGGACGAACATTAGCTTCGTAATGAAACGCATTGATGCACTCCTTGTCGGCTTCAGTTCGGGTATTTGGGTTGAAGGTAATGGTTCCTATTGGCGACAAACCTGCTGCATCATCACATAATGTCAGTTTCTGATCCGGGCCGTTCGGGGCTAACTTATCATAAAAATAAATGCCTTCTTCTGCCCATAGCCGTGACAGAAATGCCAGGTCCGTTTCGCCATACTGTACGCAGAACTCGCGAGTAGGGTGCTCACTGTTTAAGGATGGCTCCCAGTCTGTTACACCATTCTCATCCAGTAAGGTGGCTGAAATAGTTGCAATATCTTGCTGTTGAAAAATACGGAAATTCTGGCGTAGGCCGCTACGCCACAGAGGTGGCTGGATACGAAGGCGGTACTGCATCTGCCAGTTATTGTTTTCTTTCATTCCGAAACTGGCAATTACACCCGATACATAACGCAGCGCCTTGGGGCCCTGCCAGATGATCAGCGTGGCTTTTTTTTCCAGCAAGCTATTTGCTTGAATACCAAACTCCTTGCTGGCGACATCTACATCCATAACAAATGGAAACGAGAAATTCTGCATCAGCCAGAAATTTACCACGGCGAAGGTGTCCGCATTTTGGCCGTCCACTTTCAGCGTAAAACGCAATCCTTTTAATGACATTTAGACCTCCCTGATGCTTACAGGAAAACACACACTCCACAGTTCAGTGGCTGTGACAGTACAGTGTTACGCTGGATTTCAGGCACGCTACCGCCGAAGTATCCGGCATCCGCCATCTCCCGTAAAAACGTAACCCCTTACTGACAACCTTTTTTCCTGCGGTGTAATACAAAAACAGCACCCGGCCAGACGGTCGGATGCTGTTGTCTTAACTTATGCTTCCAGCGGTGCACGCCAGTCGTCAGCGCCAGAAGTGCCTGACTTAACGTGTTCCCACTCGATTTTGCGGTAGGCCAGCGAAACTTCGAGTAACTGGGTGAACTCGCGTTTTGCCGGGTCCTGGCAGTGCGGCATATGCAACTTCATATCAACAATTGTCGAGTCTGTCAGGCGGGTGGTGAAGTAATGTTCCTGTTTGCCTTCCACAGAGGTGCGCCACCAGTGCAGTTCAGTGGTAGGCAGCATTTCACCGGAGGCCAGCGCGTTGTAGAGCAGGGGGACTGCTTTGTTCAGCGCCACAGTGAAGATAAATGGCTTGTGAGCGCGCTGTCCGGCTGGCTGGCCAGATTGTGGGTCCGTCGGGACGGTGACGTTATGCAGGAATTCCTGCACCAGCATTTCATCTTCATGGCCCTGCACGTAGATATTGCCGACGGAATCAGCAGTAAATGCACCTGCGGTGATGTTTCCCTGGGTCTGACCAGTAATTGAGATATAACACGGTGTTGGCATTTGTAAACTCCTTGTGAATGTTCTTAACAACAACTTGCTGATGACCTGCCATTAATCCCTGGCAGGCAGATAACGATACGGTCCATGCCTGGAACCACACCATTTCTCTGTGCTTGATTTACAGACAATGCGAATTAACGCTTGTCGTAATAATTGTTTTTACAAATTTTAAACTTTCTGTTTAGTTAAACTTTAATCAACGAGTGGATGAACGTTAGTGGTTGGTAAATGTTTTTCAATCACCATCTATAAAAGGCATAGCTTTATCATGAATATATATTATATTCTGTTGCTCTTAATTATCACTTTGATAAAAATAAGGATATCCTTATTTTTATCAAATTATAATCACGGAATTTATATATATTCTGTAAGTCATAAGAAATCCTTATGTTTCTTGATCAAAGATCTAAAATCAATGGGTTACATAATTCACTATTGGGCATTGCGTGCTTGGTATGCATGGTTTCAGGCTTCTTTGTCTTTTGTTGTTCCTATTGTTACGCGGAAGGATACCCCTTGAAAATTTTCTTTTCAAATGCTTTTCTGCGCGTAGAATGTGATGCTATGAATGTGTGGAAGTTTATTTTTTTACTGCCATTGGGCTGGTATTTGCTGTATTTTTTTTAATGCAGAACATGCTGCGCTCATGGCCTGGGTGATAACCTTATGGATTATTCTTATGAGCAGCAGAAGAAATGACGGTGGTGGCAGTATTGCCCCAAAAGAAAGAGTAAATATTAAATTTAAGCCAAAAACGGGGAATCAGACAGCAGAAGTGGAATTACCGCTAAATCTGTTGGTTACTGGCAATTTGACAGGTGATGCAGATGACACGCCACTGGATGAGCGCCAGCCCGTTGCCATCAACCGCAACAACTTTAACGCAGTGCTGGATCAGGCAGGGATTGGTCGTGATTTCACCGTTCCGTCTGCTCTCAGCGAAACGCCTGATACGCGCATGAGCGTAAATCTGAAAATCAGCTCGCTGGCCGATCTTTCTCCGGACAACATTGCCTCCCAGGTGCCGGAGATGCGCAAAATGCTGGAACTACGCGAAGCATTGGTGGCGCTTCGGGGGCCAATGGGCAATATCCCTGCGTTCCGTGCACAACTTCAGGCATTGCTTGATGACGAAAAGAGCCGTGAGCAACTGATTGCAGAGCTGGGCCTCGCAGGCCGGAAATAACTTGTACAAGGACTTCAGTATGTCAGAAACTACCTTACCGGAAGTGTCTGCTTCCACTGCACCGGTCTCCGCGCCCACCCTGCTGGATGAAATCATGGTGCAGACTCGTTTTAAACCAGAATCAGAAAGCTACGATATTGCCCGTCAGGGCGTGACTGCTTTTATCACAGCGCTGTTACAAAGTGATGAAGAGGCGGAGTCCGTCGATATTCTTGCCGTCAATGGCATGATTGCCGACATTGATGAGCGCATGGGGCGTCAAATGGATTTGATTCTCCATGCCCCGGAGTTTCAGGAACTGGAGTCGTTCCTGCGTTCACTGAAACTGCTGGTTGACCATGCCGATCCGCGCGAAAACATCAAAATTCATCTGATGCATGCTACCAAAGAAGAACTGCTGGATGACTTTGAATTTGCTCCAGAAATTACCCAGTCAGGATACTACCGGCATGTTTATTCCAGTGGTTTCGGTCAGTTTGGTGGAGAGCCAGTTGCCGCTGTTATTGGTAATTACGCTTTCGATAATACCGCCGCCGATATGAAGTTGCTGAAATATATTAGCGCAGTCAGCGCGATGGCTCACTGCCCGTTCCTGTCCTCCGTTTCCCCTGATTTCTTTGGCCTGGATTCGTTTACAGAACTTCCAGGTATTAAGGATGTTGCCGCCATTTTCGAAGGCCCGGCTTATACCAAATGGCGTTCACTGCGTGAGTCAGAAGACTCCCGAAATCTCGGTCTGACAGCACCGCGTTTCCTGTTGCGTCACCCTTATGCGCCTGATGAGAATCCGGTAAAAAGCTTTAATTATCATGAGAATGTCAGCAAAAACCACGAACACTATTTGTGGGGCAACACCGCGTTTCTGCTGGCAGCAAACATGGCTGAGAGTTTCATGTCAACGCGCTGGTGCCCGAATATTGTCGGTCCACAAAGTGGTGGTGCTGTAAAAGATTTGCCCGTGCATTTATATGAGGCTATGGGCCAGCTTCAGGCTAAAGTCCCGACGGAGATTCTGATCACCGACAGACGGGAGTATGAGCTGGCAGAGCAGGGTTTCATCACTCTGACTATGCGTAAAGGCTCAGACAATGCAGCATTTTTCTCCGCCAATTCAGTACAGAAGCCGAAAGTATTCCCCAATACGCCGGAAGGAAAAGAAGCCGAGACTAACTACAAACTGGGCACTCAGCTTCCTTATCTGTTCATTATCAACAGGCTGGCGCATTACATTAAAGTGCTTCAGCGCGAACAGTTGGGTTCATGGAAAGAGCGTGGAGATCTTGAACGCGAGTTAAACACCTGGATTCGTCAGTATGTGGCTGACCAGGAAAACCCGCCTTCAGAAGTTCGCAGCCGCAAGCCATTACGCCAGGCAAAAATTGAAGTTGCTGATGTGGAAGGTGAACCGGGCTGGTATCAGGTCAATATCGCAATACGTCCGCACTTCAAATACATGGGGGCTTCATTTGAATTATCCCTGGTCGGACGTCTGGACAAGGAGTGAGCATGGTAACGGAACGGGAGTCGGGAGGAAGTTTGTTTGAGCGTATTGGTGAGGCGGTAAATCCCTCTTCGCGTCAACGTCCAAAGGTGGCGTTGTTGCATTCTGTTCGCAATAACCTGCGCAATATACTCAACACCCGTTCTGGTAGTTGCCACGGTTCTCCGGAGCTTGGGATTGTAGATTTTAATGATGGCTCCCCTGACTCTATGAACATCCGGGACTGGATGGTTCTGGCTATTAAAAATAGCATTCTGCGTTACGAACCCCGCATTTCTGATGTGGTGGTTAGTGCTGCCGAAGAGGAAATGCACGCGCCACTGGAGCTAGGTTTTCATATTGTAGCGTACATAGATTTCAGTGACCGACAGGATGTTCTGGAATTTGATATTTTGCTGGATAACCACCAGCATTGGTGTGTGGAGTAATCTGATGGCCTTCGAAGAACGTTACTATCGAGAAGAGCTTGATTATCTACGTCAGCTTGGCAAGCTGCTGTCACAGGAGAAACCTTATCTGGCCCGCTTTCTGGCTGAAAAGGAAGGTGATCCTGATGTGGAACGCCTGATGGAGGCGTTTGCGTTTCTCTCGGGCGGTTTGCGACAAAAGCTGGAGGATGAATTCCCGGAATTTACGCATAGCCTGATTAATATGTTGTGGCCTAACTATTTACGCCCGGTTCCGGCAATGGCAGTGATTGAATACCAACCCCGTAAGGAACTGAAATCATCCGTCCAGGTACACCGCGACGAGCTGATAAAAACGCAGACAGGCAGCAGTATGCGAACTTATGCTCGGGGGGCGTTAACCGATGATGATAACAAAGCCGCACTGCCGAACTGCTATTTCACACTGGCGCGTGATATCTGGCTACAACCCCTGATGGTAAGGGATGTACGGAATACCAGTACCCTCAAAGAAGGTGTCATTGAGATAGATTTTTTCACTGAGGGAAACGTTTCTCCCGGTGAACTGGATCTGAATAAGCTCTCCTTCTGGCTGGGAAATGAGGATGATTATACCCGCCATCAACTCTATCTGTGGTTTAGTGAGCGTTTGATGGATGCGGAACTGGTAGCCGGAGATCACCGTGTGGCGCTGCCGGATCTGTGGCTTGAGGCTGCGGGATTTGAGCGGGAGGATGCGCTGCTGCCGTGGCCGAAAAACGTACATAATGGCTACCGTGTACTTCAGGAGTATTTCTGTTATCCGGAGAGCTTTTTCTTCTTTCATCTGCGGGAGGCTGCACCGTTGCCGAAAGGCTTCCCGCTCCATGCTTTTACACTACGACTGCACTTTAATCTGCCTCTTCCGGTGGATGTTAAGCTGCGTAAGGCTTCACTTCGTCCATATTGCACACCAGCAGTGAACCTGTTTGTCCATCATTCTGAACCCGTGAGGCCCGATGACAGTGCGCCACAGTACCCATTAACGGCCAGCCAACAGTATCCAGAGTTCTATGATATTTTTCAGATAAAATCTGTTTCCAGCAAACTTCCAACGGTCAGCAAAGGGGAAAAGTATCGCCTCTGGCCTGAATTTGAGGGTTTTCAGCACCAGATCGAGTACAGCCGTCAGCGTGAAGTCGTTTACTGGCATCACCGCACAAAAACGTCACTGTTTCACCGGGGACTGGATCATTCCATTGCCTTTGTCCATGCTGATGGCAGCCTGCCGGAGCAGGCCCTACTGGACGGAGAAGTGTTCACGGCCTCGCTGGTATGCACCAACCGGATGTTGCCCGCGTCACTGCATGTGGGTGATATCTGTGAAGCCGTCGATAAAAACCCGGCAGTGGCCTCCTTCAGCAATGTCACCCGGCCAACCCGTCCGTTATACCCGGTGACGGATGGTGATATGCACTGGTCGCTGATTTCCAGCATGAACCTGAACTACCTCTCGCTGCTGGACAGGGAAGCACTGGTTCAGGTACTGCGTACTTTTGATTTACCAGGCATTCATCACCCGCAGCAGGCCCGGCTTTCCTCCCAGAAGCTGGATGCCATCGAAAAAATGGAATCCCGTCCCGTCGATCGCCTGTTTAAAGGCATACCGGTCCGCGGTCTCTCCACCACGCTGTGGATTAACCCCGCACCCTTTGTCTGTGAGGGGGAGATCTATTTGCTGGGGACGGTGCTCTCATACTTCTTTGCCCTTTATGCCAGCATCAACTCATTTCACTGCCTCAAAATTATTAACACGGAAAGTCAGGAGTCCTGGGAATGGCAACATACGGGCCAGCACGCTCTGATATAGAGGGAACGGGAATACTCCCGGATGTGCGCGGGATAAATTTTTATGTGCTGATGGAATCACTGTACCGCCGATATGGTGCACCGAATCAGGATCCGTCCCTGCGCACCGAGCCAGAAAAGGAAGTGGCGCTGTTTAAATCTGACGCCAGTATTGCCTTTCCCTGTAGCGACCTGAGCACGCTTGAGCGTAGTGATTCCGGGCAGTTTACCCTGACCACAAAATTTCTCGGTTTCTCCGGCGGTCAGTCTCCGCTACCCGGTTATTACCTGGATCGGATGGCGCGGGAATCCGCACAGAATGAAGAAGGGCTGAAAGCATTTCTTGATCTGTTCAGCCACCGCTGGACGCAATTTGCCTACCATGCCTGGCGTAAGTACCGCTATTACATCTGTTTTCGCAACGGTGGGACGGATGCCTTTTCACAACGAATGTATGCGCTGGTTGGGCTGGGCAACCAGAGTGTGCGTGACAGGCTTGCCATCAACCACAGCAAAATGCTCGCGTATGCCGGAATTCTGGCAACGCCGGGGCGCTCGCCGGATGTGGTGTGCAACCTGGTCAGCCACTGCTTTGATCTGCCGGATGTCAGTATTGAAAGCTGGCAGTTACGTAAGGTGGTCATTGCGCCTGACCAGCAGAACCGGCTGGGCGTGCGTAATGCTAAAAAGAAAACCGCCGGATACGTACCGGGGCGCTCCGTCATTGGCGTTAATTTTACGCTGGGTGCCAGAGTGCCTGATCGCAGCGGAAAATTTCTGCTGCGGTTAAGTAATCTTTCCATGGCGCGCTATCTCTCGTTTTTACCGGAAGGCGAAAACCACCAGGCGTTGACCATGTTTATTGCCTTTCTGTTGCGCGATCAGTTTGCCTGGGATCTCCGGCTGGATCTGGCTCCGGAACAGGCAAAAGGAATGCTGCTGGGTGATCGTTCCCGCTCCTGCATCGGACGCACGGCGTTTATTGGTCAGCCCAAAACGCCGCCCTCCGTCACCCTTCACATCAGGGATTAATTTTATGGAATCGCATATGGCTGAAGAAAAAACGCAGTCCTCCCGGCTCTCAATGACATTACAGGTGATGAACGGTAATGAACTGGAGAGCGGACGTGCCGCAAAATGCCTCTTTACTGCTGATGGCGGGGATATCGGTAACCTGCCTGAGTGCCACTGGCCGGTACAGGACAGGGCCGGTTCCGTTGCCGGTCGTGCCTGCCAGGTGGTGGTGCATGACGGCGCATTTTGTCTGAAGAGTCTGGGTACAGGACTGATGATTAACCTGGCTCCGGTTGCCCCGGATGCCGGGCTGGTACGTCTGCGACAGGGGGACGAGATCGTGCTGGGGGCACTGGCGCTGAAGGTGTTTATCCACACAGGAAAACTGATCACTTACAGCGAACAGATGGCAGCACCTGAAACTATCGTCACTAACCGTGATCGTCTGGCGGACTCATTGCTGACAACGGATGGCCAGCCTGCATATCCAGGTATGCCCCAGCGACACCAGCTTGCAGATACCGTGGTCAATAGTTTTTCAGCCGATCCGTTGCAGGCGCTTCAGGCAGAAAGTTTGACGGTGGCGGGTGATCCTCTCTCCGGGATCGTCCCAACCCGCTCTTCGGCTCCCGTCAGGGATGGTGTGATCGACAAACCGTTTATGGATCTGCCTCCGGTGTATCCCGATCCGCAGCAAAGGCATGATGATTCCGTTAATCCGACTGACATCGCCCAACTCCATCTTGCTGTTACCCCGATACTGCGTGGGCTGGGTAGTACCCTGGCTGTACGCAACTCGCAGGATGCGGATGATTTTCTTGAAGAGGCCGGACGCACATTGCAGGCGGCAATAAAAGGGTTACTCGATCTACAACAGCACCGTAACAGCCTGTCGGATAAACATTTGCGCCCGCTGGAAGATAACCCGCTGCGGCTGAACATGGATTACGCCACCGCGCTTGATGTGATGTTTGCAGAGGGCAAAAGCCCGGTACATCTGGCGGCCCCTGCCGCCGTCAGCGAAAGCCTGCGCAATATCCGCCATCACGAAGAGGCCAACCGGGCGGCGATTGTGGAGTCGCTGCGCGTGCTGCTGGATGCGTTTTCACCACAAAGTCTGATGCGCCGTTTTGTGCAGTACCGCCGCAGCCATGAACTCCGCCAGCCGCTGGACGCCGCCGGAGCCTGGCAGATGTACAGCCATTATTACGATGAACTGGCGTCCGATCGCCAGCAGGGATTTGAAATGCTGTTTAACGAAGTCTATGCCCAGGTCTATGACCGGGTACTGCGTGAGAAACAGCGGGAGCCGGAAGCATGACCGGGCGCTTCTTTCGCGTCTGCATGATGGTGGTGCTGTTCAGCCTCACCCTGACAGGCTGCGAAACGGTGAAAAAGCTCGGCCAGGTGATCAAGAACCCGGATATTCAGGTCGGGAAACTGGCGGATCAGGCCTCAGAGGTGACGGTCACGTTGCTGACCGAGCCGGACACAAATATTAATGCAGAAGGTGAGGCGGCGGCAGTTGATGTGCAACTGATTTATATGAGCGACGACTCTAAGTTGCAGGCAGCCGACTATGACCAGATCGCCAGTACGCCGCTGCCGGATGTGCTGGGTAAAAACTATATCGACCACCAGGACTTTAACCTGCTGCCGGACACCATTAAAACCCTGCCGCCGGTAAAGCTGGATGAGAAAACGCAGTTTATCGGTGTCGTGACCTACTTCTCCGATGACCAGGCGACCGAATGGAAACAAATCGAAGCGGTGGAAGGTACGGGCCATCACTACCGTTTGCTGGTGCATGTAAGGCAAAGCAGCATCGAAATGAAAAAAGAGGAAAACTGACAATGGCGACCATGAAAAACAGGGTGATCTGGCAGGAAGGGTTGTTTGCCCTGCCGCAGCATTTTCAGCAACAGCAGCGAAACCAGGAGTATTTGCTGAACCAGCGTATCAGCGCACAGGATGATTTTGCCTGGGGCTTCACGTCATTGTCGATTAACAACGAGCTGCTGGCCCAGGGAAAACTCATGCTCGACAACGCAGCAGGTTGTATGCCGGATGGTACGGTGTTCAGCATTCCGGAGCAGGATCAGCTTCCTGTCCCATATCAGCCGCTTGATCTCTCAAAACCCGGAAGCCATGACATTTATCTGGCGCTGCCGGTCATCAGCGATATTACCTGTGAAATTGAGGGACGTCAGAGCGCAGGGCAGGGGACGGAGCGTTACCGTCTGGCCCGTGCTGATGTCCGTGATTTGCACTCTGATGATGGCGATGTACAGCAAATTGTCCTCGGGCAACTTGCACCCAAAATTGTCAGCGGTGCGGATGATCTCAGCGCAATGGTGACGCTGCCGCTGTGCCGTATCCGCGACAAGCTGGCTAATGGCGCGCTGGTGCTGGACGACAGTTTTATTCCCACCTGTCAGGCCATCCGGGTCAGTCCGGTACTCAGCGGGTTTGCCGGTGATGTGCAGGGGCTTATCAGCAACCGAGCCAGCGAACTGGCAAAGCGTATTGGCTCGCCAGAGCAAAGTGGCATTGCCGATGTGGCCGAGTTTATGATGTTGCAGATGCTTAACCGCAGCCAGATGCACTTCACTCACCGCACGCACCTGCATACCCTGCATCCGGAAACCTTTTATCTGGATCTGATTCGCTTGCTGGGTGAACTGATGACCTTCACGGAGGACAGCCGTCTTCCCTGTCCGGTGGAGGTGTACAGTCACCGCGATCTGACCCACTCATTTAGTACCGTGATCCCGGAACTGCGCCGGGCGCTCAATACTGTACTGATGCCGCGTGCGCAGAACCTGCCGCTGGTCTTCTCGGATGGGTTTTATGTCGCCACCGTTAACGATCCCACACTTTTGCAGTCCGGCACCTTTATTCTGGCGGTGCGTGCGCGAATGCCTCACAGTCAGCTTATCCACCAGTTTACCCAGCAGTCAAAAATCGCCGCCACCAACAAAATCCGCGATATGGTCAGCGTCCAGGTGCCGGGCGTGCCGCTGACGCCACGGACCGCCGCGCCGCGCCAGCTACCCTATCACGACGGTTATGTTTACTTCGAACTCGACAAGGGCGTTGCTGCCTGGCAGGACGTGATGAAAGCCGGGGCACTGGCGCTGCATATTTCCGGCACTTTCCCGGATCTGGGGGTACAACTGTGGGCGATAAGAGGTTAAGGCTATGAACGATCCGTTCATCCTGCCAGCCGGTGAAAATGAATATCTGGCTATGGGGAATATACCGGAGAGGCAGAATACCGTGGTGCCGGACAGCGATGGCGATATTTCCAGCCGCCAGTACCGGTTGCCCCTGCGCGGTAACAGTCTGAACCCGATGATCGATGCCGCCACGCCGTTACTGGGGATGGTGATGCGCCTGGATGGGATGAACAGTCAGAGCATGCCGGAACATCTTTTTGCACAGGTTGTGACCGACGTTCAGGCAGTGGAGCAATTACTCCAGGAGCAGGGCTATGAGCCTGGCGTGATCGTCTCTTTTCGCTATGTTCTGTGCACTTTTATCGATGAGGCTGCGCTGGGTAACGGCTGGTCGAACAAGAATGAGTGGATCAAACAGTCGCTGCTGGTCCATTTCCACAATGAAGCCTGGGGGGGTGAGAAGGTATTCATCCTGCTGGAGCGCCTGATCCGTGAGCCAAAACGCTACCAGGATCTGCTGGAGTTTATCTTTATCTGTTTTTCGCTGGGATTTCGCGGGCGCTACAAAGTTGCTGTCCAGGATCAGGGGGAGTTTGAGCGGATCTACCGCCGTTTGCACCACGTCCTGCATACGTTGCGTGGCGATGCCCCCTTCCCATTACTGCACCAGGACAAAAAGACCCAGGGCGGGCGCTATCAGTTAATGAAACGCCTGACCATAAAGCATGTCCTGCTGGGAGGCGTGGTGGTACTGGCATTGTTTTATCTGTTCTACATGCTGCGTCTGGACAGTCAGACGCAGGATATTCTGCATCAACTGAACCGGCTGCTCGCCAGGTAAGGACACAATATATGATCCAGATTAATCTGGCCTCACTGGTTAAACATCTTAATCCGTTTTCCCGCCAGGCGCTGGAAGCGGCGGCAGCGGAGTGCATGAGTCAGCAGGCATCGGAAATTACGGTGGCGCATGTTCTGTTGCAGATGCTGGCATCGGTGCGCAGCGACTTAAGGGTGATCGCTGAGCGGGCCGACATCGACCTGAATGAGCTTCGCCGGGCGCTGACGGTGGAGAACTACGCCACGTCGCGTACAGCAGACAGCTACCCGGCATTTTCCCCGATGCTGGTCGAGTGGCTGAAAGAGGGGTGGCTGCTGGCCTCCGCAGAGATGCAGCACAGCGAACTGCGTGGCGGTGTACTGCTGCTGGCCCTGCTGCATTCACCACTGCGTTATGTCCCCGGCGTGGCCGCACGTCTGCTGACCGGCATTAACCGCGATCGTCTGCAACAGGACTTTGCGCAGTGGACGCGCGAGTCGGCAGAAACCGCGATACAGAATGCTGACGGTCAGACCATGAATACGGTGGTGGATACAGGGGACAGTCTGCTTGCCCGCTACGCCAAAAACATGACCGCAGACGCCCGTAACGGCAGGCTCGACCCGGTACTGTGCCGCGACCACGAAATCGACCTGATGATCGACATTCTCTGCCGCCGCCGTAAAAACAATCCGGTGGTGGTGGGCGAAGCGGGCGTGGGTAAAAGCGCGCTGATAGAAGGGCTGGCGCTGCGCATCGTGGCAGGCCAGG
>OKWA01000738.1_pt1 | contig 14635 bp, 12 predicted proteins | sample 1606861 | NCBI WGS metagenome assembly OKWA01 (sample SAMN03281007, study PRJEB24777) | human gut metagenome | isolation source: fecal sample PR166 from 1 month old female Malay infant, vaginally... | reverse complement strand
GTATAGACTTCAGCTATTTTTTCAGGCCAACCACCACGGACCAATTCCTTTTTAGAATAAGGAAGATGTTGATTTTGTACAATAAAGAATTGGCTGCCATTTGTATTCGGGCCAGCATTTGCCATCGAAAGGGCTCCGCGAATATTGTACAATTCTTTTGAAAACTCATCCTCAAAGCTATCACCATAGATAGACTCACCGCCCATACCAGTACCTGTTGGATCTCCCCCTTGGACCATGAAATCTTTGATAATGCGGTGGAAAATAACTCCATCGTAATAACCAGACTTAGCAAGGGCCACAAAATTTGCAACTGTTTTTGGTGCTTGATCCGGGAATAATTGAATTTTCATCTCACCGTGATTTGTTTTAATCACAGCGATAGGGCTTTCAACCGTAGCAAGATCTAACTGTGGTAATATCAATTCTTTTTCAACCATATTTAACTCCTCTAAGGCATGGAATATGCCATCTTCTTCTAAATTCTTGGTAATATAATCTGCTTTTTCTTGCAACTCTGGTGCTGATTTCCCCATTGCGATGCTAATTCCAGCATAATCAAACAGCTCCATATCATTTAAGCCATCTCCAAATGCCATAACATTTTCCGGTTTCAAACCTAAGTGATGGACAACTTGAGAAACTCCTGAAGCTTTTGAAGCTTCAAAGCTAACAACATCTGATGAATGGGGATGCCATGATACTAAGCGAAGTTTCTCTTGCAAAGAAGGGGGCAACTCTAGCTCACTATCCTGTTCATCAAAGGTCCACATTTGGAAAATAGGTTCTTTCAAATGCAGATTTGGATCTACGGGTAAGTTGGGATAAATAACGTCAATAGCATCACTGATCAAAGGTGTCCGATTGGACAGGGCAGCTTGATGACTAGCCACTAACCCATAATCAATCTCGGATTCTTTGGCCCAATCCACAAAAGAAGAAACGATTGCTTCATTGATCGGTGATTGGTAAATAACAGTTCCTTTTGTATCTTCTATATAGGCACCGTTTAAAGTTACTAGAAAATCAGGCTTTAAGTCCATGATTTCAGGAACAACTCCAAAAATTCCTCGTCCAGTTGCAATTCCTGTTAAGATTCCCTTCTCTTTCAGCTGATGAAAGACGTCTTTAACAGATTCTGGGATCAATCCTGTTTCTTTTGCACGTAGTGTATCATCAATGTCAAAAAAGACGATTTTTATTTTTTTTGCTTTATAACGTAATTTTGCGTCCACTTGTCTCCCCCTCTTTTTCTCGCTCTATTATAGCATGTTTTACCTTAAAAATCTTCCTGATTCACCAGATGGTGTCGGAAGGCATAGACGACCGCTTGCGTTCGATCACTAACTTCTAGTTTTGATAAAATATTGGAAACATGGGTCTTCACTGTTTTCAGGGAAATATAGAGTTCGTCTGCTATTCGCTGGTTTTCATACCCTTTGGTCAATAAAGCCAGAATATCTCGCTCTCTAGCTGTGAGATCATCATGCAAGGCGGCATGATTCTTTCGTGACTCAACCTTTTGGCTCACTTCTGTCTCAATCGCAAACTCCCCCCTTGCAACTTTTCGAACAGCCTGTAAGATTTCAGTTGCTGAGGATGTTTTTAACATATAGCCCTTTGCACCTGCATCTAGGACAGGGTATATCTTTTCATTATCCAAATACGATGTCAGAATGACAATTTTGGCTTCTGGCCATTCTTTGAGGATTGCAAGGGTCGCATCGATCCCGTTTAGTTCTGGCATCACAATATCCATAATGATGACTTCTGGTCTTTCTTTCAGAGCTAACTCTACTCCTGCCTTACCATTTTGAGCTTCCAATACTTTGTCAATATCGGTTTGCATGGACAAGAAGCTCTTCAAACCTAATCGGACCATTTCATGGTCATCTACTAATAATACTTTCATACCGTTTCCTTTTTATCTTTTTCTTTTACAAGGAGGGGAACACGAATATCCACCGCTACTCCCTTTTGGGGACTTGTTCGAATTTTAATGGTGCCCGCCATATCTTCTACTCGCTCTTGAATATTTTTCAAGCCATAACTCAAGCGTTCCAATTTTTCCTGCTCAAATCCGATGCCATCATCCACCATCCGTAAATGAAGTTGTTTTCCTTCCTGATTCAAATAAACGTCCATTTGTTGAGCTCTGGCATGTTTCAAGGTATTGCTGACGATTTCTTGTACAATTCGAAAGAGGTGTTCTTCCATATCTTTTGGAATACTCACTTCATTGCGGTGGAAGATAACGGTTAGGTTACTTTTTTCTTTTAGTTCCCTAAAAATCATCTCCATCCCTTCTACCAAACTTTTTCCTTCCAACTCTGTTGGCCGTAAGTGCAAAAGTAAGACACGTAAATCGTTTTGGGCTGTACCTAGAATATCCGATACACCATTTAGTTGTTGCTCAATCTGTTTTTTCTCTAACTCAAGGACCTGAGCCGCCACTCCAGACAAAATCATATTAGCCGCAAATAATTCTTGACTAACCGTGTCATGTAGATCGCGCGCAATTCTCTTACGCTCGGTTTCTACGATTTCTTCTTCATTTCGCATAACACGATTTTCGCTTCTTTGTAAATTTTCTTCTAGACGATGGAGTTTTTTCTCCAATGCATTCAACTGTTGATTCAGTTCTTTGGGAGCAATTTCTTTTTGCTCTGAACCATTCATCATAGCTTCTACTTTTTGCTGAACCGCGTGGACGGTTACAAATTGGGTCATCTTCATAATCAAAAAGACCAAAGCCGTCAGTGCCAGTGTCAGACTGAAAATCAAAAATAGGAAGGATTGAAGCAAGGAAAAATTTGTAAAGAGGTCGTTCCAATGAAAACCAACAAAACTAAAAATGGTGTGACAAATCACTGCTATGACCATTAAAGAGTAAAAATAAAGTAATACATAGTCCATTTTTTTCATCCGCGAACCACCTCTACATCCCCAACAATACCAGCTAGGACGATTTTGATTGACCGATGGGAGCGACGATAATGGGCTGTTTCTATATCGAGCGTTTCGTTACGCATTTTACGAATGGGTAAATCTAAAAATGTCAGATCACCATAAAGCGTATTGATTTGTAAGTGCAACTCCAAATCAATTGGTAAAATAATTTTTGTATTTCCAAAACCTTTACGGATGATGATGATATTGTCCCAATCACACATCGCAACCTCTTCCAAATGAAGGGTATCATTTCCAAAGACTCGAAGCACATTTAGGTCTCGATAGCCTCGACTTTGTTTTGAAAAATGCTGCAGTTCACCAATCCAACGCGTTTTTTCTTGACAAATTTTTGTATCTTCTTCAATATCAAACACAATGGCTTCATTTTCCTTGTACATATAAGGATAGGCAATCAATAAGCCATAAATTACCGCAAATAAAATGGCTGCAATCACAAATGGATTGAGCATGACGATAAAAAATAGGAGCACACTTAGTGCAATTAGTAGGAAATTCGCTCTGTGTTTGCCAAAATAATAATACAAAAGCAGCAAAAAAAGGACCATTAAAACGATGAATCTCGAGAAATCAACTGATAAAATAGTGAGCGCTGCTAAGGTTAATAAAATTGCTTCAACAAAGATAAAAATTTGTATTTTCCACATAGTCCACCTCATCTTTTCCTATTCTATCAAATTTTCTCTTATTTGACTTCCGTCTGTGGTTGTAGAAGTTTGAGAGATCAAAAAACACCCTCCAGATCGCAATCCTTTGGGTGCCTTCTAGTTAGAAATTTTGTTTCAAAATCCTATTTAGCAGTACCAATTCTTTAATTTCCAGCAGCTGTACTACTTGAACTTTCAGTGTCTGATCGTTCCGAAGAAGAGGAGCTAGAAGTTTCTGAGCTAGAAGAGGAAGCTTTTGTACTAGATGAAGAGGTTACTTTCGGTTCATAAACCGTCAAGACAATTCGTGTACGATTGATATCGACACTACTTGAAGCCTCTGGTGATTGGCTGACAATCTGACCAGCGGATACGAATACTCCATCTGGTAGATGATCGGTTTTCTTCAATTCAATATTCGCTTCTTTGATTCCATAGATTTCAATCAAATTGCTTCGAGCAAAATCATAGGTGGATCCAATATAGTTTGGCATTTCAACAGACGTTGATTCTTTGGCTACTTTCAATACAATCTTAGTTTTTGAGTTCAAAGAGTATTGTTCACCCGGTGCCGGTGTTTGCTCAATAACCGTTCCAGGTTCATAATCAAAGGTTTCAACCTCTTCAATACTGATCATCTTACTAGATACTTTATAGGTATTTTTGAGATCATCTTCAGCTTTTGCTCGTGTTTCTCCCACATAGTTTGGCATTTCAAAACTGTTTGGCCCCTTGGAGACAATCAAATCAATTCGACTCTGTTCCTTCTTTTGAGCCCCTGCATTCGGACTGGTACGGATCACATAGCCTTCTGCAACCGAGTCGCTATATTCCTCCTTTTCATCTCCTACTTGGAGATCTTGTCCTTCAATCAGTGCCCGCGCTTCTGCAACAGTCTTGCCAGAAACATCTGGTACCGTTTTATTAGCGGGACTCATATACAATAAGAACGCAAAAGCAGCGAGGACCAAAGCGATGGCTACAAACAAGACCTTATAACGTGTGCGTAATCGTCTTCTTGGCTTTTTATTTGGTGCCACCGTCTGCGGATCTGTAGATGGACGATTCGCATCTATCGAACTAATTTCACTACGTACTTCAGAGATGGGAACTGGAGCAGTTTTTGGAGTTGGGTTCACTTTAGGAAGTGTTTTGGTGTCTGCCTTCGTTTGATCTTCAAAAACTAGTTTGGGTTCGTTTCTTCTTTCATACGACAAACAACTTGAAAGATCCACGTACATCTCAGCTACTGATTTGTACCGATCTGTCAGTTTCTTAGCTGTCGCTTTGATGACGACATTTTCTAAAGCTTGGGGGACGTTCTTATTTTCCTCACGAATCGAAGGTAGAGGTTTTTGGAAATGCTGCAGGGCAATGGTAACAGCACTATCTCCATCGTATGGAATGTGCCCTGTCAACATCTCATAGAAAATAATCCCCATAGCGTAGATATCACTTTGAACCGTAGCTTTTGATCCACGCGCCTGTTCAGGTGACAAATAATGAACGGATCCTAGCATTGAGTTGGTCTGAGTCAAACTAGTTTCCGCAAAGGCTACCGCAATCCCAAAATCCGAAACTTTAGCAGTCCCATCAGGAGTTAAAAGGACATTTTGCGGTTTTAAATCTCTATGAATGATACCACATGTATGGGCTAGGCGCATTGCTAGAAGAATTTGTCCCATCAAACGAACGGCTTCTTCATTTGATAGTGGCGCATTTTCTTTAATGTAACGCTTCAAATCTAAACCGGCAACGTATTCCATTGCAAGGTATTGTTGCCCTTCTTCTTCACCAATATCTGTAATCCGAACGATATTTGGATGGTCCAGTTCTGCCATCGCTTTTGCTTCACGCTGAAAACGTGCAACTGCAATGGGATCTGTCTGGTAATTTGTACGCAGAACTTTAACAGCGACTTCTTCACCATCCAAAATTAAATCACGCGCTAGATAGACATCTGCCATCCCTCCGCGACCAATTTGTTGGATGATTTTATATCGTCCGGCAAAAATTTTGCCGATTTGAATCATGCTGCGTCCTCCTCAGTAAAGTGGAGCAATACAGCGGTAATATTATCAAGACCTCCAGCATTATTGGCAAAGCGAATCAAAGTCTCAGCCTTTTCTTCAAGCGATACGTCACTTAAAACAATATCTCTAATTTCATCTGGTCCGATCATATTGGTCAACCCATCGCTGTTGATCAGAATATAATCATCTGCTTCAACACCAATCAAGCCATAATCTGGCTCTAACTCATCTTTTTGGCCAATGGACTGGGTAATGATATTCCGTTGCGGATGATGAGCTGCTTCTTCTTCTGTAATTTGACCAGCTCGCAAGAGGGCATTAACAAGAGAATGGTCACTGGTCAATTGTTGGTATTCCCCGTGACGAATCAGGCCAATACGTGAATCACCCACATGGGCGTATATGACTTGACCTTCTACAAAAGCTAAAGCTTCCAGCGTAGTTCCCATTCCTTTGTGTTCATCATCTTGACCTGCTAAATGAATCCGACGATTCACTGCTTCTAAATGATCTGCGAACCATTCCCGTACTTGATTGACTGTCTCAATTTCAGAAGTAACCCAGGCTGTGCCTAGGTCTGTGACTGCCATTTCGCTTGCAATATTGCCGGCACGGTGTCCCCCCATACCGTCGGCAAGAAAAATCATCGATTTCCCAGCCTTATTTTTATATTGATTTGCATAGTCTTGGTTATTTGTCCGTCTTTGACCTACATCGGTTAAGATCGAAATATCCATTCTGTCAGTTCCCTCCTGATTTTAAGATATTCTCTTGAAACGACTGATAAAGAAACCGTCGCTCCCGTACAGTTCAGGTGTAATCAATATACACCCATTTTTGAGAATATCTTTTCTTTCGTGATTCAATGGGACGAGTTCAAAATTCGGGTGGTTTTCCAAAAACTTGTGGACCACCTCAAAATTTTCCTTTCCCATAATCGTACATGTACTGTACACTATTATACCATCTTTACGTACACTTTGACAAACGCTTTCTAGAATTGCCAATTGAACAGATTGCAAGGAATCAAAGTCTGCGCTTTTTTTCGTGTACTTGATATCCGGCTTTCTCCTTATGAGACCAATCCCCGAACAAGGTGCATCTACCAATATTTTATCAAAAGCATCCGTTCCAAATGTTTCAAAGACTTTTGTCGCATCTAATTTTTTTGTCAAAATTTTGTCTGCAACATGAAGCCGATTGGCATTTTCTTGAATCAATTTTAGTTTGTGATCATAAAGATCCAAGGCTGTGACTTTCCCAGTTGTGAGATAAGAAGCCATGTGAGTTGTTTTACCACCAGGTGCTGCACAAGCATCTAGAACCCATTCATCTCCTTGGAGTTCTAAGGCTGGTGCTACCAATTGACTAGATTCATCTTGAATGGCAATTTTTCCTTCTTTAAAGAAAGAGTGCCCAGCAAAATGCCCTTGTTCTTTTACTAGAGCACTTGGAGCTAGCAAGGATTCTTGCGCATCTAATAACTGGGCAAGAGTTTCTTTTTCACCCAGCTCAACAACACGAATACTCGATTTATTGCGCTGGTATAGACTCTCAAAAATAGCCCGAGCCCGTTCTTCACCATATTCTTCAATGAGCTCTTTGACCAACCAGACAGGTGAGGAATACTGCACTGAATAGCGTTTGTTTTTTCGCTTGATGGTATCAATATCTGGCAGGCCCTCACGGAGAAGCTTTCTGAGGATAGCATTGACAAACTTCTCGCTGCCTTCTTTACGTCTTTTAGCTATCTGGACAGCTTCATTGACAACGGCATGGTCTGGAATGCGATCCAAATAGACCAGCTGGTACAAACTCATCATTAAGAGGTCATAAAGCCAGCTATCCAATTTTTCACGGTCTTCAATAACATGAGCAAGGTACCATTCAAGCGTTATTTTGCGTGCCACTGTACCGTATACAACTTCTGTAACAAAGCCCTTGTCCTTATCTGAGAGCAAAGATTTTTCTAGCGCTTGATTCAAGGCGATATTGGAATAGGCTCCCTGATCAAAGACAGCTTCCAAAATATGGAGGGTCTCTTCACGCGCATTGATTTGTTTAACTTCCAAAGTGATCTCCTACTTGTAATTGACGACCGGCGCCGTTTAAAAAGTCTGTAATCGACATTTTCGGTTTTCCTGCTGGCTGCACAACTTTGAGGGATAGCGCACCTTCTCCAGTAGCAACGATCAACTCTTTTTTGGTGAGATGAATCACTTGACCTGGAGTTCCGTTGCCCTCACATGGCTTCGCTTCGTAGATCTTAAACCGTTGCCCACTTAGTATAGTATGGGCTACCGGCCAAGGATTCATCCCTCGAATCTGATTAAAGACTTGGCGATTGGTTTTGGTCCAATCCAGCACTTCTTCTTCTGGCAAAATATTCGGTGAAAATGTCACCAAACCTGGATCTTGTGGCCTTGGTTTGATCTCACCTGCTAGGTAGGCTGGCAAGGAATCTAGCAGCAGATCACGTCCTAGGACAGCCAATTTTTCAAACAAGGTTCCTACATTGTCCTCATCTAAAATGGGGAGAGAACGAGCAGCAATCATATCCCCAGCATCCATTTCTTTGACCATTTCCATAATCGTAACACCGGCTTCATCATCACCATTGATCAGGGCATAATGAATGGGCGCCCCCCCTCTATATTTCGGTAATAAAGAAGCGTGGACATTCACCGCAAATTGGAAGTTCTCCAACAATTTTGTTGGTAAAAACTGGCCAAAAGCAGCCGTCACAATTCCTTCGGCATCTAGCGACAGAAGGGATTCCATTTCTGGGCTTCCTGACAATTTTTCAGGCTGTAAAACCGGTAGTTGATGTTCCAAAGCCACTTGCTTAACAGGGGTCATTCGAATCTCTTTTTTGCGGCCTACTTTTCGATCAGGCTGTGTTACAACTGCTAGAATTTCATAGAGGGGATCCACTAACAAGCCCTTTAGAACAGTTGCTGAAAAATCGGGTGTTCCCATAAAAATAATTTTTGTCATCTTATCTTCCTTACATAAAACTTTGCGGTTCATTATCGATGCTAACACGCAAGTCTTTATTTTCTTTCTCTTGAGTAAAATCCAAGACCTGATTCAACACCTGTGTAATGCCTTCTTCAAAGCGATATTTTAAAATGATTTGATAGTGATAGAGATTATGTGTACGTGCAATGGGCTTCGGAGTTGGACCTAGCAGTTGACTCTGATCAGATAAGCCTGAGCGAAGAATTTCCATCACTTGATGAGCCTTTTTTACCACAACTTCTTCATTCTTATGCGATAAAGTCAAACCAACCGTAAAATAATACGGTGTATAGCCCAACTGTCTGCGAATCTTCATTTCATAGGCAAAAAAGCCTTCATAATCTTGCTCCTTAGCAAATTGAATTGCATAATGATTGGGATTATAGCTTTGAATAATCACTTCTCCCTCTTTATCTGCCCGACCAGCTCTTCCAGCCACCTGGGTTAACAGTTGAAAGGTTCTCTCTGAGGAGCGATAATCCGGTAAATTCAGAGACGTATCTGCATTGAGAACTCCTACAAGAGTGACATTGGGAAAATCAAGTCCCTTAGCAATCATTTGGGTCCCCAATAAAATATCCGCCTCTCCATTTCCAAAAGCCTCTAATATGGCTGCGTGACTTCCTTTTTTTCGGGTAGTGTCGACATCCATACGCAGAATTTTTGCTTCAGGAAAGATCTCTTGCAACTCATCATATGCTTTTTGTGTGCCTGTCCCATAATAACGAATGGAACGGCTTTGGCAATTGGGGCAGTGCCGAGGAATTGCCTTGCTATAGCCACAATAATGGCAGTTCATGGTCTTGGTATCCATGTGAAGGGTCAGAGAAATATCACAATTGGGACAAGTATCCACTGTCCCACACTCGCGACACATGACAAAGCTAGAATAACCACGACGGTTCAGCATCAGGACCACTTGCTCTTTCTTTTGCAAACGATCTGCAATTGCTTCAACAAGAATCGGAGTATAGTTACCAGCTTCATTTTGACCAATATAATCCCTAAAATCAACCACTTTGACTTTTGGAATGTTGGCTGAGGGATTGGCTCGTTTGGTTAAACGAAGCAATTGATACACTCCTTTTGTGGCACGCGCCCGCGATTCCAAACTAGGTGTGGCTGAGCCAAGAAGCAAAACCGCTTGATTGTACTGAGCTCTTAAGATTGCGACTTCCCGCGCATGGTAGCGAGGGTTGCTATCTTGTTTGTAGGAAGCCTCATGTTCCTCATCAATGATGATGGCACCTATATTCTTCAAAGGTGCGAAGATAGCTGAGCGTGCGCCAACAACTACCTTGGCCTCTCCGCGTTCGACCTTTCGCCACTGGTCATACTTCTCTCCGTTTGATAAGCCTGAGTGTAAAATCGCAACTTCCTGACCAAAACGCGAGATAAAACGATTGGTCATCTGAGGTGTCAGGGAAATCTCAGGGACCAACATAATAGCTGTTTTCCCCTTTTTAAGTACTTCTTGAATAATCTGTAAATAGACTTCTGTTTTCCCACTTCCAGTCACCCCTTCTAAAAGAAAGGGGGGCGAAGTTTTTCCAATTTGGGAAACAACAGCCTCTACCGCTCTTGCCTGTTCTTGGTTTAAAATCAAGGCCTGGCTTTGTTTTTTTCCTTCGAAGTATTGAGCAGCACGATTGACTTCATATTCGCTAACCTTGAGGGCACCTTGCTCCACAAAATAGGCTACTACCGGCTTTGAAAATTCCTTATACAGATCTGCCAACGGTTTTTCTTGCATCTCTAATTGCAATTTTTCTTTCAAAACAAGACGCTTTTTAGCTCTTGGAGACGGTTGAAGTTCTTTCAACTTTTCTTGGTCAACACGATACCATTTTTCTGTTTTGATCTGTTTCTGATCCTTGGCCTGGTATTCTAAGAGAAGATCACCCCTCCTCACCAATCGCATCACTTGGGCTTGATCGGCTACATCTAGTGAAGAAAAAGCCACTTCCTGTTTCGAACCAAAGAGTTTTGTTTGGATTGATGGATCTAATGAAGATTGGGGATACAAGATCTTATCATAACTCGAATTCAAAAGAGAAGGCAACATGGATTTCAAAAGAGTGATTTTATAAGAAAACACACTTTTTCGTAATTGGTCTGCTAACCAAAATTGTTCTTGATTTAAAACTGGAGTGTAGTCTAACACCTCCACGATAGACTTCAATTCCTCGGGCGTGTCTGCTTCTTTTGATACTTCGGTCACAATTCCTTGAATGAGACGGTTTCCTATACCAAAAGGCACATGCACACGCATCCCTGCTTCTACCATATCTTCAAACTCTGAAGGGATCTCATAGGAATAGGGTTTATCTGTCTGCATCAATGGAACATCCACAATCACTTTTGCTATCATGTTTTCACCTCCTGTCTTCTCTGTGTGCGCTTGACTCTATCACGGGCCCCTTTAAATAGCAAAAAATAAGATTGAGAAGCCCCAACCTTAAATTTTTTCACCTTCTTCTTTTTCTTTGGCAATTTGTTCCTTAATTTTGCGCTCTTCTTCTTCCTTACGAATGCGCTCTGCTTCCAAACGGCGACGAAGCGATTCCCGTTTTGCTTCTGGATCAGGATGGACAACGACATTTCCTGATTCAATCTCTTCAAGTGCTTGCAAGGTTGCTTTCACCGACTGAAATTCTTGGGTTGGAGCCGCACCACTTTCCAATTCATGAGCTCGTTTTGCTTCAAGAATAACCAATGAATATTTTGAAGGTACTTTGTCGAGCAACGTATCAATAGAAGGTTTTAACATCATAATTTTTTACCTAATTTCTAATTTTTTATCTCGTAGCCACGGTTTGTGTTTTGGGCAACATGTCCATGTAATGGCCAATCACACGGTCCACACGGAAGTGTTCAGCTTCGATCACCCGTTTAACCCGTTCAGCTGCAAGAGGAACTTCATCATTAACAATCGCATAATCGTATTCACGCATCATAGCAATTTCTTCTTTCGCTCTCTCAATACGCTGTGCAATCACTTCTTCACTATCTGTTCCGCGTCCCACCAATCGATCTTGCAATTCATCCAAATCAGGCGGTGTTAAGAAAATAAAGACAGCATCGGGTACTTTTTTCTTGACTTGAAGAGCTCCTTGAACTTCGATTTCTAGGAAAACATCAATGCCCTTATCCAAGGTTTCATTGACATAGGTCAAAGGGGTGCCATAGTAATTTCCAACATACTCAGCATATTCCAACATCTGACCTTGACGGATCAACTCTTCAAACTCTTCACGTGTCCGGAAGAAATAGTCTACTCCATCCACTTCACCAGGACGTTGTGCACGTGTCGTCATAGAAACAGAATACTGGAACTGATTGTCCGAGTTTTCAAAAATCTCCCGTCTAACCGTTCCTTTTCCAACCCCGGATGGGCCTGAAAATACGATTAATAAACCACGATCCGCCATGATATCTCCTTCAATGTCTTTCTATCTAGTGTAACAAAAATCAAGCGATTTTTCAACTGCTTTATGATTGAAAAAAAGCTTGAGATGCGAAATCTCAAGCTTTTCGGCTATTTTGCGTAATCTACTGCACGCAACTCTCGAATAACCGTAACTTTAATATTTCCAGGATATTCGAGGTTGGACTCGATCTTCTCACGAATATCATGCGCTAAGATCGTAACCTTATCATCCTTGATAGCCTCAGGGCTGACCATAATACGGATTTCACGTCCTGCTTGAAGGGCGAAACTTGTCTTGACTCCTTCAAAACTATTTGCAATTTCTTCCAGATCTTGCAAGCGTTTAATGTAGCTTTCAAGCGATTCACTTCGTGCTCCAGGTCGAGCGGCACTTAAAGCATCTGCTGCAGCGACAATGACTGCAATAACACTTTCAGGTTCCACATCTCCATGGTGACTAGCAATGGTATTGACAACCACTGGATGTTCCTTGTACTTACGTGCCAATTCAGTCCCAATTTCAACGTGACTACCTTCAACCTCGCGGTCAATGGCTTTCCCAATATCATGCAAGAAACCTGCGCGGCGTGCTAGTGTTGCACTTTCACCCAATTCACTCGCAATAATACCAGAAAGTTTTGCAACCTCAACTGAGTGGCGCAAAACATTTTGACCATAGGAAGTCCGAAATTGCAACCGTCCCATGATTTTCATCAAATCTGGATGGAGGTTTGGCGCACCGATTTCATAGGCAGCGGCCTCACCGTATTCACGAATACGATTGTCAATTTCCTGACGATTTTTCTCAACCAACTCTTCGATACGAGCTGGATGGATGCGACCATCTTTGAGAAGACTTTCCATTGTCATACGGGCAATTTCACGACGAATCGGATCAAAGCCTGACAAGGTGACAACTTCCGGAGTATCGTCAATAATCACATCAACACCTGTCAAGCTCTCAAAGGTACGAATATTCCGACCCTCACGACCGATAATACGGCCCTTCATGCTATCATCTGGCAAATGAACCGTTGAGTTTGTTTGCTCAGCAACAAAATCACCTGCCATCCGTTGCATGGCTTGGACGAGAATGTCTTTTGCCATCTTATCAGAACGTTCCTTCACTTCCAACTCAGCATCACGAATGCGTGACGCAATTTCTTTGGAAAGTTGATCTTCCGTCTGATTTAAAATAATGTCACGCGCTTCTCCTTGACTCAAAGAAGCAACACGTTCCAGTTCTTCCACTTTCTTGTGTTCAAGCTCTTCCAGCTGTTGTTCACGCGCATCAATGTGTTTAGTTCTATCTGTAAGACTTTGCTCTTTGTGTTCAAGAGACTGTTCTTTGCTTGTTAAATTGTCATCTTTACGATCAAGATTGCTGGCACGATCTGCCAAACGGCTTTCTAACTGCTTCAATTCTTGTCGTTCTGACTTAAACTCAGCATCGACTTCTTCACGATATTTTCTGGCTTCTTCTTTTGCCTCCAAAAGTGCTTCTTTTTTAAGTGAACTTGATTCATGCTTAGCTTCTTTTAAGATCAAATCAGCTTCGCGTTCTGCTTGTCCACGTAAATTCGTTGCTTCTTGTTCAGCATTTAAAAGAGTGAGTTCTGCTGCTTCTTTAGAAGCTTTCATTTTTAGAGCAGTTCCCACATATCCAATGACTAAACCAATGACCGCGGCAAAAACACCTGTAATTAAAAAATGCATGCTTTTACCCCAAATCTAATTTCATTAGTTGAATTAAAAAATTCTTTATCATTTTACCATAAATTACCAAAATTAACAATCTAAAAAAACAAGAAGAAGCTAGGATATTTTTGTTCTATGATTCCTATTTTAAACTGTTTTTCCTGATGCTATCCCTCTAAGAAATCCAGCGATTTCCACTTTGTTGATTCTTCTTTTTATGCTATAATCAAGAAAAACAAAGAAGGAAGAAAGTATGTCAAAAGAAGTCATCGTTGAAAGTTTTGAATTAGACCACACAGCTGTAAAAGCCCCTTATGTCCGCTTGATTGGAGAAGAAACAGGTCCTAAAGGAGATATCATCTCCAACTTTGATATTCGGTTGGTGCAACCAAACGAAAATGCCATTCCAACTGCGGGACTCCATACCATCGAACACCTGCTTGCAATGCTCATTCGTAAACGAATTGATGGCATGATTGATTGTTCACCATTTGGATGCCGGACTGGATTCCATATGATTATGTGGGGCCAACATTCCAGTACTGAAATTGCTAAAGTGTTGAAAGAATCTTTAGAAGAAATTGCATCTGTCAGCACTTGGGAGGATGTCCCAGGCACAACCATTGAGTCTTGTGGAAATTACAAGGACCACAGCCTCTTTTCAGCCAAAGAATGGTGTCGCCTGATTCTAGATCAAGGAATTTCGGACGATCCCTTTGAACGTCATGTTGTTTAAGACTCAAAAAAGATGAACCTGTGGTTCATCCCAGATTGAAGACAAAGTCCTTGGAACACAAGTTTCTAAGGGCTTTTCTTTGTGTAAAGTCGTATAATAG
>OKWA01000729.1_pt1 | contig 14747 bp, 10 predicted proteins | sample 1606861 | NCBI WGS metagenome assembly OKWA01 (sample SAMN03281007, study PRJEB24777) | human gut metagenome | isolation source: fecal sample PR166 from 1 month old female Malay infant, vaginally... | reverse complement strand
CCGAGATCTACACTAGATCGCTCGTCGGCAGCGTCAGATGTGTATAAGAGACAGCCAAACGGCAATCTAGCCATCAATTAAAGTTCCCATTAATTAATAATATTAAAATTTAACGCTACGATATTAGATTTTATTGATATTGATTTGATGGGTATATGACAAAAATACCTTTATCACCTCTTTTAAAAATAGGTAATAAAGGTACTAATAAAATAAGGATAAAAACGAAATTATTTTTTTTCTGTTAACAATGTTTGCGGCATGATAAAAGAAAAAGTGCTTCCTACACCGACTTTACTTTCAATATTCAGTATTGAGTGATGATGTTGTAAGGACTTTTTGACAATCGCCAATCCAAGCCCTGTACCACCTGTGTGGCGGGAGCGCGCTTTATCTACACGATAAAAACGTTCGGTTAAGCGCGTTAAATGTTCAGCACTGATACCCGGCCCATTATCTGACACACTAAACAACATACCTTGTGGTACTTTTTTCCAACTCACGCGAATAGTCGTACCCTCAGGGGTATGATTTATGGCGTTATAGACAAGGTTAGATACGGCACTACGCAATTGCTCTTCATTACCACGAACAGCCCATTTATGGTCAATATCAAAGATGATATTTTGTTGTTCTTGGCTTAATGAGTGCGCGTCATGCTCAAGCACGCTTAATAGCGCAGGCATATCGACAACCGTGTTCAAATCAATATGAGGCGCAGATTCAATACGTGAAAGCTGTAACAGTTGTTGTACTAATAAGTCCATACGCTTTGCTTGCTCTTGCATGGTCTTAATCACTTTATGTTCAGCCGGGTTTTCTGCGGTATTCTCTTCCATCATCTCAAGATAGCCTTGAATAACCGTTAAAGGTGTTCTTAATTCATGGCTCACATTAGCAAAAAAATCACGTCGCGAATTTTCTAACTTATTCTTCTCGGTCACATCGCGAGCAACCATTAAACGTTGATCATCCGCATAAGGCATCACCCGAAATTCAACAATAGCACCATTATTTAATGCAATAGTTAAAGGGCGGCTAAAATCGGCGACGGTGAAATAATGTAAAAAATCGGGATAGCGCAATAAATTAAAAATATTTTGTCCATTATCATCAGGCCAACGAAAGCCTAGAAGATGCTGAGCAAGACTATTACACCAAAAGATATTTCCTTCATTAGTGATCATCACAACGGCATCTGGTAGGCTCTCCGCCCCGCTACGAAAACGCTTAATTAAATCACCTAATTCTCGACGGCGTTTACGGTTACGTTGCTGTGTTTGTCGTATACCATAAAAAATAGGCTCCCAGCCCCCTTTCCCTTCTGGGGGTAATACCGATCTATCGAGCCATAACCATTTAGATAATTTCATTAAATTATAGGCGTGCCATATCAAGGCACTCAGTAATGAGACCACGAGCAACCAAGGAAGGTGGCCGATAAATAGTGATAATACAAAGGCAGGTAAACAAAATAGAAATAGCCCCCACACGAGGGCTTTCCATGAGAGTCGTTCTAACACCAGTTAATTACTCCCTTATCAACTCAAAATCGAGCAGAGAAACGATATCCCGTTCCTCGTACCGTTTGTATCATTCGGTCATGGCCATCTTGCTCTATAGCTTTACGCAATCGACGAATATGTACATCGACAGTACGATCTTCGACATAAACATTGGTGCCCCAAACATAGTTTAGCAACTGCTCTCGGCTATATACACGTTCGGGATGGGTCATAAAAAAGTGGAGAAGTTTAAATTCGGTAGGCCCCATATCAATGGGTTTATCTTGACTGGTAACTCGATGTGAAACAGGATCAAGACTTAATCCATTAAATTCAATCACATCTTCTGCCGACATCGGTGACAATCGTCGTAAAATAGCCTTTACCCGAGCCACCAGCTCTTTAGGCGAAAAAGGTTTAATCACATAGTCATCTGCGCCTGTTTCGAGACCTTTGACTTTATCTTCTTCTTCCCCTTTTGCTGTTAGCATAATAATAGGAATATCACGGGTATTATTTTCACGCTTCATCTGTTTAATCACTTGGATACCCGAGCCTCCGGGGATCATCCAATCTAATAAAACCAGATCAGGGTAAGGGTCAATCAGAAAACTCAATGCAGTATCATAGTCCTCAGCTTCAATAGGCTGAAAACCATTTTGCTCTAATACAAAACAGATCATCTCTCGAATTGCGGTTTCATCTTCAACAACAAGAATACGCCTTGCCATACTCTATCCTGTGTTATTTATATAGAGGGTCATAATGATTATGAGGCACTTTTATGACAGATTTATGACTGACTATGACAATACTGGAATACAGTGTCATTGTTAAGGTAAATAAGGCTAAAATTGGTGTAATTTCACTCAAAATACGTAGCTCATAGGTGGATTTTCACTAAAAAAGTAAGGTGCGCTATACTGACGGCAGTTAACATTAAGGGATAGCAATGCGGATTATTCACACCTCAGATTGGCATTTAGGACAATATTTTTTTACAAAAACTCGCGCCCAAGAGCACCAACAATTTCTCGATTGGCTATTAGCGCAAATCCGTGAACAACAAGTTGATGCAGTTATTGTTGCAGGGGATATCTTTGATACTGGCTCCCCCCCCAGTTATGCCCGAGAGCTTTATAATCGATTTGTCGTCGCAATAAGAGATACTCAGTGCCAACTGATTATTTTAGGGGGTAATCATGATTCTGTGGCAACGCTAAATGAATCTAAATCACTGTTAGCGTGTTTAAATACCACCGTCATTGCTAATGTTCACACTGAAACCCCACAAGCCCCTATTATTCTTTATCAAAAAAATCACACACCTGGAGCATTACTTTGTGCAATCCCCTATTTACGCCCTAGAGATATGATAAATAGCAAAAGTGGGCAATCGGGAGCAGACAAACAGGGCGCTTTAAAAGAAGCGATCGCAGATTATTATCAACGCCAATATCAAGCCGCGCTCGACTTACGAAAACAACTCAATGTTAACATCCCTATCATTGCCACAGGGCATCTGACAACGATTGGCGCCAGTGTTAGCGATTCGGTACGTGAAATTTATATCGGCACATTAGAAGCCTTTAACGCAACCCTATTTCCTCCATTTGACTATATCGCCCTTGGTCATATTCATCGTCCACAGCGCGTCAATAAATCGGGTCATATTCGCTACAGTGGTTCACCTATTCCATTAAGTTTTGATGAAAGTGCACAACAGAAAAGTGTTTGTCTTATCGATTTTGAGCAAGATAAATTAGCGGAAATGACACTATTACCCATCCCTGAGTTTCAGCTATTACGCACTCTTTCAGGCTCGTTACAAGAAATTGCCACACAACTCGAAAAGTTAGCAACACAATATAATGAAATGGATACCACGATTTGGCTAGATATTGAAGTTTCAACTCAAGATTATCTCAGTGATATTCAAAACCGTATTCAAGAGCTAACTCAATCGCCACTCTTTGAAGTGATCGTATTAAGAAGAGCGAGAAAACAACGTCAAGCACTGATGCAAAATGAGAAAGAAACCCTAACTGAACTGACTGTATATGATGTATTTGAAAGGCGCTTAGCTCAACACCAGTTTGAAACCGAGGAAGACAAAATACGGTTAACCACACTCTTTAAGCAAGCGGTTGAAATGGCAGAGCAAGAGGATAACAACGCACGATGAAAATCTTAAGTCTGCGCTTTAAAAACATTAACTCACTCAAAGGCGAATGGAAAATTAACTTTGATCAAGAGCCTTTTGTTAGCAATGGACTATTTGCCATTACAGGCCCGACAGGTGCGGGTAAAACCACGCTCTTAGATGCAATTAGTTTAGCCTTATATCACAGAACGCCACGCTTAGATAAAGTAACCCAATCTCAAAATGAATTAATGACTCGTCACACTGCAGAATGTTTAGCTGAAGTGGAATTTGAAGTTAAAGGGGTTGCCTATCGGGCATTTTGGGAACAACGTCGTGCTAATTATAAAGAAGAGGGAAACTTACAAGCCCCACAGGCTGAATTAGCAAAAATTAATCGTTTAGGCGGTGAAGATAAAGTTTTAGCCAATAAAATTAGCCAAGTAAAAGAAAAAATAATCTCGATCACCGGATTAGATTTCGATCGTTTCACTAAATCCATGTTGTTATCACAAGGGCAATTTGCTGCATTTCTCAACGCTGATGACAAATCTCGTGCAGAGCTACTTGAAGAGCTTACTGGTACAGATATCTATCGCCATATTTCACAAACAATTTTTAAACATTGGCGCGAGGAAGAGCAGGCTTTAAATACGCTAAAACAACAAGCTCAAATGATGGCATTATTGGATGCAACAACACGCCAAGAGCTATTAACACAACAAGCCAATATTCAAACACAAATAACAAGGTTACAAAAAGAGCAACAGGAATACCAAGTTGCTAAGCAATGGCAAGAAAAAGCGCTAGAAATTCAGCAGCAACAACAATCAGCCCAAGCGGGACTCAATGAGGCTCAACAGGCATTAATTATTGCTCAACCCGATATTCAACGCTTAGAAAAAAATGAGCCAGCAGAAAAAATTCGCCCTCTTTATGATGAAAAAAATCGTCGTCTTACAGAGCAAAACTATTTAGCAACACAATTAACAAGCTTAAAAACAGAAAAACAGGCTATTGAACAACAAAGCCTACCTATCAATAAAAAATTGGCAGACTTTCATGAACAATTAAAAACGCATCATGAGAAAAAACAGCACACTTTACAGTTAATTCGTGAGAAGGTACTGCCTTTAGATAATCAATTGGTGCTGTTACAACAAGAAATTAGTACTAATAACCAACACAAGCATAAATTAGAAAAAATATGCGCTGAATATCTGCAATATTCTCAGTTAGCCGAGAAAAAATTAATCACCACACAACAACAAGTTAATCAATTAAATAACGACTTAACACAACACGCCTATCATGCACAACTTGCGGAAAATCTACCCTTATGGCAACACTATTTTCAGCAATATAATGAAATATCAAACCAATATCTTGCCAACCAAAAACGAGAAACAGCAGAGCAGGAAAAAGTCATAAGTTTGGAAAAAGCATTACAACAAGCTACCCAAACATTAGCCACCCAACAAGAGCAACTTAATTTACAGCAACAGCAACTACAATCTTATCAAACACAATTGGAAGCGCGTCAAAAAGCAGACAAACCCGATGAAATAAAACCGCGATTACAACAAATTAATCTGCAAAAAAATGCATTGGCAAAAATTATAAATTTACACACTCAATTACAACGTAATGGCAAAGAGCAGCAACATTATCAAACGACATTGAGTGAAAATCAGCAAAAAATAGCGACTCTAACCCAAACGATTGCAGAAAATGATCTGGCACTAAAAGAGAAAGCACAACATCTTAAAGATTTAAATGACAACTATCTTTTGCTACAAAAAGTCGCCGAATATGAGCAAGAGCGTGCACGTTTACTGAAAGATAAACCTTGCCCTCTATGTGGCTCAACACAGCATCCTTATGTAGAAACCTATCATGACATCAAACCAGATGAGACAAAGCTACGTTTAGAAGCATTACAACAGCAGGTGCATTCACTCACCATCACCTTAGCCGAACAGCGAACCCAACTGGTAAACTATGGCTCACAAAATAGCACCTTGAGTGACAATATCGCTCAGTTAACCCAAGAGAATAGCGTACTGACCCAACAGTGGCAGACGTTAGCACAAGCACACCATTTACCGTTAGTTGATGATGCAGATAACTTACTGACATTAGAACAATCATTAAATCAGCAAGAGCTTATTCTCACAGAAAAACTTGACAGTTATCAGCAATTAGAAGCCCAAACACATCAAAAGAATACGTATTTTCTCAATGCAAAAGAGCAATTTAATCAACAACAACAATCGGTTAAGCAACAGCAAAATGATTTAGATTATTTGCAAAAAACAATCAAAACCTATCAGCAACAAAGCGAGCACTTGCACCAACAGCAACAACAATTAGCACAACATATTCAGTCAGCGATTGAAAAACAAGGCTATACACTCCCTGAATTTGAGCAGTTCACGCCATGGTTGGCGGCTCGTCAACAAGAGCACCAGCAATATCAAAGTCAGTTAAAAGAGCTTCAGCTATTACAACAAAGCCTACGTGAACAGCAAGTGACGCAAAATGAAAAAAAACGTTATTTAGCAGAAAAACAGGCTGAACTTGAGGCACTATTAGCAAAATTAAGCCAACAACAACACCAACAAACACAATGGCAGGATCAACGACAAGCCTTATTTGGTTCACAATCTGTAGAGCAGGTACGCAGTGAACTTGATAAACATAGCCAATTTTTACAAACCCAGATTGAGCAATATACTCAAGAAAAAAACCAACTCGAAAACCGACTTAATCAATTAATTGGCCAATATCAAGAGAATGAAAAAGCCCTACAACGAGCAATAACACAAGCACAACAAGCCACTGAACACTATCAACACGCGTTAAAAGAGAGTCTTTTTGCCGATGAAAATGACTTTTTAGCCTCTCTATTATCGGTAGAGGAAAGAACACGTCTACAAGAGCAGCAAAAACAGCGACTTGATAAACTTTTACAAGAAAAAACGCGCCTTGAGACTCAAGAAAAAGCCTATCAACAACATTTATTACAACAACCATTACTCTCAACCCAATGTACTGCTGAGCAATGTAATATCCATTTAGACGACTTAGCAAAGCAACACAAAGCGTTGCAAGAAACACTATTTAGTCTGCAAATACAATTACGCCAAGATGATGAAAAACGGATAGAGCAACAAACACTATTAGCGCAAATAGCCAAACAGCAAGCGCATTATGATGATTGGAGTTATTTAAATGAGTTAGTTGGCTCTGCATCTGGTGATAAATTTAGTCGCTTTGCCCAAGGGTTAACCCTCGACCATCTTATCTATCTGGCTAATCGTCGCTTAGAAAAACTACATGGTCGTTACTTTTTACAACGCAAAACGACAGGTAGCCTTGAATTACAGATTGCCGATACATGGCAAGCAGATGCTCTACGCGATACACGTACACTTTCTGGTGGAGAGAGTTTTTTAGTCAGCTTATCCCTTGCCTTAGCGTTATCTGATTTAGTCAGTAATAAGACGCAAATTGAGTCACTCTTTTTAGATGAAGGCTTTGGCACCCTCGATCCTGATACACTAGATATTGCTTTAGATGCCTTAGATAGCCTTAATGCTTCTGGCAAAATTATTGGTGTGATCAGTCATGTTGAAGCGATGAAAGAGCGTATTCCGGTACAAATAAAAGTGAAAAAAGCGGGGGGTTTAGGAATAAGTCAGCTAGCACCTGAGTTTAGATATGGTAATAAGAGCAATGAAAATCAATCAGTTAAAGACTAGCTCTAATAATTTGATGTAAGTGGTTAAAATTTTTAGATATCAATAAATCACCCACAGCGTCTATAGTATGTGCATAGATTAGCTCAGGCTAAACAGCTTTAAACGCTTATATTTATCAAGGAGATAAGCATGTCTAACGCATTCACAGAATTAATGAAAAAACGTAGAACAATTTATCATTTAGGTAATCAACTGCCTATTAGCGAAGACAGAGTTGCTACGATCATCAAAGAAGCGGTTAAAGAAAGCCCTAGCGCATTTAACTCACAAACTTCTCGTGTTGTCGTTTTATTTGGTGAACAACACCAGAAATTATGGAATATCGTTAAAGATACTCTGAAAAAATTAGTCCCTGCGGATGCATTTAGCGCAACAGAAGCCAAAATTAATAGCTTTGCTGCCGGTGCAGGCTCCATCCTTTATTTTGAAGATACTGATATCGTTAAAGGGCTTCAAGAGCAGTTCCCACTGTATGCTGAAAACTTTCCTGTTTGGTCAGAGCAAGCCAGTGGTATGGCTCAACTTTCTGTCTGGACTGCCCTTGCGGCTGAAAATGTAGGGGCATCACTGCAACACTACAATCCAATTATTGATGATGAAGTTCACGCAACTTGGGATATTCCTCGCCATTGGAAATTAAGAGCACAAATGGTCTTTGGCTCTATCGAACAAGAAGCAAGTGAGAAAAATTATATTGAAGATGACGCTCGTTTTAAAATCTTCAAATAATAGACTTTAATATAGACATCTGATCCAAATACCCTCTTTTTATTTTCATTCCTTGCCCACAGCCTCTGTGGGCTTTTTTTTGCCCACGACAAATAACAAAGGGAGCAATAAAAATTTTCATGAGAGCCTATATGTAATAAATACAGTTCCAGCTTATTGGCACCCCATGAGTAAAAAAACATAAAAAAAGAGCAAAGTGCGTAATGAATACAAAGGTAGGGATGGACCCTTTGTGTTCAACACTTTGCTCTCTTTATTTAGTTACGCACCTCTCGTAAGAGGTGCTATTTTCACAAGGCGTATGAAAATATGTTATTTACGAGTAATGTTGTTCGCTTTTGGTTGAGCAATAGGTGACTGCTCAGCAAAGTATTTCACTACTGCATCAACATCTGGCACGCTGTAAACCGGATCTTTACCTTCTTTCAGTACAGAGAAGTTACTACCACCTGTTGCTAAGTATTCATTTGCAACTACACGGTAATTCGCTTTCATATCCACAGGCTTACCATCAATACGCATTGATTCAACAATCACACGTTGTCCAACAGGTGCTTTGCTGTCCCATGTATATTGGAAATTACCCGATACCGCTAATACTTGTGGACGTGAACGATCCCACTGTTGCTCTAATAAGCGTTTGATCTGCTCACCCGTTAATGTTTGTGTTAACAGTACATTAGAGAATGGTTGTACGGTATAAATAGCGTTATAAGAAACATCACCACCCGTCATATCAGCACGAATACCGCCACTGTTCATTAAGGCGATTTGTGCGCCACCCATATCTTTTGGTTTTGCCGTATATAAATGGGCATCAGCAATAACTTGACCTAGACCCGATTCGCCTGCATCGTTAGTTTGCTTGGTTAAGTTACCTTCTAGTTTACCAATAATACGGTTCGCTAATGGTGTAGCAATTTTCTCGTAAGCTTCTAACAGTTTAGTGACAGCAGGATCTTTTTCATATTTGCGGTTATCAACCCAAATATTACGCGCTTCTACATCAACAACATCTTTCGTTGTTTTATCTAATTTCAGGTCGATACGCGTTAACATGGCGCCATTAGATTGTGCAGAAGTCACTGATCTACCGTTAATAGTACAGTTATAAGCTTGGTGAGTATGACCCGTTACAACAAAGTCAACCGCTGGATCTAATTGTTCAACCACACCAAGTACTTTACCTGTAATACCATTACATGCGTTGATATTTACTGGACCACCATCACGGCGCTGTGCAGCACCTTCGTGGATCAGAACACCAATCGCCTGTACACCTTGAGCTTGTAACTTAGGCACTAAAGCGTTGATTGTTTTTGCTTCATTGTGGAAGCTTAAACCTTCAGTTCCTTTTGGTGTCACGATAGCCGCAGTACCTTCTAAAGTTAAACCAATAAAGGCAACCGGAATACCATTGAACTCTTTAATCACATATTCAGGGAATAACGTTTTACCTGTTTCGTTAACAGTCACGTTAGCCGCTAAATATTGGAAATCAGCACCTTTAAATTCAGTAGGACCTTGACAACCTGTAACTGGATGGCAACCACCGTTTTGCTTACGCAGTAACTCACCCATACCTTTATCAAATTCGTGGTTACCCACTGAAGTTGCTTCTAAACCTGCTAATGACAGCGCTTCAATAGTTGGCTCATCATGGAACATTGAAGATAACAGTGGGCTAGCACCAACCATATCACCGGCAGCTACCACAATATTATTTGGGTTATCTTTTTTCAGCTCTTTGACCAGCGTAGCCATATGCTCAATACCACCAGGCTTGTTTGGACCTGGTGCTTTTAATGCACCATGGAAGTCATTGAGTGCAATCACACGGACATCAACGACGTTCGCTTCGTCATAATTTTTAGCACAACCTGCTAATAAGACGGAGCTTACTGCAAGGGCTACGAGTTTATATTTATGGTTCATTTAAGTTTTATCCCTAGATCAATATTCACGTTTCGGACAATCAATCACTTCGAAATCTTTGCTATAACAAATATAGAATTCATCTCGATTAATTTGAATTTCTTTATCCTTCAATGATGGATTATTTTCTTTTAAGAACTTAATCAATTCACTATTTGAAGGGCGGCCTTCTGGTAACACTAATGCGTCAAATAACGCTTGTTGCTGACCAAAGAATGCTTCTGGCGTATCAAAGGCACAAACGCCATGTTTTTCCCATTCACCTTGCAATAAGTCAATACCCGGTGATGAACATAAGTAAGGTTTAATCGCTGAGTATTCTAATGGTGGTAAATCCCCTTTACATAAACGAGGATGCTTGCGTATGTCTTTCCAGTCACGGCATTCATCCCATGATTTACCATCGCAGGTTTCAGCCCATAGCCCATGAACAATCCAGCCAAATTTATTATCTGAGAAACACTGGATTTCAAATTTATCGAATTCGCGTTTAGCACGCTCTTTTTCGTTATCGTTATTTAAACGCTTAATATTATTTTTTTTATAATCACAAAAAGCCGGTGAGTAATTAATGGCTAATTTAAAGTAATCTGTTGATGCTTTACTATTTTGACCATAACGATCATTTGTCGCAATATAGTCATAATTGGCAGTAGGTGCATCAGGTAAAATACAAGATACGCCTTCAACTAATTTTGCTTGCGGTTTTAATGGTTGTTTAACTTCAGGTGCTTGTGTCACACAACCCGCTAAAATAACAGCTAAAATAGCAGGTAATAGCTTTATAAAGCGCATAAAATCCCCTTAAAGAGCAATAACTGCACTCTTTCACGCCAAAACATGAGAACGACCTGCCCGAATGGACAGGTCTATAAGATTATTTCTTCTCAGTTAGGTCGATTTTGTAAATTGCAAAACCGATATCGTCATTTTCCACAAAGGTCATTGGATACTGAGCAAAATCTTTAATAAAGTTAGCGGCTTTTTCACTTGGTGAAGTTTCAAAGCGAACATCTAATTGTTTATCTGTCTTAATCGGTAAGAAAGACCAATTATTCGCAGCTTTTGTTGCAACTTCGCCATTTTCTTTCGTTTGCTTAGCAATATAAGAAGCTAAAATTGCACGGTTTTCATCTGGTGATGCAAAGGCGATATTGCTTTCACCTGTACCCGCAAATTTACCACCGTATCCACGATAGTTATTGGTTGCAATTAAGAAAGTTGCTTTAGGATCGATAGGTTTGCCTTGGTAAGTGACATTTTTGATACGGTTTGCATCTTTATTGACAACTTGGCAATCAACGTCATATTTAGCAGGCTGAGTTAAATCAACTTTATACTCTACGCCACTGATAGTGTCGAAGTTATAAGTACGGAAACCATCCCAGTTGATTAAGTATTGTGGTTTGGTTGAGTTAGGATCAACTTGGTTCCACATACCCGCTGAACATTCTAACCACTCAACAACATCTGCACCGGTTGCTTTTACAACCACTAATGTATTTGGATACAGATATAAGTCTGCTGCGTTACGGAATGTAAAGTCACCCTTTTCTACTTCAACGAAGTCTGCAGGTGCATTTTTACGTCCGCCGGCTTTAAATGGTGCTGCTGCACCTAATACTGGCAGGCCGTCTAAGTTCGGATCACCTTGAATAAAGTGTTTAGTATAATCAACCTGTGCATCGTTAACGATTTGTACCGTTGGATCACTTTGTACTAAAGCTAAGAAGCTATACATATTAGCTGACGCTTTACCAATATGTTTTCCGACGAAATCACGAGTACCTTGGTGTGCTTTTTCAATGATTTGCGCTAACTCGGCATCACGTTCAACTAATGCTTTTTTGTTTGCTTTATCAAAGATAGGACGCGCTTCACCTGTTGCTTGGGTCATCACCCATTTGCCGCTGTCGTTATTGATAACCATATCGACAACACCTAAGTGATCACCCCATTGGCCTGGCATTACTGCTGGAACACCATTTACAGTGCCTTTAGCAACATCAACACCTTTAATGCCTTCAAATTCTTTACTTGGGAATACGCCGTGAGCATGACCAAACATAATAGCGTTAATGCCATCAACTTCACTCAGATAATAGACTGAGTTTTCAGCCATAGCTTTATAAGGTTCAGAAGAGAAACCAGAGTGAGGGATAGCCACAATCAGATCCGCACCCTCTTTTTTCATTTGAGGAACGAATTTTTTCGCTGTTTCTGTAATATCATTGACAACGACTTTTCCATCCAGATTGGCTTTATCCCAGATTAAAATCTGTGGTGGTACAAAGCCGATATAACCAATCTTGATAGTGTGCTCTTTGCCATCACGATCTTTTACTGGTGTATCAACAATGATATAAGGTGTGAAATAGTTTTTGCCTGTTTTCGCATCCATGATATTGGCATTGATATATGGGAATTCAGCGCCCGCAATGGCTTTTTTCAGGTAATCTAAACCATAGTTAAATTCATGATTACCAAAGTTACCTACGGTATACCCCATGGTATTCATTAACTGGTGCGCAGGATGAGCTTCCCCTTTCTCTAAGCCTTTAGTTGCTTGATAGTCAGCCAGTGGACTACCTTGGATCAAGTCACCGTTATCCACTAAAATCGCATTGGTTGCTTCAGCTTTCGCGGCTTTAATTAAATTCGCCGTACGAACATAACCAAACTGTTCTGTTGGTTTGTCTTTGAAGTAGTCAAAGTCGATTAAGTTACTGTGAACATCCGAAGTCTCCATAATACGGAGATCGACTGTCGCAGCATTCACATTGAATGCGACCAACATTGCTAATGTTGAGATTTTCAACACATTCTTAACCATTACACACCCCTTATATATTGGTTAACAGGAGAGCACAGTTGCTCTCCTTTTATTACTTCTGTCAAACAATACTTGCTTTGATAAAACTAGAAGTACAGACGCATACCAGTTTCAAAGATATATTGTTTTTTATCTTCATAAGCTGGGTTTTCGCTACGAGCATCATCATATGCCATTTCAGCGAATAAACGTAAGTTGTTGTATTTAGATACCGCAAAACGTTTATCTACACCCACAGTATAGGTTTCTTTTTTGTAGTTGAAAGTGTTAGCATCGCCATCACGCAGGTAATAACCCGCATACATACCACTTTCGATACGATCCCAGTGCCATTTCACACCAACACCATATAAATTCGCTTTCCAATCGCCTTTAACTGAGTTCCATTTATAGTCTTTCTCAGTTGCACCTTCTCTTAAGGTTAAGCCAGTATTTTTACCGCGAGATTGACCATAGTCGATACCGATAGAGAATTCGCGACCAGGGAAGAAGTATTCAGCACCGAATGCTAAGATACTATTTTCTGGTTTTTTATTACCAACAACACTATCTGGGTATAGATTAGGCTCACCTACAGCTGCTGAGTAACCCGCATCAAACTCTAAACCGAAAGTTGATTTATAGAAACCAACGACAGAATAGGCATGACGGATATCACCGGTTCTGCGATCGCCATTTTTTCCATCACCATCATTATCTTTACCATCTTTACCCGTTAAAGTTGCCGCTAATTTAAAGCCTTCATAACGGTTTGTTTCAATAAAGATAGTTTGTGGTAAACGGGTCATAAAGTTGTTTTTACCAACCCCTTTACTTGAATAACCTACTGCACGGCCTAATACATCACTAAAGTAAAATACCCCTGTATTACCATAGCCGTAGCTTGATTTTTTTACCCAGTCAATTGGGATATAAGTACGACCAAATTGGATTTGTCCATAATCACGATGAGAAAAACCGACATAGCCTACGCGGTTGTACAGATCAAAGTTTGTTTTCTCATTATCACTGTTGGTTTTTTGAGTATCTGAACCCCACTCTAACTTACCAAACACTTTGATATCGTTAGTCAGTTCATGGGAACCAAAGAAACCGATACGGCTACCATCATCACGCATACGCATTTCATGATCTTTACTTGTCACTTGCGTTTTTAAACGGAACTGACCGTTAACATCAAAACGTGTACCTTTATCGTTGTACACATTTACTGCGTTTGCAGATCCCGACAGAACCAATAAACCTACCAGCGCTGCTAAAGGCTTTAAGCTTTTCATGATTAAAATACCCATCTATTTTCTATAGTTTTATGATTTTCTTTCTAAGGTTAAAAATAATACCGCCGTCTATGATTAACCCTGATTTCAGTTCAAAGAGCCGCCGCCACGGATCTCAAACAAGAAAATCGCTTTTACAACCGTTCATTTTTATAACTGCTATTATTACTCTACTTAATTTTCTTACAGGCTTTAATTTCCTTGACACAGAGATATTCACCAATAAGACACAAAAATAATGTCCTCATTACTATTTAAATAAGGGCATTGCTTTTATTTCTATCCACAAATCGAGTAGAGCATTGAATTTTCGCTGGCATGTTACTCAAAAAAAAGCCTAACTTTCGTGATATAGCCCACAATTACATCAAAGTATATTTTCATGGTTACATACCTGAGTGATGAGCTTCACAATTAAGCTTAAAGATACGTATTTTTTGAACTTAATCAACTTTTTCAAAATACCATTTTTTAATTTTTCTTTTATATTTCATTTTGTTACATAGCTAATGTTTTTGCTAATAAAAAAATTTACCTTGCTATTTAATATATTTAAAAGGA
>OKWA01000722.1_pt1 | contig 14925 bp, 11 predicted proteins | sample 1606861 | NCBI WGS metagenome assembly OKWA01 (sample SAMN03281007, study PRJEB24777) | human gut metagenome | isolation source: fecal sample PR166 from 1 month old female Malay infant, vaginally... | reverse complement strand
GCAAAAATAGCAATTATAAAATGAAGTTTCAAATATCTATATAGTTATTCAGAACAAGCATAGTACTTTTTTGAATTTGGGTCTATAAAACTAACTTTCACTAAAAAAGGTACTAAAGAAAAAGTAGATTTCCAATAGTACCTTATCTGAATAGTAGCGGGTAGTTTAAAAGCTGCTTCGTGTGATAGTTATTCTTCTACTATATTTTTAAAATCTCTCCATATTTCGGCGTTTTGATAAGAGCTTTTGCTCCCTTGTGGAACATATAGCGTACAAACTTCCTTATCTATGCCATAAAAAGCACTGTAATCCACGCTTATAGGATTAAGCATTTTAGAATGGATGTTTATTATTTCCGTACAATTCCAAAATATTTCCTTGCCTATAAAAGTTATTTTACTCGGTAGTGTAACAGTCTTCAAAGATTTGCAATTTTGAAAAGCATTTTGCATAATGGCTGTGACACTTTCCGGTATATCTAATTTAACTAATGATTGACATTGGGCAAAAGCATTATTGTAGATTTGGGTAACGCTTTTAGGTATTAAAATTTCTTTCAAGGATATGCAGTCTTGGAATAAGGCACTACCGATTGTTTGAATGCCATTTGGCAAAACAACAGATTCTAAATTCCTGCAATTCTCAAAAGCTCCTGCATCCATGTCCGTTACACTATTAGGAAGAGTAACGGCAGTGAAGCCACAAGAATAAAAAGCATTATAGCCTATTTCCATTACACCGTTGGGAATCGTCAATTCTTTCAATTCATAGCAATTAGAAAAACATCTTTCGTCTAATGTTTCTACTTTATCAGGAATATTGATTTTTGATAGCTGACTGCATACGCAGAAAGCATATTTTCTTATTGCGGTAATATTATCCGGAAGAATTACGGTCTGCAGTTTGCATTCTCTAAACATATTTTCACCCACTTCATTGCTTACAGTATAAATAAACCGTTTTTGCCAATCTGTGTAACTTATATCATAATAGTACCAATCTCCTCCTTCCAAGATTCTTACATCAGAGAGGTCTAAATATGTCAAGCTCCCAAGTGTAGGTTCTCCTACCTCATTTCTTCCTGCCATTTCACGAATAAAGCGAATATCTGTTCCATTGATTTTTCCTGTTACTTTCAACTCTTTCAAAATTAACTTTTCATTATCTGAGATGAGTTCAGGAAGGCTACCCGCTTTTTCTACATTTACAGTCTTTGATAGATTTATGGATGCTTGATTAATGGAAATTGTATCGGAAATATTACTTCCACTATTGATTATAATAATTCCTTTTCTTTTCTCCCCCGTTGTGTTGGCAGAAATATCGAAATATAGTTTGTGTTCCACCAATCCACGTGTAGTTGTTTGTCTTATCCAATCATAGCAATCGTAAGGGATTTCTGCATAACAGTCAATGTTAGCCTTAAAATCTACTTCGATTATTTCCCCTTCTGCTGGAATGTCATATTTCTTTTGAGACAAAATGATAGCATCCCGTTTATATTGATAAATAGTAAACTTCTGTTCCAGTGCACTTTGTTTGTCTTTTAAAGTAATCTCCACCTCCCTATTTTCATATTCCAAATTTGCTGATACTGCAAAAAATAATTTCTTGCTGGTGGATTCTTCTTCATTTAATGAGACCCAGCCACAAGTTGTTGGTATATTGACTGAATAGTCAATGTTTGCATTTACATTGACTTCTATTGTAGAATCTTGTGATGCTATGAAAAACAGTTCCGGTTTAATTTGAATAAATCTTTTTGCCGCTTGGGTTACTCTAATGGTATCTGTTGCAGATTGTGACTTAAATATAATAAATGATTTCCTTTCCTTGCCCGTAGTGTTTTCCTTTATATTGAAATATATTTTATAATTCTCCAATCCTTTTGTGATAGTGTTCTGTATTGCTGTAATCCAATTACAATCTTTTGGTATTTCATATTGGTATTTCGTATTTGTATTGACTTCTATCGGTAATATTGTCGCTGTGTATTCGATATTATATTCTTTCTTAGAAATAATGAGAGCATCTTTCTGTACCTGCATTATTTTTAGTGTGTCTCTCACAGCACTGTTCTTATCATAAAAAATAATCTCCGCTTCTCTGCTGTCATAAGTTTCATTTGGGGCGATGGTATAATAAAGAGTATGGCTTGACATTCCACGAGTCTTTGCGGCGGACTGCACCCAATCCGCATCGGGCATTTTGACATCAAATTCAAAATTGCTTTTTAAATCAACAGCGATTGTTTCTCCTTTGTCACTCACTGAATATTCGCTTTTGGTAAGCAACAGAACACCTTCTCCGCTTTGGTACACATGGACTGTTTCAGAAAGTTCACCGCTTTGGATTATAATTTCTCCGGTTCGTTTATCATATTCTTCACTTGGCGCAATATCAAACGAGAGATTATTGCTGGTCAGTCCGCGTGTCTTAGGTGATTGGCTAATCCAACTTTTAGATGTTTCCGATATAATAACCTCGTATTGAATATTGGCTTTTACTTCCACATTGATTTTACCGCCATTTTTGCCTACCTCAAATTTATTTGCTGTAAGGGTCAATGCGTCTTGTTGCTTTTGGTTGATGATAACAGTTTTGCTTGTACCTCCTGCCATTATGGTAAGAGACACATTTCTATCGTCATAGCCTTTATTGGCTGCTACTTTGATTTGAATGTTGTTATCTCCAGCTTTTCCATTTGAAGGAGTAACCGTACACCAATTCTCACCATTAGCTGTATTGGCAAGAGTTGCAGTCCAATCTCTGTTGGCTGAAAAGGACAATGTTTTTTCTCCACCATTAGCTTCAAAATCAAAAGAAGCACTACTAATTGTAATTTCGTCTTTAACTGGTTCCAGTGGCTTTTTCTCCAATTCATCATCGCCACAAGAACTAACTCCTACACATACTGCAATGGATAATAGGATTGTTAATAATCTAAATGCTTTCATTTCAAGTTAGCTATTAAATTAGGAATTATAAATATTGTTTTCTTTAATTCGTTTTATGATTCTGTCTCTAATCGGGTTGAGGACAAAAAAACCAATAATAATGAATAAGATTACTCCAGTGAAAGCAAAAACGATAATCAATTCTGCATTTTTTGTCCAACTGGAATAACCGAATTCATCAGAAAACAAATACCCCACGATTAGAACAATGGGAGTAAGAAACATTTGTATCCATGCGATAGAAAGCACTGTTTGATAGAACTTACTTTTTCTTAGAGCTTCTTCTATTAAAGCCTCTTCCGCTTCTTGTTTTCTCTGTTGTTCTTGTCGTTCATGTGCCACAATTCTATCATAAGCACGCTGTACTAATAGTTGTTCTTCTTTTTCAGCTTCAAGCTGTTTTCTTCTGATAAAGTACTTTTCAATATCTGATAAACTTTTGGGAGCAAATGTATCTCTTTGCAATTCATCAATCATAAAAGAATATTGGTTTGTTCCGTCTAACTGCAAAGCAAAAATTATATCATCTACAAACGCAGGATGCAACATATATGAGGCATTCTTTGTACTGATTAAAATAGATTGGTTTACTGGAATATATTTCCATGTAGCATTAGTAACTTCTCCACTTATAGAGATTATCAGACTACCGTCATGCTGAAATAAATATATTTCTTTGCAACCGGAGTCATTAAAGACAGACCATGATTTAGAGCAAAGAATAGCTTCTACATCCAAACTCTCGTTAAATTTCTTATATCTATTAAGAATATCCAGTAAGTAAGTTTTCATATTTGCACCTTTATGCCCACTTGTTCCCTCCGATGAGCCATAGATAAAAAAGATGTGGGAACACTATTGGTTTTATCTCGCTAACTGGCTTCTCGCATTGCCTTTGGTACGGATAAAACAATAGCGACCCACACCAAAGGGCATATAGAAACCTTACAAATATAAGGTAGGTATATATCCAAGTGTGGGTGCTACTGCTATCATCTTCGTACCGTTTCAAATTTTGCGAGAATTTGTTAGCGGAAGATAATTTCAATAACACCTTTCGTTAAATATGTCCTTCCAACTCCCTATCTCATTAGTTCATTGGAATTGGTGCAAAGATAGCGAAAGGTTTTAAATCACTAAGCACGAAGTGAAGATTAATAGAGAATATCCTGCCATCAAACATACTCTGAATAGCTTGTTAGGCGAAAGTTTATTGTTCCGGCTGATTTTAAGGGTAGGACAAATTCGGATTGAAGTCTATAAGACTGACCTTTCTCTAAATTTGTCCTGCCTTTCAAAGTGACTTTACGACATCAATCCTGCTCTGACAAGTAATCTCTTGACTTGGGTAATTTGAAACTTGCATCCCTTAGATGTAACGAAGCCTTGCTCATTCAACAGACAAGTCATTTCAGACAATGATTTGCCTTGTATTGACAATGACCGTAATAGTGCTATCGCTCTCATATTATTCGGATTGTTATCCGCTTTAGCTTTGTTGGTAATGATACTATGCTGAACAGCTTGTTCAAATTTATTCATCAAGTTCTCTGATTTACCAAGTTGTACACCCCTTGCTTTCTTGGCTTGGAGTGATTGCTTGGTTCTTTGACTGATTAGTCCTGCTTCATATTCGGCTATGCTGCTGATGATATGCAGAATTAGTCTGTTGGCTTGTGGAAAATCACAGAACACAATCTCAACATCACTCTCCAACAGTTTGGAAGTAAACGCGACATTCCTTGACAGTCTATCCAATTTGGCTACAATCAGAATAGAGTTAGTTTTCCTGCACATTGCCAAAGCTGCAAGAAGCTGAGGTCTGTTAGACTTCTTTCCACTCTCCGTTTCAATGTATTCAGCAAGTATGGGTTTATGCTTTACATGGTTGTGTATAATCTCCCTTTGGGCTTCCACACCAAGACCCGAAATCTGCTGCTTCATGGTGGATTGCCTTAGATATGCTATGTACGTCTTCATAATTCACAATTATTAATAGTTGGTTACAAGTGCTGAATGTTCGTTCAGCTTATGTAAGTAAGGACACCCAACTTAAAAATTGAATGTCCTTTACCTTATTATATATGATAACAACTTACAACTGTCCTTCATCAGAGAAACTGTAATATCCTGCATCTGTAAGAATGAGGTGGTCTGTTACTGTTATTCTCATAAGTCTTGCAGCATCCTTGACTTGCTTCGTTATCTCCATATCCTGCCTACTTGGTTTCAGATTACCACTTGGGTGGTTATGTGCAAGAATAATGGCTACTGAATTGGTGAGCAATGCAGCTTGTAGAATTACTCTGACATCAACAGACGTTTCAGTAATTCCACCCTCCGATATGAGAGTATAGCCTAAAACTTGGTTGGCTTGGTTTAAGAATAGGACTTTGAAATATTCTTTGTAACAGATAGTTCCTTTCTTATATGTAGGAAGCAAGTATTTATAAGCATCTTCCGAACCATATATTTTGTTCCGGCTTTTTGATGTGGATTTGTAAATGAGTTCCACTTCTCCTACTTTATAATCTATATTCATATTGCATACTATTTAAATAAGTTGGTAGAAATAAAGAAAGGACAACTAACCGAATAGCTGCCCTTTTCTCTCTCAATCAACAATCCACTCAGCCCAAGAACCAAGCGTATTTGTTATCAAGCCCTTGCAGGACGTTATTAATTCCGACACTGACTTCCGTAGCGTTTACGGCTCGTTGCAGATAAGTATCAATGTAGCTTCCCTTGTTAGCTTGTGTCAAAAGATTGTGAAAATCGAACATTGATATGGCGTTGTCCTTTGCTCCGAACACTTCATTGTGATAGTAGTCGCGACAAACTGAATTAATCTGACTATCCGTAATCAGAAGTCTTGGAATGGCTTTCTGCCTTGCTGGTGACAATGCTTGAAACATTCTCATCCGACCAACAATCTGTGCAAATTGCGTCTCGGACAATGAAGTGTTAGTAAGTGTCTGCATCAAGTGAATTTCTTTTGCAGGGTTGAAACTGTGGAACAATTCAAGCACATTTCTGTAAAGCTCGCTGATATTGGTTACTTCCATATTGAACTTGACACCTTCTCCCGTTAGAATTTGATTAGAGCAAATTTTCACCCTCCAGCCAATAAAAACCGAAAACTTCTCCAAGCCTTTGGATGCACGATAAAGGTTGAGGTCTGAATAGTTCCTTACTCCACCAATGCACAATTCAAGCCTTTGCCCTCTTATCGTTTCGATAATGGTTGGAATGGTAAAGGCAAATGCAAGACGTTGGTAGAATTGTGTTTTTTCACACTCCAACAATTCCGACGCTTTCTTACCCAAACTTTGAGGTGTTCTGCCCCGTACAATGTGTGAAACTCTGATTTCGGGTGCGTTCACCCTTTCACCTGCATAGAATGAGCAAGCCGCATCATGCACACATGAAATAAAATCTTGGTGTGCGATAGTCAATTCTTGGTTAGCCCAGGTTGGAACGACACATTTGTTTGCAAGTTCGTCCATAGTGATTGCATCGGTGTTTGCTTCCAAGAAGTTCACGCTCGGTTGTACGATTGGTTCGTCTTGGATAATGGCAGCTTCTTCCGCATATTCACCTAAATTAAATCTCGATTGGTTCTGTGCCATAGCTGGCATAATGACTAAGTTTCTCATAATGATAACTGTTTAAATGATTATTGATTGATTTAACTTTGGAATTGGTAAAGCTCATATCGCTTTAGATTGCTCCATAACGATTTTGACTTTACTACAATTCGCTGAATTACATTTAAGCGATATTACAATTAGGCTGTATTACCATTATGTCTGTATTGTGTATCGCTTTAAGAAGTCTATGAATGATGTGAGGTGAATAGTAAAATTTATAATGGTTGAGGGGGTGGGCTGGTGGCTGCCAATTCTCATTTTTCTTTTACTTGGCAAGAGGGGGCTAAATTGGTGGTGTACCTCCGTTTTTATCATCCGGCTCAACATGGGGGAGCAAATTGCGACATGGTGATATGTTCTAATAAAAAAAGAGTTTCCACTTTCATCAGCGGAGACTCTTCGTTTATTAATGATTTGATAAAGCTAAATATTGACAACAGAGTACCTTTTTAAAACATACCCTATAAAACTGACTTTCATCAAAAAAAGTACTATCCTATATCAATGGTTCTAATATTCTGATAGCTTTTTGATTTCCGATTTTACACTCTTGGATTTTGAAAAAATCTTTTATAGTCATGGCTGTAACTGCGTTTTTGGGTGCGGTCTTAACCAATGCGTATAAACGCTTTAATTCTTTTTTGATGTATTCACGAGTGTATTTCTCGCCAATCTTAAAGGAGTTTTTAAGTAGCTGAACAAACTCTACTCCGCTTGTTTTTTCTCGATAGTTTCTCATAATCATGGCTTCTTTGATTTTTTTGAATGAGTAATTGTTTACTTCAATAACTTCTTTGCCTACCGTGTCGTAAGCATCAATAATAAAAGCATCAACTTGTCTGATGTCACTGATAAACGATTGTGCCAATGGAGAGTTCCTATCATCTTTCAGTGATTCCAGTATTCCAACGATATGCTTTCGGCTTTCCTTGATAGAACTGCTCTTATCCATCAGACTTAACCTTTCTTTGTCACCCAACTTGTAAAACAGAGGTTCGGTCAGTTTCGGTAAGAATGAGTTGCTTTCCTTGTATCGGTTCACTACTGAATCAATATTGTTGTAGGCAGACTTAACCAATGCTTCATCAATAAAATTGTCAATGGCAAAATAGTTGGTCTTACCGTCTTTTAGCATCCGGTTATATGGCAGTATATCCAACGCAGCCTTATAAGCATCTCTACTTTCCGAAGATGTTGCACATTCATAGAGATTCTTAATAGTCTTGTAAGCATCCCTGCAACCTTTGAGATATTCCTTAATGCCTACTTTGGTGCGTATCGGATAGTTTTCATTGGTATTGACAATATGAAGAACACAAGAAGTACCGCTTCTGAATCGTCCAACAGCTTGTACCGCATCAGTGCATGGGTCAATGATTGTGTATTCTGCAAAATATGGTTCAGTGACAAATACTATATCAGGCTGTTCTTCCAACTCAATATCCACAGCCGTATAAAATCTACAAGTAAACCACATATAAGGCATTTTATGCTTACTGTTCCAATGTTCATAAGCTCTTTTAAATCCTTTCTTCTTCAACTTCTCAACACTTTTTTCTGCACAGAACACAGAGGACTCATTTTCAATTCCCAATTTACTCATTAGCTGGTATATCATATCAACACTGTTGGCAAAGAAACAAATACTACGTGGTTGCTCTTGTTGTGTTTTTATCTGTGGTAAAATTACCTTTAATGCTTCCAAAACATTGTTGGTCGGTACAATGCTGATAGGACGTTCGTAATCAAAAGTCGGTTGTATCTCTACTATTTTGAAATTTTGACTTTCAAAACGCGGGTCACTCGGTAATATGGGAGTGGCTGAAACAAATGCCTTTTCTTTGAATTTGAAGAAATCATCCATAGGAAGAATTATATCAGCTCTGTAATCGACATCCTTTATCAGCTTGTCGCATTCATCGGATAGTAAGAAACACATATTATATATGTCAAGTTCCAACTCCTCAAAAGCCCGTTTGATTTTAGCAAATCCTTCGGGAGTGCTTATCAGCTTGATAAACTTTCCTGCGGCTAATGTCTTTTCAATATAATCAATGATTTCTTCTGTTGTCACTCCTTGCTTGACACCAAATAAATTGTCATTCTTATGCTTCGGGTCTCTGCACTTGCCAACGATAGGTGGTACATTGGGAACGATAATAACAGAATGTCGTTTAGCCTTTATTTCGGAATAGGTTGCACCCAATCCGGTTAATGTCTTGCAAAGAATAGTGTTTGTTTCTATCTGTGGCAGAACTTCTGTCAAGTATTGGATTTTATCTGCTATTTTATTAATCGCGATATATTCTTTTTTCATTACTGCTACTTTAAAAAGGAGAGAGGAAATTTACACTTCCTCTGCTCCGTTTAGATTTAACGAATTAACTCTTTTTCTTGCAAGTACGAAACAATGTCCTCGTCTCGGTTTATAAAGAAGAAGATGTTACCAAACTTGAAGTTAGCTACCGCAGTAAGCTGCCCTCTTCGGTCTCTGAACTCAGGTGTAAACTGAATGTTTACAGCCTTGCTTTCCACAAACAGTTTGAGCATATTCTTACGGTATTCGTTACCGTTGGTTTGGTCTGACTTCTGAACTTCGGACGGTTCTACTCCAAAGTCCTCACTCTTGCCAGTCGAAAGATATGTCATAAGCCAGTTTGCGGATTTGTCGTTCAACTGATACGCGAAGCGTTTCACGTATGTGCTTTCGACCTTTATCACTTCGTAGCCGTCCTCGTCAATATCGAAGAAGATGTTCAATCTGTCAAAGCGTGACATCATGGACTTTAATTCTTCATGCGCTGCCACATTATTATATGGTTCGCGATTACTTGCAGTAATAATGTTCTCAAAATTGAATTGAATCATATTCTTCGCTGTCTTCTACAAATTGTTTAAAAGTTTTCATATTCACTTCAAATTTCCCATCTTTTGGCACAAATAAATCTTGTAGCGTATGGAGAATATGTATATCATGTTTCGCAAGTTCCTTCAAAGAACTGCAAATATCATATAGAATAGATAAAGCCTCCTCTCCTTTATCAAGATACTTTGCATGACGTATAAAATAACTATGTTCTGCACGCTTAGAAATAGACACTTCTCCATTTTCCATTTCAAATAATTCTTCTGGTTCAAAATTCTCAAGTTTCATTTTTTCATGAATGAGATAGATTGACTTTCGAAGAGATTCTGCAAAGATTAACCATGAATCTATAGCTCTGATGCAATCATTATAATCCGGATTATCAAAGTCGTTTTCTTTCACTTTGTTCTCTCTAAAGATTCTTTTAGATATAGCTTCTTTAGATAAATATTTATTATAAATTACATCGGGGTCTTTGAGTAGTTCATTTAATGTAATTTTTTGACACCATGTTTTTTCGAAAAAGTTTAAAACATAGTTTATCTCTTGCTCAATTTTTTGGATGTCCAACATCCATTTGTTGAATTCGTGTAAATCGAATTCTTCTAAAACTAAATATTTCATATTTCTTTTTTTTAGTTACTAATAATTGAACAATCGAAATAGAGGCCTCTTATTTTTTGATTGTGATGCAAAGATAGAGGAAGTAAATGGAGCAAAATGGAACTAAAAGGTGGGGAAAAATAGGTGAAAAATTCCAGACAATTAGGCGTGGTTTATTTTTTTATGTACTTATTGTACTTAATCATCTCCTTTCTGACAAATGTTTGCTTCTCTTTGTCATTATATTCAAGATTAACTTCTTCATTGATTACTCCCAATATTCCTGCAATATCATATAGGAAAGCTGATTGTTCATTGGTAAACCAACGAGATTTTATCTCGAAAATGCCTGCACGTTGAAATTCCACTCCTAATATATATAGTAATGTACCTACATAGTGAGAGTCTATTCTTTTTTGCAAAGTTGATTCTATCGCAAGAATTGTTTTAACTCCTTTCAAGGTAAATCCAATCGGTTGTACCGTTTTCCCTTGCTCATTCTTTGCATAATATGGAGTAACACCGTCCTTGAATTTATATCCAAAGTAGAGACGAATATCAATATCATCCTCTTTTTCAAACTCAACAATTCGCTTATAGTTTTTGCTATTACTATATTCAAAAAGAAGCGCTTGGGTGTCGTTGTTGTCAATCGGAGATTTTATATCTTCATTCCAAAGAAGTTCCGCATACAAGAACTTATAGAACTGCATCATTTTCTCAGGTGGATATATTGTAGCCAATTCCTTGTTTAGAGTATCGAATAGTAACCGGGTCGTTTCTCCGCATGGAAAATCAAATTGGGTTATCCCATTATATTTGATTTGGATAGAATCATGTTTTTGGATTCCGTATAAGAGTTTAACAAGTCTCGCCAAGTCAATAACTTTAGAACTTTGGTATCTTCTGATGCGTTTAATGGTAGTTATTATAATATCTAAAAGAGTTTCTTGGTATTCTGTTTGTGAGAAAAGTTGGGATAGTTCTTTGTATCTCGTAGAACATTGAATAATTTGTGGCAATGTATTCTTCACTTGTACGAGGTCATATCCATTAATTATGTTAGAATTGTTGGTATTCATCTTTTTAGCTTTAAGTTTCAAACGCAAAATTAAAAAATAATCCCCACCTGCATTGCTACAAGTGGGGAATTATTGGTTTAGAGTAAATTCTTCATCGCTTCATCTACTTGCTCGTTGTCGAAACTATCCAAATATATTTGAGTAGTCGCTAAGTCTGAATGTCCCAATGCTTCACTTATCAATGCGATGTTTACGCCGGACTTCTTTAGAACACTTGCGAATGAGTGGCGGGCGACATAGGTCGTAATGTTGGCTTCAATTCCCAATCGCTTACCGAGTATTTTTAGAACTTCATTCACCTTGCCACGAATTTTATGAATCCGATTCTGTTTTTGCAAAGCTGTTTTATGTACTTTATTATCCAAAATAGGGAACAAGTACCCGTTACTTTCTTTTGAGTATTTCTCAATTATTAGCATAGCTTCCTGCGGTATTCCAATCTTTATTGGCTTTCCCGTTTTTTGACGGATATAGTACAATCTGCCATTTACTATGTTCTCCCGTGTCAGATTGGCTATGTCGGTGAAATTGATGCCGCCACACAGATAGCTGAATATAAAGATGTCCTTACTTAACTCCACATATTTTTTCTGTCCTATCGGCTGGGAAGTTTCCGTGAATTTCAACATTTCTGTTTTAGCTATGGCTCGTTTTTGAGTGGTGACATCGAACTTAGATATTTTATATTCATCAAACGGATAATCAGACTTTCGGGCACACTTGGCATTGATAGCCTTATTATATGTACTGCGCAAAGTGCGAAACATCAAGCTGATTGTTGTTTCCTTGTTACCATTGGCTCGAAGCCACTTTTCATATTTTTCAAGCCATGTTACATTTATGGAGTTAAAAGGTATTTCCAGTTTTCCGTTAGTAAATCTTTTCAAAGAGTTATAGGAATTAAGGTAAACCAACCTATTGCCGCATTTGTTGTTAATCGCACATTGAGCAATTATTTCTTTGTAAAAGCAATCTACAGTTTTAGCAACCGATAGCTTTTCATTCACTTCAATCAGAGTTGTAGCCGAATATTCTTTCTGGTCAGATTTTATTTCAAGCATTTTCTTTTGAAGTTCCAACTTCTTATCAAGAATAATCTTTTGGATATATTCTAAGTTAGGACATTTAGGTTTCGGCTTATTCTTCTGAAAGTCCCAAAATTTAGGATTTACAGAAATTCCCAAACTTTGGTATTTCTTCTTTCCGTCTTTACTGATACGAAGCATTAGAGGGTGTTCACCATTTGATAGTGTCTTTGACTTGTAACAAACCACTGAAATTGTAGCATCCATGTTGATTTTTGGTTTAACTCTCGGTTTAACTCACTCGGTTAAACCATAAGTAAACCGCCCTATCCAAGCAATAAAAAAAGGAGCTACTTTTTATCGTAACTCCTTGATTCTTAAGTGTCGGGGTAGCGGGATTCGAACCCACGACCCCCTGCTCCCAAAGCAGGTGCGCTAACCGGACTGCGCTACACCCCGAATCTTTTTATTTTTTCAATTGCTCTGTTTCTCAAAAGCGATGCAAAGGTACGACTTTTTTTTATATGTGCAAACGTTTGAAGTGATTTTTTTCCACTTTTTTTTCGTGCTATTATTTATTAAATTATAAATCAGCATATTAACTTCATTTTTTTCATCCGCAACAAAGAAATTTCAGTGTAAAACAACTCCCCTTCCCTATTTCACTACTTGCCGAGATACTTCCACCATGTAAATTCATAATTTGTTTGCATAAACTGAGTCCGATACCACTACCTGTCGACTTCGTTGTGAAAAAAGGAACAAAGATTTTATCCAAAACTTCAGGAAGAATACCACTACCATTATCACAGACAGAAAGGAAAAATAGATGTTTTTCTAAATCACAATGTGTGCTAATAATAACTTCGGGATAGGTTTGCTCTACACAAGCCTCACCTGCATTCTTTAGTAAATTGATTAATACTTGTTCTATCTGTGAACGATCTAGCATCAGAATCGTTTCTGGGTTTTCTACTTTATATATATATTGTATGTTTTTATTAGGGAATAGTTTTTTCATATCACTCAACAACTCACCTATATTTACTGGAGCCAGTATCGGGACAGACAGACGAGAAAGTTTACGATAGTTTTCCACAAAATTCAGTAATCCTTTACTTCTTCTATGAATAGTCTGCATCCCTTGCAACATGATATTGTAATCTTTCTCATTCATACCATTTTGCACAGCACGCTCACTTAATGTTTCACTTAATGAAATAATGGGTGCAATGGAGTTCATTATTTCATGAGTAAGTACACGAATCAGCTTTTGCCATGCTTCCATTTCATTTTCCTCCAATACAGCATGGATATTCTTTAAATTAACTAACCGGAGTTCCGTACCATGTTGAGCGGAATATTCGGATACCGTAACAGCCAATTCTTGTAGAGTATCTCCTTTATGTATTCGTACTGTTTTAATTTCTCCAGGCTGTAATGACAGGATAATAGTAGGAAATTCAGAATTTAACAGAGCCAATTCCCTGACTGAATGAATACAATAGCCGCACAAATCCTGCATGGCGGCCCGGTTCATCCAATGTATATTGCACAGACTATCTACTACCAGCAAACTGCTGTCAACAGTATTCAATAATGTTTCATAATATTGATATCGCTCTTCATTCTCGGACAACCGAGTACGGAATTCAGCAACAACATTATTTATTTCTTGTGCCAATCGTTGTTCTGTACGAGTTTTGTGCTGGGTAGAAAAACTCAAAGAGAAATCTGCATAACGAATACCTTCTATCATTCGTGATATCATACGGGTCGTTTTATATTGCCACTGACAGATATAGATGATAATACTTGCCATAATCATCAGCGAAAATAACAAGCAAAAATAGAGTGAATGTTGATAAAACAGATATGCAGCTATAGCTACTACCCCCATCAGTAACATACAAGCTATCATCCGTAAAGTTTGTAAACGATTCATAAACCTAATTTTTCAAGTTTCCGATAAAGAGCGTAACGGGTAATCCCCAAATATTCCGCTGCACGACTCAAGTTTCCTTCGCTGCGCTTCATAGCACGTTCTATGGCATTGCGTTCTAATTGTTCCAAGTTCAGTATCTCATCCGTATTCACCCTCTTCTCGGGTTGTGGCTGCAACATGAAATTTGCAGGCTTTAACAATGGCGAGTCCGAAAGAATAATCGCCCGTTCTATGGCATGCTGTAATTCGCGTACATTACCCGGCCAATGGTAACGCATGAGTTTCTGCTTGGCTTCGCGGTTCAGTCCGTTTATCTCTTTCTTATATTTATGAGTATACCGTTGTAAGAAATAATCAGCCAATAAGAGCACATCCTCTCCCCTTTCCCGCAAGGGAGGAATGGCAATCTCGATCGTATTGATGCGATACAACAGATCTTGACGGAAATTGCCCTCCTCCACCAATTGTCGGATATTTACATTCGTTGCGCTTATCAACCGAACATCAATAGGAATTATATCCGTTGCTCCCAAACGTGAAATCTGCCGCTTTTCTATGGCTGTTAGCAATTTGGATTGCATAGGTAATGACAAATTCCCTATCTCATCCAAAAAAAGCGTTCCTCCTGATGCCACCTCCATACGTCCCGCTTTTGCTTTACGGGCATCTGTAAAAGCCCCTTTTTCATAGCCGAACAATTCACTTTCGAACAATGATTCTGGTATGCTCCCCAAGTCAATCGTTATAAAAGGACATTCACGACGAGGAGAAAAATAACGTAGAGAACGGGCCACCAA
>OKWA01000721.1_pt1 | contig 14944 bp, 9 predicted proteins | sample 1606861 | NCBI WGS metagenome assembly OKWA01 (sample SAMN03281007, study PRJEB24777) | human gut metagenome | isolation source: fecal sample PR166 from 1 month old female Malay infant, vaginally... | reverse complement strand
TTTAGCCTTTATTTTTTCTCTCCCCCAAAGTTGACCCCCAAATTTCTGGCGAAAACCCCTAAAAAATTTGGATAGCCGAATATCGACAGTCTTACGGTCTGCTTTATCGGTTTTATGACTGTCTAATCTATTAGGTTAGGCAATCTTAATCTTGCTTTTTTCTTCAATCACGCATTTTGTTTTTATAGTTACTGATGATTTCGTCCTTATAAGCAGTGATGTCGTCAATGAATGAAACTATAAACTGCAATGTCGTTGTATCGCATTTATTCAATCTATCAATAATTTGATCATCAATCAAATAAGCTTTGCTAACATGTGATGAATCCATGAGAAAATAATCAATGCTCTTATCAAGTGCTACACTGATTTTCATCATCATCTCAAGCGATGGTTTGTTTATTCCGTTTTCTATCGCACTCAGATGATTACTTGAACAATTGCATATAGATGCAAGATCATTTTGGGTTAGCCTTCTTAACTTGCGTACTTTTTGGATACGCTTCCCCATCTTCACGAGGTCTAGTTCTATATCTATTTCAGAAATATCCGTCAAATCTTGCATGTAATCACCTCCATCCGTATGTATCGTAAACATATTTTAAAAAATATCAGAGATGATTAGAACAAAGCATTACTCATAGTTTCCACTCATTGCTTGTAATTATCAAAAAAAATATTTAGAATATCAATATCATGCTTTGAATTAAAAATGAGCTACCATTTAAGATAGCTCAAATTATGATTCATTATCCGTCCTTATCAACTTAAGCAAATATGAGCTATTAAATTTTTATTAGCTCAACACATATAAAGAACGCTTAATTACTAAATCTATATTTTGTAATACTTTATGAATACTATAAAGGTATTCATAAAGCTTCGGTAACTTTTAAAAAAGCAAATATCTAACAATATTCATTACTTGCTTCTACAATCAACTATGTTCCAATTTGAGAAAGCACTCTTGGATTTTGTATATGTAGATTCTTGTACTGCTAAGCAGAGTAATTTACTAGGACGGCTCATACCAACATAAACACACTTACGACTACGTTCTACATCAGCTCCTTTACCTAATGTTCCAACTCCTAAATATGGTAATACACGTTTTATATCTGACGAACGATTTTTCTCGGTTTCCACATATAATGTTGCATCATGAGTCTCTCCTTTAACTCCATGAACCGTATCAAAGACAATGTTTCTTTGATATGTTTCATCAAATAAAATATTATCCTGTGACCTACACTCAGTCTCCAGAATAGATTTATCCAAATAATAAGAAGGTATTTTCGAAAAAACATCTGTTTCATTACATTCTTTACCTACAATTTTATTCACTAAATCAGAAATCACATTATTTACTTCATCAGTATTACACTCTTGCAATGTTGATAAGTTAATTAAACAATCTGTATATAAATCATAATATTTATCGAGAAGAATCTTTCTTATAGAGATTACCGTATATTTAGAATCTGAATCAGGATCCTTAATTCCCATAAAATCAAACAGTTTACACAAGATATTCCGAACTTCTTTTTCAACTGAATAGAGTTTCCCTTTTGCTAATTCGTCCGCAATCATATAAATATGATTCCAATATCTATTCAACTTTCTCATGTTATGTTTTGAATCAAATCCTTCCCAATAATCTCCAATTTTCAATCCCCTTAATTCTTCACGTTTTACGAGTCCTATAACTTTATAGACGCCATTTGAATCATATAAATTGTATCGATTTAGCACATCAATAAATGTCTCAATCACTTTTTTCCTAGAATCATTATTAAAAACAATCAATGTCGGGATATACTTCAAGCATCCCTTTGATGATTTTATTTCTCGATTACCGGTTCTTAATTTAACCAAAAAATCAGCAATTTCTTGACCATACCTATTAGAGAAGGGCAGTTCAATACAATCTTCATCTGGAGTCCATCCTATTTCTTGACTATCTTCTGAGTTATATATAGCCTGATCTGGATCACCAATGTGAAATACACAGGTTTTATCCTTATTAAATAGTTTATTTAAAACTTGTCGTTGTAGTGTATCACAATCTTGATATTCATCTACAAATACATATTGAAATCTCTGAGAAAACAAGTCTGTATATTCCGATGACAAATTTGAAATCGCTTCTGTCGCATATTTATAGGCATCAGAATAGGTAATAATTCCTTCCTCTTTTAACAATGATTCTTTCGCTTGAATATATTGTCTCGCAGAATCAGATTTTTTCCCTGCAATAGCTTTATTCTTCCCCCTAACAAACAGTTCGTCATTACTGAAATATAAATTTTGAATATAATCTACTTGACTACTAAATTTATTAGAACCGTTTTCTACTTGAAACTTTATAAAATAACGCAAACTATGATATGGAGAAGTTCTACGTCTATCACTCCAAAGCAAATTATAAAAATAATTTGCATAAGTAACATCATCAACAACTTGTATAGAGTTTTTTGTTATATTTTTCAAATACGGCTTTGTGACATATTGATCAATAAAAGACTGTATTGTGCCAACATAATTCGGATAACTCATTAACTTATCAGCATATCTGTTTAATTTAGTTTTTATTTCATTTACCGCAACGTTTGTATGTGATAGAACGCATACTCCTGTTCCATCTGGGAAAGGCATTCTTTCAGCTAATATCTTAAGTTTTGCAAGTAGAACTGTCGTTTTACCACTACCTGGACAAGCAACAATTTCTGATGATTTCCAACACCGAACAACATTTATTGCTTCTTCTGAAAAGTAACATGACTTAGGTAATAAAAGTTTTTCAATTTCATTTATTTCTTCATCAGAAGTACATATATCACCCATTCAATGATCATTCCCTTCTTTAATTATCAATATTAACCGAATATTTTATAGCATCAACCAAATATTTAAGATAGGGGTCATTTATAATTTTTTTCTTTAATGCTTGTTTTTTTACATCATCAATTTTGTATTGATATAAATCAAGGTCAAACATGTCTAATTCTGTAATGCCTTCAGGGAGATTAGAAATATTTATTTTCAATAATGCAGCTAAACATTGAGCAACAATTGCCTTTAATCCACTTTTTCCAGACTCATCCAACATTAACTGATATATTGCATATGCCTTTTGAGATTGAGATAAGTTCTCCCATTTTTTACAATCATCTGCAATTTCATTTTCTACTTCTGCTATTTTTAATTCGGTAAGTGTATATTTATCGCTATTTTTTATTTTTTTACCACATCGAATCGCTCTATGGAATACATCTTGGAGGCAACTTAATGCCAAACAATATTCTAATGTCCATCTAGGTGTAATAAACCCTTTTACTGAACCATGTGTATAAATATTTTCTTTTCTTGTTACTGCTTCATTTGATTCTTCTATTTTTTCATCAAAATAATCGACATCACCTTCATGTTTATATTCTGGTCTAATATCACAATCAGTAATAACAGATATAGGAACATCAATATTTTCACCATTACTTCTCAAAAATATTTTAGAGAATCTTAAAAAAGCTGTACTTCCTACATTTACTATAGAAACACCATGTTTTTCAAGTGGACAGTCAATAATATCTGCCAAAACAGGAAGCAAAAGATTTTCAGCATCGCCTTCAACCATTAAAATTCCTCTTGCAAAGAACAAGTTTGCTTTAGTAGCATCCAAAAATCTTTGTAAGAACAAATAATCTCCCTTTTCCAACTTAGTGTTCTCGTAGGACATATCGTAACCAGTTTTATTTTTAAGCAATATCACATTTTTTAGATTAACTTTTGAAGCAAGAATTGTACTATGAGTAGATATGATAATTTGAGTACCTGTTCTATCATATTCCTTTTGCAAATAATCTATTAATCTAAGTTGTGCTTGTGGATGTAGATGAGCTTCTAATTCTTCAATTAAAGCTAATTTTAATCCTCCCGAACTATCCGAACTTAACAACAATAACTCCGCCGCAATGAATAATAAATTCAACTCGCCTAATCCCGGATTTATCTCTGAAACAACTAATGAAAGGCTCTCTAGTATTTTTCTTAATTGAATATCAGCAACTTTTACTTGTGCTTCAGAGACAGTTTCAGGAACATTGAAAGCAGATAGACTGTTTTTAATACTATCTAATATAATTTTTCCTTCTTCTTCGGTAAAATATTTCTCTATATCCTGATTAGCATTTAAAAGAATATCTTTGAGTCTATGTTCTTCTTTGTTAATAAACAAAGAATGTCCGGACAAAATTTGTGCCAATCTTGAGTTTCTACCAGAGCTCATTTCTCGTTCAGCATCTCTTAAAGGTTTTAAGTATACTGTTTTGAGTAGTTCTCTCGCTTTTCCGTCTAAAATAATACCATCTTCAAGAGAACCAACTCGTAATTCAGAATAAATTCTATTTTTATCTTTCCATGCACGATAGAAAAGATTCATGGAATAAATAGTTTCTTCTTCACAGTGTTCAAAACATAAATACTCAATAAAATTTTTTGCTTCATTTTGAGCAAAATTATCGATTACACATTTGATTCTAAATTCATTTACGGCATTTCCATTTTCATCTACATAAAAGTCTTCATCCATCGGACGAACATATTCATTGCTTTGAGTAAGCAGAACAAGCTTAAGTGAATCAATGATTGCTGTTTTTCCCGAATCATTTTCTCCAATTAGTGCATTTAAACCTTTATGAAAAGAAACGGATAAACCCGGTAAATCGCCCGACGATTTAAACTGTCTAAAATTGTAAAGTTCCAATTTTGAAACAATCATACGACTCCTCCTTCTATATGATTTTTATTTAGGATGATGATTAATACTTTACATTTCCATTTGCTCATACTGAACTCTATTATCAATCAGATATTTAAAGCTAGAATTCAAGCGTACCTCATCGTGGGAAATCAATACATATGTCCAAGGTTTACCTTCGTTTTCAGCATTCCATTCAGAAACGGCTTTGCAATATTCTTTCGCTGCCTTTGCTTTTTCAATTACATCTTTGCTCTTAAGCTCATTACTTGCTTTTGTCTCAACCATAAAAATATCATTATCGGTTTCTACAATGAAGTCAGGTTCATATCTATTCATACCACCCGGACCGTAATAAATATTGAACTGCTTTGGTGAAGGTCTCATCCATTTATTTACCGTTTTATCATTCTCTAAAACAATTGCAAATTTGCGTTCTGTATCACTGTCAAATTTGTATAATGTATGGCAAGCTTTTTTAAATCCATTAAATACCTTTGAACGAACTTCACTTGCTGGCATAGTTGCTCTTAAGTCGTATATTTCATCAGATTTAATTTTGCCACCAAATCCTGTTTCGATACGAGAAAATGGTCGCATTTCTGTAGCTCTGTATTTAACTTCATTCGTATAAAAATGTTGCATCATCTGAGCATAAATTAAATCCGCAATAGTTGTTTGACGCTGATACATAACCTCTACTGCATCTTCTTCTGATAAATAAGTACAGAAATGAGCCTTTGCTTCACCGACAAGTTTATAAAGTAAATCGGCACAAGTAGAATAATCTACATTCTCATGCACGATGATATGTCTTACTATCTCATTTTCAGCTGAATCTACCCTTGTTGTTGCCGTAATTTCCGGATTATGTTCGAAAGTTTCTCCACCTTCACGAAGTTCAGTTCCAACCATAGATTGATTTGATGGATGCCAATTCATGTTTCTTGTTTCCAAATCAAAATCCACAAAACCTCGTTTTACTTCATTAAAAGGCTGAACAACAGTTTGTGGAATCGGAATAATACAATCAGTTAATGCTTGAACACAAGTTTCAATTGCTTTTTCAACAACTGATGTTAATGTTTCTGGTTGCAAATTCATATGCGGGAATTGCCTGATTGTTTCTGCCACAACAGTCTTATGAATAGCTTCTCGTATTTCCGGATCTTTCACAGCATTAAAAGTTTTAATCTGGCGATTTAACTCTGTAACACTCTTTGAAGTATATGAAGCAACGAACTGGGCAACTTCTTTTACCTGTTCTTCGACTTTTTGTTTTTCCTGTTCTGTAGTAGTTGCATAGGTAGGTGTTTCCATCAATGTAAAAGCCAATTGTTCTGTAAAACTTACATCTTCAACAATTTGGTCGTAAGTTGTAGGCATTTCAATTGTTTCTTTTGGACCTTCTGTTTGTGGATCAGTTTCGTCAATATAATATACTTTTCTAACAAGCGATTCCGGATCATTTGCTAAATTTATAATAGCTTCATATTTATCGTGACTCACAATAGATAAACGGTCAACTTCATCAACACCAGTACGTTCACCATATGGAAGACGAAGTCCGCGTCCAATTGTCTGTTCAGTTAAAGTCTCAGAAGCTGATGCACGCAATGGTACAATAGTATAAAGGTTTGTAACATCCCAACCTTCCTTCAGCATATTAACATGAATAACAATTTCAATCTTATTTTCCGGATTTTCTAACGATAACAACTGCTCAATATTTTCGTCCTTTTCTGCACCTCTCTGTGCAGAGTTGATTTCCATAACTTTATCTGCGTAGTAACCATTAAAGAAATCATTTGATTTTATATATTTCATTATTTCCTTAGAATGGTCAGTATCTCTAGCCACTACAAGAACAAAAGGCTTTACCACAGGTTTATCAAATGTACGAGCATAAATTTCGAGCTTACTCTTAGTGTCTTCATGCAAACGAAGACCATCATTTAACTTCTCATGGTCAAGCTGTTCTGCTGTATATTCTTCCGGTCTAAAATCCTTACGAGTAAATACAGCCGGAACTTTCACATATTTTTCATCATTCAATGCATGAGCAAGGGAATATTCGTAAATAACATTTTTAAATGGTATTTTCTTAGAACCCTTTTGAATCTGTGGTGTTGCTGTCAATTCTACACCAAGAATAGGGCGAAGTTCATTGATAACATCAAAACTCTTATCTGCATGGTAGTGATGACTTTCGTCCATGAATATACATAAATCAGGAAGTGATTGAAGATAAGAAAAATATGATTCTCCAAGCACTTCGCTTAATCTTTTAATTCTTGCAGGTTGACCTGCTTTTACTTTACTGTCTGAATTCAACTTTGAAATATTGAATACGTTAATGGTGACATCATTAACAAATGACTTTATCTGTCTAAACTCATCATAGTTTTCACCGTCTACAATACGTGGTGGATCAACAAATAAATCCAACCCTTTAAATACATACTTAGGATTTGATGGGTTTCCGAGGTCAGCCTTCAACTTTCTATAAATTGTAAGATTTGGTGCCATTACAAAAAAGTTTTTAATACCTTTTTCATAGCGAAGATATGCAATACAAGCACCCATAAGTCTTGTTTTACCAATACCTGTCGCTAAAGCGAAACACACAGAAGGGAAATCTCTTTCAAATGATCCAAGTGTTTTAAAATACTCCTGAGCATTCTTTAAATCTTCAGCGTAAAAGTCTGAAGCTATTGAGGAAGCTTTATCGTGAAGAAATTTAGCTTTCTTTTCAAGGGTAGGCAGTGCATTATATTCTTCTTCGTTTTCTTCAATAATCTGCTGCATTGTTGTAGGATTTTTTTGCAGACTAATAATATCACATAATTTTGCAAAGTAATCTAAGCTCTGTTCCTGTGGTGGACGCAGAGCAAGGACATTGCTTATATATTTAGAATGATAAGTGTAATATCTATCGGTATAAGATTCTTTAATCATCTTCCCATTCCTCCTCATCAATTATTGGAATATCAACAACATTAAGGTTGTAGTTATCTACTCCATATTCACATTTATCAAGGACAGATTGTGGAATCTTCTTCACTTGAATATTATCGTAGCGTTTATCAAGTCCAATGTCGAACGCCGGAGCACAAACAAGTAACGTCTCCATATTACCAAGGTCTGATGATATGCTATCAAGCATCTTGGAATCCATGTAATTTGTAGTTACATAGATATAGCTTTTGTCTTGACTATAACCTTGTTTCCAAAATACATCTGGATCAGGTGAGTAATTATATCCATTCAATTTTGCAATAGCTGCTATAAGCATATTTGAGTTATACTTACTTGAAATGACAGGATTGCCGTATTTATCTTTTTCAATAAGAGAAGGAGCAAGTTCATAAAACTTATATCCTCCACCACCATGCCAATCAACTGATTTCGATACACCAGATTGTTCGCCATCAATTACACTATCGAGTCTCGGCTTACAATGTGTATAGCAATGGTTTCCCATCTCGATGCCGATATATTTGCGATTCATTTTTTGAGCAACTGCCGCTGTGGTGCCAGAACCTAAAAAACTATCTAACACTAAATCTCCTTCATCTGTGGCAATAGATAGAATTCGACGAATAAGCTGCTCTGGTTTTTTGCTTCTAGGGAAGTCAACACCACCTTCGTTAGCTAAATCCGCTTTAGGAATATCTTCATGTTTCCAGACGGTAGTAAGATTATTGGTTTTCACAATATTTTCCCCTTCTAAGTACGCCGTATCTTTAAGCCATGCAAATAATTCCGCATTATAATAATACAAGGTTGTAGGTTTGTCTTTATTTTTTCCACGACTTGGAATGTAATCGACTGTATATAGAAATTTTTTATCCATTCTACTCATCAAGTCATTCTGAAATACATTTTCTTTTTGAACGTTGTTTGTTCTGAATAAATGTTCAAAAACTTCTGCAAACTCTTTTCTTATCGAAACTTCGTTTTCTTGGAATCCACGAAGAGATATTGTTCTCATTTCAAATCCTGTATGTTTATATATTTTGACAGGCGTTTCGTTCGATTTTGAAATAAATTCATCTACAAGCTCCCTCTCTCCTTCGTTAACCAAAACTTTGTTGTATCGTTTCATTGTTTTAAATTCCAACAATGTGCTTCCAAGAATTTTGTTGTATTGGAATGTACCTTTTGAGTAAACGAGAATATGTTCGCTATTATTAACTAACAAACCGCCTTGACCTAAACCCGCACTACCTGAACGTTCATAGGTAATATCAGCAACAAAACTGTCTCTACCAAAAATTTCATCAAGCATAACCTTGAGATAATGGCACTCAACATCATCAATACTAATCCAAATACTCCCACCATCTTTCAGTAAGTTGTAGAGAGACTTTAACCTAGGATACATTAAATTGAGCCATATGCTATGTTCTAAATTATCATCGTAGTATTCAAAAGCATTTCCGGTGTTGTAAGGAGGGTCGATATAAATACATTTAATTCTTCCAGTATATTCTTGTTCTAATGCCTTCAATGCAAGTAAGTTATCTCCGTGAATGAGCATATTTCCCAAGTTAGAATTTCCATAATCTTTTGAAGAATCATGAAGTAATATACGAGGCTCTACAGCCGGTTCTTTACCTTTTCCAATCCAAGTAAGTTCTAATTTTTGCATTTGCAATTCCTCCATTATTTAATCTTAAAGCCAATGGTCATGATATGGGTAATGATGCTATTACCTTTTAATTTTTCACGAATTTCATCTTGCAAGCGTTCATTCATTTCATCAATTTCATCTTCACGCTTATTGATGTCACGTTCCATTGCTCTACGCTTTTTCTTCATTTTTTCAAGTTCATCTTTTATCTCAAGCATTTCTGAAAGCGGTAAATTTGTACTTGCTCTGAACTCTTTATTCTTTTCAGTAATTGCTTTCTTTAAATCTTTCAGTTCACGTTTAAGACCTTCTTTCAAATCTTCACTATACGCATCCAACTTATCGCATTCTTCAAGATAATACTTTTTATTATTCTCTTCGACTTGCTGTTGTTGATAAGCGATAAGTTCTTCTCTTAATCTAGTAAAACTATCCGTTTCAACTGGACAATCACCAACAACTGTTCCATAAAGCTCCATCATACTATTAATAAGTTCTTCATCAAGAACAGTACCATCATCACATCGCACAGTAAAAATTAAATGCTCTTCCTCTCCGATTCCTTCATAACATACTTTATCGATTGATAGCATACCTTTTAATCCAATATGTGAATCAAAGAAAGCTATATGCCTCTTCTTATTACCGGAATAATCAAACTCGATTGTTACCGGATTAAGTACAGCTTTATTGGCTTCAGCTAACCAATCCGAGTATAATTTGTCATCTTTTCTAAGAAATATATCTCCTGATGTTTCTGCTGATTTCCAATCAAGATTGTAAGTTTTAAATTTCCCATCATTGTCTACACGAAAGCGAAGCTGATCGAGTGGTTCAACTCTTTTTGCTCCATGCATAAGGAAAAAATAATAAAGCCATCGAGTATATTTATCCATACTTGCAACTGTGCTAGTCTGACAATCTTTAAGCTTAGCTGCTACATCCTCATCAAAATTTTCTAAAATTGTTTGACGAGCTTGTGTCATTTTTTCATTGATTGCTTCAGCCATTTCTTCTTGTAGCTCATCAAATTCTTGAGTTATTTCGTCAGATGTTTTGCATTTTTGATAAATTCCGGCGATACGTTTTTCGAAGTCAACACCTGATTCGATAGAACCTAGAACTTCATCAGAAGAACCAAACACACCACTAAACAATCTGAATTTTTGATCAAGCAATTGATATACTCTTACATCAGCTGCATTTTTTCTATTGAGGAAGTTAATAACTACAACATCATTTTTCTGTCCATATCTATGACAACGACCTATTCGCTGTTCAATTCTCTGCGGATTCCATGGGAGGTCATAATTGACAAGCAAACTACAAAATTGAAGATTTATACCTTCAGCTGCTGCTTCTGTCCCAATTAAAATACTTGCTCTATCTCTAAATTCTTCAACAACAGCTGCCTTAATATCAGCGGTTCGAGATCCTGAAACTCTTCCGTCATTTTTATGACGTTCTTTCCATTCGTTAAGGATTCTTTTTGAATCAGCGTCACTATTAGAGCCATTAAGGAAAACAATCTGACCATCATATCCATTGTTTGATAATAGATTGTATAAATAATCTTGTGTTCTTCTTGATTCTGTAAAAATAACAGCTTTTCTTTGTCCACCAAGTTTTTCTGTTTCATCAAAACCTTTATGTAATGCTGTTAGAAGATTTTCACCCTTAGAGTTTTCAGTAATGCTTTGTGCCAACTTAGCATATTCTTCAAGTTGTGCAAGTTCCTGCATAATACCTTCTCGGTCTCGAATCAATTCAGCAGTTATGTTTTCTTCCTCATCAAATGAATCTTTTAATTCGTCAATAGTATCATAATCTTCAATATCCAATTCACTTTCAACACCTACCAAAAGATTATTCAATCTTTCTATTAGCGAATTAAGTGTTCCAGAAATTGCAAACGAAGAAGAAGCTAATAATTTTCTGAGAACCATAGTAATGAGTGTACGTTGCCCTTCTGGGAGTGCATATAACTTGTCTGTCTGTAAATAGTCGGAGATAAAATTATATAATTTTTCTTCATCAGCCGAAGGTGTGTATTCTTGTAAAATTGGAATTCTATTTGTGTATCGAACATATTCCGTCACTTGTGAACGAAGTGTTCTTTGGCAAAATGAATGTAATCTTTTCTTCAAGTTACGATTGCGAATTTCCGTATTATTAACCGCAACATACATTTCTCTAAATGTTTTCGCATCTCCAAAAACATGGTCATCAATAATACTTACCAATCCGTACAGCTCCATAAGATTGTTTTGAAGTGGGGTAGCTGTTAATAAAAGTTTCTTTTTTCCACTCAAAGCACTTTTAAGTCTATTACCAGTAACATTACTTGTTTTGTATACGTTTCTAAGACGATGTGCTTCATCCATGATTACAAGATCCCAGTTTACAGCTTTCAACTCAGCTGCCTTTCTGGAAGCAAAATCATAAGAACAAATAACCACCTTATTAGAAACTTCAAAAGGATTTATTGAACCATTTTTTCTAAGCCTATTAAATTCTTTTGATTCCATTAAAATGGAATCAATATAAAATTTATCTTCAAGCTCCTGTCTCCACTGCATTCTAAGAGAAGCAGGCACAATTAAAATTATTTTTCTTTTTCTTTCAGCCCAATATTGTGATAAAACCAGGCCTGCCTCAATAGTCTTTCCAAGTCCAACTTCATCAGCTAAAATTACACCGTTGCTTAATGGCGATTTTACAGCAAACATCGCTGCATCTACTTGATGTGGATTCAAGTCAACCTTTACACCGGACATAGCAGAAGCTATTGATTCAAAGCTTGACTGTGGTCTTTTTAATTGTATTTGTTCAGCAAAATACCTTGATTGATGTGGAGTATAATTAACCATAAAATTATTTCACTCCTTTATTCATCTTCTGTTATCTCTAAAATATCTGACACATCACATTTAAGTGCTATACATATTTTTTCGATAATATCCATATTCACATTTTCGTTTTTTCCTAGTTTAGTTATAGATGCAGCACTAATACCAGCAAGTACCTGCAAATCCTTTTTTTTCATATCTTTATCAATTAACAACTTCCAAAGTTTCTTATATGTAACTGCCATCTTATCCACCTCTCGAAACATTATCATTTCTAATTTTCATTCCTTATTTTAGCATAATAATCTTATTATTTCAATCACAGTTCCTTTGTTATAAGTAATATTCTTGCGAACGCATGATTTAATCATTCTAACACATCCTATTATTTTCAAATTCATTTTCACAAATTGGCAAGCAGTGTAAACCACTATTGGTTTACTATTTTTTCGATGTTCCGTTCCACTCCCATCTTCAAAAATTGCTTGTTGGGGGATACCCCAATCCCCTTGAAACACCAACTTACAGTTGATGGCTACGCATTCGTTCCGAACGCTAATTTATTTTCTTCAAAAAAATTTGGCAAGGCTCACACTTGTGAACCCTGCCGGTTTATCGAGCTGCTTCTTTCTCTCTTTCATCGTTTTTAACTTCATCGTATAAGAAGCGTTCTACATTTTTACGAGCTTTCATTAGCTCCTGCATTTCATTTTTCAACTGATGGTACTCTGAGTACATCTGTTTTTTCTCACTCATCAGCTCATGATACATCACATTCAATTCCTTAACCGTTGGAATTTTCTCAAGTCCACACTCATTGAACGCTTGCTTTGCTGCCTTATGCAGAGTGATTGCTTGACGGTTCTGTTCAAAGAACTTTTTACTGTAGCCGGATTTACGATACTGAATATAAATCTCTCTGGTGTCAGCATAGTTAAAGATTTGCTTTTTCAACGCTAGCATTTCTGCCATCTTTGCTTCTTTTTCTTTAATACCAGCAGATAGAGCATTGAATCTATTTGTCACTTCTTCTTCCATAATTTTCAAATCTTCAATCGTTTCTATCTTATGATCTCTTAAAAAAAGCAAGGTCTTTGACATGGACTTTAGATTAAAATTCGTTGCCCATCTTTCATAGGTAGCACCTTTGCCGATAATTTTTTCTTGAATATCAATGAGGAGATTTAGTTTTTGCGGCTTATTCAATTCTGCTTTTTTATCTTTTCCAAGAATTGCAGCAACAATGTCTTCTTCAGTATAGCCATCTCTTAAAGAACGAAATCTGATAAACCTTTTTTGTCCTTTACCTCTGACTGCTGTATATTTCCCTCGCTTGATCTCATAACCTAATTGCTCCATCAGCAACAGAAAATCTTCAAAGTCTTTTGGCTTTTTCTCAAGACAATTATCAATCGCAACGCAGATTGCAGTTCTAAAGGAATCTCTTTTTGGATATTCAGTTCGCTTCTGTCTTTCTCTATAAGGCTTCTTTTCAATAACCGACAATCCATTTTCCAAGCAGATTATATCGCTCAGTCTTTGAATAGCCAAACCGGAAAACCAAAAGTTATTGAATTTCTTGTTGGCTTCAAGATTCGTAGAATTGAAAATTACATGGTTATGGATATGAGCTTTGTCTGTATGAGTATCAACGATAAAGGCGTGCTTGCCTTTGGTAAATCTCATTCCTAATTCATAACCGATTCGATTTGCTTCCTCCGGTGTAATTTCACCCGGTTTAAACGATTGTCTTATCATATAAGCAATGACATCATTCTTTTGTTGTCTGCCAATTTTATGCAGATACTCACGCTTAGTAAGAAGAAATTCTTCATGAACTGTTTTAGGATCACACTCATAAGAACTGATATGATTTCCATCTTCAGTCTTTTCCGGATTCTGTGCATACTCAATTCTATCCAATAAAGTTTTTGCTAAAGTTTTTCCTTTGTTGATATGCAACGCAATCAATTTTGTAGCTGCCAAGTTACCACCTCCATCTTTTTTACGCAAAAGAAAAAGCTGAACCATACTCGGAACAGCCTGTCTTACATATTTCCCATTTCAATGTTTTAAGCTTTTACAAAGTTTTTTAATCTGCTATTTACATCTTCCAATGTCACGATTATCCATGAAGCACAGAACAACGCAAGTACGCAGGCAAGTAGTAAAATCACAAGAATCAAAAGTTGGTTCCATGCATTATGGAAAATCGTATAGATTGAGCAGCCTATCAAAAACAACATAAACGGTCCCAACACATACGATGAAAGATTCACTAACAGTTTCATAACAAGCATGAACACAATAACCGGAACTATCAATACTACAGCTACTATTTTAAGTAAGAACTTCAATAACATCATCGCTCAATCCCTCCGTTTCTTATCTTAATCACATTCTAAATGAATATGTAAAGGACTGCAACGATGTAAAACAACAATCAACTATAATTGCTTTCTCTAAAATCTTGCAACATTTTTTGCAAAATTAATATATTGGAACATTCATCTTTAAAGGCATCTTTCTTATATCCATTACCTAATTCTGGTATATAAGGTGGTCGTATCAAATCAATATATCTCTCTTTATCTATTTCCCAATTTTCTACGACATACTGTTTAAACTCTTCTCTTTCGCTTCTATCTTTGAACACCAAAATACAATCAAAGAATTTTTTTCTTGCCATTCTTGAGTCTGCGG
>OKWA01000720.1_pt1 | contig 14945 bp, 12 predicted proteins | sample 1606861 | NCBI WGS metagenome assembly OKWA01 (sample SAMN03281007, study PRJEB24777) | human gut metagenome | isolation source: fecal sample PR166 from 1 month old female Malay infant, vaginally... | reverse complement strand
GTACTATACATACTATAGAATATGAGGAGAACTAAATTATGAATGATACTTTTGAACGCAACCATCCTATGAAGGATGATAAAGAATTTATTACATCCTATTGGGCAGAGCGAGCTCACGATTTTGGCGCTTTACGTGCAAAAGAATTAGAAAGTCCCAAACTAAAATTATGGAGAGAAGAATTAACTTGTCATATATTTGATTCTGATAGATCTTTACGAATATTGGATATTGGATGTGGAGCCGGCTTTTTTAGTATTATACTATCTCAGCTTGGTCATACAGTGCATGGCATTGATATTACACCTAATATGATAGATGAGGCAAATCAACTAGCAGAGTCCTTCGATTGTGATGCAACCTTTTCTGTGATGGAGGCAGAGAATCTAGGATTTGATACTAATACTTTTGATATCGTTGTGACCAGAAATGTAACGTGGAATTTACCCCATCCTGACAAAGCCTATGCCGAATGGTTTCGCGTCATTCGCCCAGGCGGTTTGATTTTAAACTATGATGCGGAACATGCTCGTAATCATCATAATGTACCACAATCTGTTCATCATGCCCATGAACATGTAAGCAACGAATTAAAAGAACGGTGTCATACCATTTATCATATGCTCGACATTTCGTCTTATACACGACCTCAATGGGATAAAGAACTACTTACTAAATTAGGTGCTAGTTCTGTTACCATTGATCTAACTGTAGGTCCGCGTATTTACAATGAGGAAGACGAGTTTTATATTCCTGTACCCATGTTCTTAGTGAAAGCAATTAAATAAATCTATATAGTATATAACACAAAACCCACTCTATGATTATCATGAGTGGGTTTTGTGTTTAGATAAATTTCTAATTACTAAAATATACCTGAGCTTTATCAATCTCTGCCCGTAGTTTTTCTTCATCAATTGTAAGCAGTTCTTTGTCTTTCATAAGAACTTTACCACCCACAATTGTAGTATTTACATCGGAGCTATTAGCAGAGTATACAAGAGCTGCTAAATCATTGTAACGAGGCATCCAGTGCATACCAGATACATCATATAGCACGATATCTGCACGATAGCCTTTATCTAATACACCAAGATCTGTATATCCCAATGCTTTTGCACCTTCTACAGTGCCCATGTTCCATGCGGCTTGAGCAGGAATAGCCTTTGGATCATAAAGACGTGCTTTATGTAATGTTGCTGCAAGACGCACTTCTTCAAGCATATCAGCATTATTATTAGAAGCGGAGCCATCTGTACCAAGACCAACCGTAATACCTTTGGCAATCATTTCAGGTACTGGTGCAATACCGCTAGCTAATTTTAAATTAGATTGTGGGTTATGAGCTACGGCTACATTATTTTCAGACATAATAGCCATATCTTCGTCTGTCACATGAACGCAGTGTGCGGCTAAGGTAGTATTCCAGAATAAACCTAAATCATGCATATGCGCAATTGGTGTCTTACCAGTAGCTTTCGTAACATTCTCCACTTCTCCTTTAGTTTCAGACAAATGCATGTGAATGCCACAATTTAATTCATGAGATAAGGCAATCACCTTTTCCATGTAAGCATCGGGACAAGTATATGGTGCATGTGGTCCAAGCAATACTTTGATGCGGTCATTATCAAAGCCGTTCCAAGTGCGGAATAAGTCAGCATTTTCAACTAATGCTTGATCTGCTGTTGGGGATACACCGGCTAAGCCACGTGACAATACAGAGCGAATACCTGTTTCTTTTACCACCTCAGCAGTAGTATTCATAAAGAAATACATGTCGCTAAATGTAGTGGTACCAGTGCGCAACATTTCAGCAATACCGAGTTGTGTGCCGTACCGTACATAATCGTCATTTAATTTTGCTTCTGTTGGCCAAATAGCCGTTTCAAGCCATTCCATAAGCTCAAGATCATCTGCATAGTTTCTAAATAGACCCATCGCAATATGAGTATGTGTATTTACAAGACCTGGCGTAGCCAATTGACCTTTACCGTCTAGCACTTCCTTAGTAGAGTCTTTTACCTTTTCAGCTTCACTATCGTTTAAAATAGCTGTAATATAACCATTATTAATTTCAATGGCATGATTTTTTAAAACCCCCTCATCGGTGAGGACGTCTACATGAGTAATCAATAATTCAGACATAGTCTTCCCTCATAGGTATAACCGAGCCATGATAGCTCGGTTATATTTGTTTAATTTGAAAGCTAGTAATAGTTTAGATACAAAATGTATTACAGAAACCATTATATTTCAATACAGTATTAGTTTACTTTTGTTAGATAATCGATTTGTTCTTGTGTTAAAGAATCTAAATCATAGCCCATGGAGTTCAATTTAAGTTTAGCGATTTCCACATCTAATTCATGAGGCAATACGTATACTTTTGGATCCATTTCTTTACCGTTTTTCAAGATATACTCTACAGCAAGGGCTTGCATAGCAAATGACAAGTCCATAATTTCTGCAGGGTGACCATCGCCAGCTGCAAGGTTTACTAGACGGCCTTCAGCCAATACATAGAGTTTACGACCATCAGACATAGTATAGCCTTCGATGTTTTGGCGAACCCTTTCGTGGCTTATAGCAAGTTCAGTAAGATCAGAAACATTCACTTCACAGTCAAAGTGACCAGCATTACATAAGATAGCTTTATCTTTCATCACTTTGTAATGTTCTTTTACAATAACATCTTTACAACCTGTTACAGTACAGAAGATATCCCCAACCTTAGCGGCTTCAATCATAGGCAATACCTTGAAACCATCAAATACAGCCTCTATAGCTTTAATTGGATCTACTTCAGTTACATATACGTGTGCACCAAGGCCTTTTGCGCGCATCGCGACGCCTTTACCACACCAGCCATAACCAGCAACAACAACGTTCTTACCTGTTACAGTCAAGTTCGTAGTGCGCATGATACCATCCCAAACGGACTGACCTGTACCATAGCGATTATCGAAAAGATATTTACAGTAAGAGTCATTGACAGCAATCATAGGGAATGTTAATTGTTTAGCGTTCTCTAATGCATATAAACGATGTACACCTGTTGTGGTTTCTTCACTCCCCCCTAACAAACGTTCTTTTGCATCTTGACGTGTAGTATGCAATAGATTTACTAAATCACCACCATCATCAATGATAATATGTGGTTTATGATCAAGTGCTTTATGGAGGAAGTTAAAATATTCTTCATCAGTACAATCGTACCAAGCATATACAGTAATGCCCATATCTACAAGACCTGCAGCTACATCGTCTTGTGTAGACAACGGATTGGAGCCCGTTACAATTACATCTGCACCACCGCGTTTTAATACAGTCGCAAGGTATGCTGTTTTTGCTTCCAAGTGAACACTAACAACAATTGTTTGCCCTTTGAAAGTTTGTTCTGCTTCAAAACGGTCACCTAATGTGTTTAATGTAGGCATAAAGTTAGAAACCCAATCAATTTTTTTGCGACCTTCTGTTGCTAAATTTATATCTCTAATTAAAGATTGCATAATATCTCCTTTTACTCATACAAGTAGATACAATAAAATAAATAGTTGATAGTAAATCTACTTAGATTTATTGATACTATATAATTTTGTTAATATCGTTGTAGATACTTACTTATATAGATAATATATAGCTTATATAGAATGCTTAATAAGCTAATCATTAAGATAATAGACTATTTAGATTCTACAATCTGGCGTAGCTTACCAATTGACTCTTCATAATTTGGAGTCAATACTCCATCTTCGGTGATAATCGCTGTTACAAGTTCATGAGGTGTTACATCAAATGCAGGATTAAGTACATCAATACCACTAGGGGCTGTTTGAACACCGTGTAAAGCGGTTACTTCATCATCGTTGCGCATCTCAATAGGAATATCTCCACCATTTTCCAGAGTAAAGTCAAATGTACTATAAGGAGCGGCTACATAAAACGGAATATTGTGGAATTTAGCTAGTACAGCCACACCATAGGTACCAATCTTATTAGCTACATCCCCTTTTGTAGTAATGCGGTCAGCACCGACGATAACGGCATCAATCAACCCATGTTGCATCGCATAGGCTGCCATATTATCTGTTTCAAGAGTAATAGGAATACCATCCTCGTGAAGTTCAAAGGCTGTAAGTCGAGCACCTTGTAATAATGGACGTGTTTCATCAGCATACACGCGTTCCAATTGTCCATTTTCATGTAATTTACGAACAACACCAAGTGCTGTTCCTAGACCACCTGTAGCTAGTGCACCCGCATTACAATGAGTTAAGATGCGAATATTCTTTTTACCTTCAAATAATGTAGCCCCTGCTTCGGACATACGTCTATTTAAAGACACATCTTCTTCGTGAATGATAATAGCCTCTTTTATAATGAGGTCTACTACTTCACTCATTGAGGACATACTGTCAACATTAGTTTTCACAAGAGAAATGACACGATCTACAGCCCAAGCTAAGTTGATTGCTGTAGGGCGAGTTTCTTTTAAGATCTCACTAAACTCATATAAGCTTGTAAGTTGTTCACTAAATGGCGCCTCTAAACGTCCTGCTTCTATAGCAGCTAAAATGAGACCATAACTAGCAGCTACGCCAATAGCAGGTGCGCCACGAACGCGAAGCATTTTAATAGCTTCGGCCACTTGGCGCCAATCTGTACAGTGAACGTATGTAATTTCAGTAGGCAATTTAGTTTGATCTAATAGTACCAGCGTATCTTTACGCCATTCAATATTAATCATAACTTCTCCTTCGATGAACTATTGTGTATCATTATGAGATGATTATAGTTTAAAACCACCATATTCATGCATGCGATTATGAGCATCATAACGAGCATCCACATCAATTGCATCAATAGCACCTAAGATAAGAGATTTTAGTTGAGCCGCCATATTGCCCATCATTTCTATAACTTCCGCATGTGTCAAAGCAGATTCAGAAATACCTGCTGCATAGTTGGTAATCATAGAGATCGTAGCATATGCCATTTCAGCTTCATTCGCTAAATTTACTTCCGGTACATTTGTCATACCTACTGTATCGCCACCGAGCATGTGGAACATTTTGATTTCTGCAGGAGTCTCAAAACGAGGGCCTTCAGTACATACATAGGTACCGCCATTATGTATCGTAAGGCCTTGTTCCGTACCTACCTTTTGAAGAATATTACGCAATTCAGGGCAGTATGGATTTGTTACATCAAGATGTGCCACTGGACGGTCCCCACCTTCATAAAACGTAGTGATGCGGTTCTTTGTAAAATCTAAGAATTGGTCAGTCAACACAAAATGACCTGGCTTAAAGTTCTCATTTAAAGAACCTACTGCTGTCGTGGAGATAATAAATGTAACGCCTAGTTTTTTAAGGCCCCAAATATTAGCACGATAGTTAATTTTGTGTGGAGGAATTGTATGATCTTTGCCGTGACGAGCTACAAAGATTACAGTTTTCCCATGGTATGTACCTTGTACATAATCTATTTCACCATATGGTGTCATTAAGGATTCTTCATGAATATTTTCAAAGATGGACGGATCATAAACACCAGTACCACCAATTACGCCAATTGCACTCATTGTGACCTCCTATTATTAATAACTCTATCTTTTATTTTCTCATAGAATAGAAAAACAGGCTATAGGAAAAACCTAGTAGCCTGTATTTTTTCTACATATTATAAAGTTTTTATTGAATTGGACCTTTTGGGGTAAACATATTTTGTAACTCTTCACGTGTGAAATGATATTTTTCATTACAATAATGGCAAACAAGCTCTGTTACGTCATCTTCCAAAATAGCATTCTTATCTTCTTCACGTAATGTCATTAGCACACTGGCAAAGCGATCACGACCACAACGACATTGGAAATGAATTGGTTCATTATATACTTCATTCACAGTTAAACCATGGAGAACGCGTTCCATAAGACCTTTACCATCTGGGTTTGCTTTCAAATATTCTGTAATAGGACCAAGTTCATTAATATTCTTTTCTACTTGTGCTAATGCTTCATCTGTAGCATCCGGTAAGGCTTGTACGATAAAACCTCCAGCTACAACCGTATGGTAATCTGAATCTACTAATACACCTAAACTAATCGTAGACGGTACTTGTTCAGATGCATATAAATAATATGCCAAATCCTCTGCTACTTCACCACTTTGAATCGGGCTTGTAGAAGTATAGTCTTGCGCTAATTGTGTAAATCGCGTAACTTGTACTTCACCATTATGACCTACGGCAGCACCTACATCAAGCTTACCAGCATGCTTTAAAGGTACATCAACATGTGGCTCATCTACATAGCCTCGAACCGTATTATCAGAAAATGCATCTACGTGAACTACACCTAGTGGACCATCACCTTTAATACGAAGACTTACGTTTTCATGGTTTTTAAAATCACCAGCCAACAAAATAGCTCCCGTCATAGCACGACCTAAAGCAGCTGTTGCTACAGGCCATAAATCATGACGTACACGAGCCGTTTCAACTGTATCGGTTGTTACAGCTAAAGACATACGAACCCCTTCTCGGGTTGTAAAACGTTTTATATAATCCATTCTATCATTCCTTATTTCTACTTATTTTATTAAGGTATTATTTTTATATTGCTTATATAGTATATCATGTCAAATATTTAACTTTCAATAATAGAGAATATATGTTCGTCTAGTATGATTTAAAGTTAAAAGAACATATTTTCGATGATATAAAAACACTCAGTACCATAAGATACTGAGTGTTATATACAATTCTTAGATTTGATCGATAAGATTAACCATTTCGATTGCACCCATCGCACAATCATAACCTTTATTACCCGCTTTTGTACCAGCGCGTTCGATAGCTTGCTCAATGTTTTCAGTAGTTACTACACCAAACATAACAGGAATACCAGTTTCCAAAGATACATGTGCGATACCTTTAGCCACTTCGTTGCATACATAGTCATAATGAGTAGTGGCTCCACGAATAACAGCACCTACACAAATAACTGCATCATAACGACCAGATAAAGCTGCTTTCTTAGCAATCAAAGGAATCTCATAAGCACCTGGAACCCAAATTACTGTAATATCCTCTTGTTTAACATCGTGACGAAGTAAACAATCTTCAGCGCCTCCGATTAATTTAGATGTAATGAACTCGTTGAAACGAGAACCGATAATAGCAAATTTCTTACCAGTACCTAATAAGTTACCTTCTTGAACCATCATTATGTTGACCTCCTCTATTCCATCTAAGGAAATATATATGTAACGACCGAGTTATATGGTGAAAGTTAATTAGTCTTCTAACATATGACCCATTTTTTCTTCTTTTGTTTTTAAATAGCCTGCATTAAATTTATTTGCAGCAATGATGAGTGGTACACGGCTAGTTACATTGATTCCCCAATGTTCTAAGCCATGACGCTTTTCGGGATTGTTAGTTAATAAGCGGATGCTTTTAATACCCAAGAAACGGATAATTTGAGCAGCTAAGGAATATTCACGCATATCTGCAGGGAAGCCTAATTGTTCATTTGCTTCTACTGTATCAAGGCCCTGTTCTTGTAATGCATAGGCTTTAATTTTATTGGTCAAACCAATGCCACGGCCCTCTTGTCGCATATATACAACAACGCCTTTGCCTTCTTTTTCAATAGCGCGCAACGCATTGTCTAATTGTTCGCCACAATCACAGCGCTTAGAACCAAATACATCGCCTGTTAAACATTCAGAATGAATACGGACAAGCACATTGCTACAATCTTGAACATTACCCTTTACGATAGCTAAATGCTCTTTATGATCTAATTCATTTTTAAATACAAAAATATTAAAATCACCAAATTTAGTAGGCAACTTAGAACAAGCACCAAGCTCAACCATATCTTCATGTTGTTTACGATATTCAATAAGTTCTGCTACAGAAGCAATTTTCAAATCATGCTCCTTAGCAAATTTCATCAAATCAGGTAAACGGGCCATGTCACCATCATCTTTTGTAATTTCACAAATAACGGCAGCCTCCTGTAAACCTGCTAAACGGCAAAGGTCGATAGATGCCTCAGTATGACCTTGACGTACCAGTACACCGCCCTCTTTATATACAAGTGGGAATACGTGCCCTGGACGACGGAAGTCTTGAGGTTTCGCATTAGGATCTAATAGTTTTTGAATTGTATAAGCACGCTCTGCAGGAGATACGCCTGTTGTAGTATCTACATGATCCACAGTCACAGTAAAAGCAGTTTCATGGTTATCAGTATTTTTGTTAACCATTGCAGGAATGCCAAGTTTTTCTAACGCTTCGCGGCGCATAGGCGTACATACGATACCGCGAGCGTATTTAACCATGAAGTTAATGTTTTCTTGCGTCGCAAACTCTGCAGCAATGATAAGATCGCCTTCGTTTTCACGGCTTTCATCATCAACGATAATAACAGGTTTACCAGCTTTAAGATCTTGTAAGACTTCATTAATAGAATGTAATTGTTCGCTCATAGGAACGCTCCTTACTTATATAAATCCATTTTCTACTAAGAGGGATTTCATAGATTTTTTAGCTTTTTCTTCGGTAGGTTCACTACCAAGATTCATAAAATGACGAATATATCGTCCAGCAATATCCGTTTCTAAATTGACCTCTGTTCCAATATGAGCAGAACCTAAAATGGTCTCACTCAAAGTGTGAGGAATAATAGAGACGGAAAAACTACTGTCTGTTCGTCGCATAATTGTGAGGCTAATTCCATCGATGGTAATGGAGCCCTTATAGATAACATAATCCATAACGGATTTTGGAGCCTTGATAGTAAAGATAATGGCATTATCGGTTTGTTCACGATTAATAATACGACCTGTACCATCTACATGGCCTGCCACAATGTGACCACCAAATCTACCATTAGCAAGCATAGCTCGCTCTAAGTTGACTGGTTGATGGACTTTCAAATTAGTAAACGTAGTCATCTTAATGGATTCTGGCATCACATCCGCTGTAAATATACTATTGCCAATCGTTGTGGCCGTCAAGCACACCCCATTAACAGCTACAGAATCACCAACTTTTAAATCGCTAAAAATTTTTTCTCCTCGAATTGTTATGGCTAAGGATTTAGGGCTCTTTTTAATGTTCTCGATGCGGCCGATTTCTTCAACGATTCCCGTGAACATAAGCGCCCCTCCTTCCTTGACGATACGCTTCAATGCGAATGTTATTATCTAATACTTTAGTCTTGGTAAAAGTTAATTGCGGTGAAACCTCTAAACTTTCAAAACCTCGACCTCCTACAGCAGGTGTTGCATCGTTACCACCAATAATGGTATTTCCAATATATGTTACGACCTTATCAAAGTTCTTCGTTTCCACAAAGGAACTGATAATTGCAGATCCACCTTCAACAAGAATAGATGTGTAACCTAGTTCACCTAGTTTTGTAAGAATATCATCGATAGATAATTTCTTAATATCTATGACAATGTCTGTGCTCTTGCTTTTACGAGTAGAAATAGATTCTACTACGGTTACTTGAGCACCAACTTGTTCTAAGGCTTGTATCCGATCCTTAGGACAACCTTTAGATACGAATATATGAATCTTGCGATTATTTATTTCAAAGACGCGACTAGTAGTAGGTGTTCTACCAAGACTATCCAAGATAATTACATTTGGTTGATGAATCGTAATCGGTTCATCAAGTATGCTTTTATCTAATAACGCATCTGATAATTCACTATCCGTTAAACGACAATTTAACTGTGGATTATCTGCCAAAATTGTACCAATTCCAACGAGCATGGCATCATGCGTGGCACGCAACACATGTCCATCATGACGAGAGGACTCATTTGTAATCCATTGAGATTGTCCAGTAGATGTAGCAATTTTCCCATCTAGTGACATAGCACTTTTTAAAGTGACAAAAGGCTTACCTGTCTGTATATAGGTAAAGAAATGCTCATTTAGTTCAGCACATTCATCACTACATACGGGGCAAACAACCTCAATACCTGCTTCACGAAGTAACTCCATTCCTTTTCCAGAAACTAGTGGATTTGGATCCGTACTACCTACTATTACTTTAGCTATACCAGCCTCAATGATACGAAGCGCACAAGGTGGTGTTTTTCCATAATGGGAACATGGCTCTAATGTTACGTATAAAGTAGCACCTTTGGCATTATCACCTGCTTGATTTAGTGCATGCACCTCAGCATGAGCTGTACCAGCTTTATGGTGATAACCTTCACCGATTATTGTATTATCTTTTACCACAACAGCACCAACCAAAGGATTTGGTGAGGTGTGACCTGTGGCTAATTTTGCCAGTTCAATGGCGCGCTTCATATATACTACGTCATCCACCATATCACCTCAATAAAAAAAGGACTATTACATAGTCCTTGGGTCATCATAAATGCGCACAACAAACGTGCCTCGTCTTTTCTCATCCAGACTCTACTGTCGGTATCGGAATTGCACCGATTCATACCAAAAAGGTTCGCGGACTTTACCGCCGGTAAGGAATTTCACCTATCCCCAAAGACTTATCTATTTTGTTTATGAATTAATAGTAACACTTTTATTAATGTTATGCAAGAATAATAGTTTTGTATTGAGAAAGAATATTAAATAATTTAATTAAAATATAATTTTTAGAACACAAATACTAGAACAATATAAATAATAATATATATTTACTTTTAATATAAACATATATAAACTATGTATACAGTAAATAGTAACTTTTATCACATAATTACAAGTTAAACAAGTCTAATATAGTATATATGGTTTGAATAACCATATTTTAATGATAGTAATTATTAAATATAGGTGATAATATGGCAAAAAAACGAATTTCTGATGTACTTATAGAAGTCTTAGCCAATGCGGGCATCGAACGCATTTACGGTATCACTGGAGATAGTCTAAACTCTGTAAATGATAGTTTACGCCGCAATGGTAAAATTGCTTTTGAACATGTACGACATGAAGAAACAGCAGCCTTTGCTGCCGGTGCAGAAGCATCCCTAACTCATAAACTAACTGTATGTGCTGGTAGCTCTGGTCCTGGCAACTTACACTTGATTAATGGTCTCTTCGACTGCCATCGCAATCGTGTTCCAGTATTGGCCATTGCTTCTCACATTCCTCAATCTGAAGTAGGGTTAAATTATTTCCAAGAAACACATCCAGAAAACTTATTTAAAGAATGTTCTTGTTTCTGCGAACTTGTATCCAATCCTAAACAAATGCCGGAAATTCTATTCCGTGCTATGAACGCTGCTGTTGGTAACCAAGATGTTGCTGTTATCGTTCTTCCTGGGGACGTTGCAGTTATGGAAATGGAAATTGATGAATTACCTGTGTGGAACCCACCTCGTTTACCTCATATCGTTCCACAACGAGAAGATATTGAAGAAATGGCGGCTCATTTAGAAACAGGCAAACGTATTACCCTATTCTGTGGTGCCGGCTGTGAAAGTGCTCATGACGAAGTAGTAGAATTAGCAAAACGCTTACAAGCACCGGTTGTACATGCTTTCAGAGGTAAAGAATGGGTTGAATGGGATAATCCATATGATGTAGGTATGACTGGCCTATTAGGCTATACATCTGGCTACCTTGCTATTGAACAATGTGATACATTGGTAATGCTTGGTACAGACTTCCCTTACCGTCCATTCTATCCAGAAAATGCAAAGGTAATACAAGTAGATAGAGATCCTAGCGCTTTAGGTCGCCGTGTTCCTCTTACACAAGGTATTATTGGTACTGTAAAAGATACATTAAAAGAATTATTACCTCTTGTAGTCCAACGTGGTGATACTGAATTTATCGACACTGTACGTAAAGCATATGCAAAATTTAGAGCTGACTTAGATAGTTATGCCGTAGCTGAACCAGATGGTGTAGCAATTCACCCTCAATACTTCGTAAATCGCCTCAATAAACTAGCAGCAGAAGACGCAATTTTTACCTTTGACGTAGGTACTCCAGTTATTTGGACTGCTCGCCACTTAAGAACAAATGGTAAACGTCGCATCTTAGGTTCTTATAACCATGGGTCTATGGCGAATGCTATGATGCATGCTATTGGCGCTCAAAATGCATGTCCTAACCGTCAGGTCATTTCCCTCTCCGGCGATGGTGGCTTTACAATGATGATGGGCGAAATGTTAACATTAAAACAACTTAACTTGCCTGTTAAAATCTTTGTGTTCAACAACGAAGAACTTAGCTTCATTGCCATGGAAATGAAAGCATCCGGTTACCTCGATTATGCTACGGACTTTGTAAATCCAGACTTTGGTAAACTTGCTGAAGCTGCTGGCATCAAAGGTGTAAGCATTAGAAACTCTAGCGAAGTTGATGAAAAAATCATGGAAGCCCTTAACCATAATGGTCCTGTTATCGTTAATGTTCGCGTAGATAAACAAGAACTTGCTATGCCTCCTAAAATTGCATATCAACAAGCTAAGGGCTTCAGCAAATACTTGATCAATGCAATCCTTGATGGCCGTGGTACAGAACTAAAAGAAATGGCCAAAACAAACTGGATGAAATATAAATCCTTGTACTAATATTGAAAAATTTACAAAATCTGCCAAACTAAATTACTGCAAAACTTTCAAAAATAGGAATCATCATTTGATGACTCCTATTTTTTTACTTATAATTATTTATTTACTGTTATAAATCCTTCAGTCTAGTCACTTACATTAAGAGTTATTGAATCTATTACTAAACACTCGGATTTATGAACTGATATAAACTTAAACTGGTAATATACAAGTTGGACTTTCTGCTTTAATAGGATTTTCCTTCAATGATAATGTACCATCACAATTAATAGTAAATAACTGAATGGAATCTGAATCCTCATTAGCAACCCAGATTTTATCACCTTCAGGACTCATCATTGCAAACCGTGGTGTATTCCCTGTAGGAATATTATCTACAAATTCTAATGTACCTGAAATAGTATCTATTCGATAGGTTGTAATGCTATCATGTAATCGGTTAGTTACATATAAATGATTTTCTTCTTGAGATAAGATAATAGCACTAGCTTGTCCTTTACCTGTATATCCCACCGGTAACGAGCTTACTTCTTGTTGTAAGGATAATGTCCCTGTATCACTATCAAAGTCATAGTAAGAAACGTAATTACCTTTTTCATTAATACAATAAACACGTTTATTGTCATTAGTGATAACAAGATGACGTGGTTCACTACCTTGAGGTGCATCTACTGTTGATACAAGTTCCAATTGTCCTGTCTTAGAATCTATGGAAAAGCACCATATCCGTTCATATCCAACACCACGCCCTTGAGTTGGTACTAATAAGTATTTTCCGCTTTTGTCTAAAATACATTGATGTGCGTGAGAAACTCCATCAGGTATAATTCCCTCTAAATGATAAATATGTATAGCTTCACCTAAAGATCCATCATCTAAACGTGGTAATGTTGCAATTGTACCACCTTGTAAGGTTGCAACAAATACAAAATGATTATCTTTACTACAAACCATATATACTGGGTTTTTACCTGTTGAATTAACCATATTTAAAAAGGTTAGATTTCCATCATCTTCTATTTTAAAGGAGCTAACTTTGTCAAAATCTCCATGAACAGCATAGATAAATTTTTTAGAATTATCAGTAATAAGATACGATGGGTTATCAAACGTACTTATTATATTATTAGACACCCAGGTTTCATTTACATCAAAAATGCGAATTCCACGCCCCCGTGCATTACGTTCCTTCGTGGTTCTACAACCAATGTATGTATACATAAATACCTCCTATAACATGTATAGCCTATAAAAACCAAGGCTACATAATATTGCAAATATGATGAGCATAACAAAGGTCCAAATAAATAGATGGAGGAATACTTTATTCGTGTCACTTTCTGTAACGTCTTCACCTTGTGAATAGGCCGCCATAATTAAAGATCCCGCAGTTGATAATGGGCTAAATGTGAGTACGGCTGCAACAGTTATAGCGAAGGTAAGTTCATATACTGAAGTTGTACCACCTATGAAGCTTGCTATATCTGCAGTAGTAGGTACTAATGTTGGAATTACTACACCATTGGCAGAACTAAATTGAGACATAATACCACCAGTTAAAGCCATAATTGCTGGAGCAGTACTTTCATTCATAAAATCTGCTAAAATATTTGCTAATAAAGTAACAGCACCTAATTTTTTAGCTAACATCATTAATACATTAACACCGCAAACCATAATAATAACAGACCAAGGAATACCTTTTATAGCTTGACCTTCTAATTTGCTGGAATATGTTAGCAGAATAACAGATAAAGCAAAGGCAACCAATCCTACATCAAGCTTGAACCCGATTACTATGATAATTAGCAAAGCCAATAATATTAAACTAAAAATTTGTTCACCATTAAATGTAATCTTATCTGAATAGTTTATATTTGATGTAGGCTTAATACTATATCCTTTATAAAATAGATAAAGAATAATAGCAAATATAAAATTTACAATTGCCCCCATTGTGAAGAGCTCAGCTTGCATACCTGGTAAACCTTGTTCAGCCAATAATCCTTCAACGATAATCCCTGTGAGAGCTATTGGAGATAATGTACCTCCTACTGATCCTAGCGTAGCAAGTCCCCCCATTAATATTGGAGAAAGTCCCAAGTTTTTAGCTAAATTTACGGATATGAGTATCGAAATCGGTAAAACTGGTATTGCACCAGGTCCAACTGCACTTAACACAAAGGCTAAGATATACATAACGATAGGTAATAAAAATAACCGATTACCTATTTTTTTCACGATATAATTAGATACAGTGGTTAACGTATTATTTACTTGTAGAATACTAAAAAATAACATAGTTCCTAATAAAGTAATAAATAATTGGATTGGGAACCCTTGATATATAGCTTT
>OKWA01000714.1_pt1 | contig 15079 bp, 8 predicted proteins | sample 1606861 | NCBI WGS metagenome assembly OKWA01 (sample SAMN03281007, study PRJEB24777) | human gut metagenome | isolation source: fecal sample PR166 from 1 month old female Malay infant, vaginally... | reverse complement strand
GCCACACCCCATGCGTGCGGCTCAAAGCCGCCATGGCATATTAATCCGCTTGCCATTTTCGAACAGCTGATTGGTTTGGTCCGGTGTTTCCCTGCTTGCACTTAAAAATGAGCGGATAGGAAACTCTCGAAATGGTTCGTCGATATGCTCACCTCGCACCTAATCACCTTACCGAACACGCACGGTAAATAGATTCGATCCTGAACCCATCGGTCCCAAATCTGTCCCAATCAAAAAATAAGGAAGGTATTAACGATGTGTAACCTATTGATTTAAAATGGATAATATAAACAGATTGTAAAAAGCAAGACATTGATATGTATATAAAAAAACTATTACGCAATCATTAGATACCCCCAGATTTAGTTGTAAAGCAAGCACACTTTGCATTTCGAGACAATCCAGGTAAAGACTCTTACCTCCCATTTTGTGATTTTTATACTTATGATGATAAGTTGAACGTTGGGTAGTGCTTCCAATCAGTAGAACATGTGCTTTTCAATGAAGGAACCGATGACTTTTTCGTGGATTTCAACGGAACGCGAGAAGCAGATTGTTTTACTTACCAGCCGCTTGATGCGGGTGCGGAGGGTCAGGTTGTTACGTTCAATACGTTGCGTGAAGATTTTGCCGGTCAGGTATTTCTCCTTCGGCACTTCTCTGGCGTAGCTGCCCCAGTCATCGCGGCCACCATGCCGATACAGAACGGAGTCAACAGGGCTAACAATTCCCGACAGGCCTCATCATTCCGTGGCCCGAAAGTGTAAGCCAACACACCGCCAGTTTTAGTGTTCTACGCATACCAGAGCCAGTGTTGTTGCGCCTTGTTGCCAACGAAGCTCCACAGCTCATCAAGTTCACAGATAAGGGCAACATCAGCGTGAGCTGACTGACGCAGATGTTATCCGCTGGGGCGAGAGCTTTTTAATGTCCGTATGACGGTATTGATGCTGATTTTCAGTGTTCTGGCGATATCACGGCCCCTGTGCCATTATGCGCCATTTCAACGATCAGCTCCTTAAAGCCGGGTTTTCTGGCTTCATAAGAGTAAGTGAGCTGGAAAACACGTTTACATGAACGACAACGGAAACGCTCATGCTGGGAACAACTACGACCATGTCGATAAACTTTATCGGAATTACAGCGCGGACAATGAACAGTAACGGTAGCCATGGAAAACCTTAAATACCAGTAGATTACCAGAAACTTCTATCAATTGAAGACATTACCGTTTTTGATTACAGCAAATGTTTTATTAATTACCCCACCATCGACTAAATCCGTTAGAACGTCGAATGATGCCATTCGTAAATACATTAAAAAGACTGTTGTAATCAACGAAGATGGAAAACAGTGTGTTAAAACTAATCTGAACTTCAGAAAAACAGATGATGGTATGGTGATATATATATCCGCTCTGAACCGCCACGCAATTTAAAATAAAAATCAACAAATATCGTCGATATCCATATATACCATTTTTCTGTAGTTGTATTAGCGTCGCATATTTTATGACTTTAAGTCATAAGTCAAAACACCTGAGAAAAAGCAAACAACATTTTCATTACCACCAATGAAAACCACAGACAAAGAATGCATGCAACTACAAAATATTGTAGTTTTAAGCAAAAATAAATGTGACATATGTCACATTTATAATTATATAGCTAATTAATAATTAGCGCGCAATTCAACAATGCTTTCGTTTGAAATTGTCTATGGTTATTAATGTAACTTTGGAATATACGTTCCGGAATCATTTACTATGAATAAAATATACGCTCTAAAATATTGTTATATTACTAACACAGTAAAGGTTGTCTCTGAACTAGCCCGAAGGGTATGTAAAGGGAGTACCCGCAGAGGAAAAAGACTTTCAGTACTTACCTCTCTGGCACTATCTGCATTACTCCCAACCGTTGCTGGTGCATCAACGGTTGGTGGCAACAATCCTTACCAGACATACCGCGACTTTGCAGAAAACAAAGGGCAGTTTCAGGCTGGCGCAACAAACATTCCTATTTTTAATAATAAAGGGGAATTAGTAGGACATCTTGATAAAGCGCCCATGGTTGATTTTAGCAGTGTGAATGTAAGCTCAAATCCCGGCGTTGCAACATTAATTAACCCGCAATATATAGCCAGTGTAAAACATAATAAAGGATATCAGAGCGTCAGCTTCGGTGATGGTCAGAACAGTTACCATATTGTGGATCGTAATGAACACAGTTCATCTGATCTCCACACACCAAGACTTGATAAGCTCGTAACTGAGGTTGCTCCGGCTACCGTAACCAGCTCATCAACAGCTGATATATTGAACCCTTCAAAATACTCGGCATTCTACAGGGCTGGTTCGGGAAGTCAGTATATTCAGGATAGTCAGGGTAAGCGACATTGGGTAACAGGTGGGTATGGTTATCTGACAGGAGGAATACTCCCGACATCATTCTTTTATCACGGCTCAGACGGCATTCAGCTGTATATGGGGGGCAACATACATGATCATAGCATCCTGCCCTCTTTTGGAGAGGCCGGCGACAGTGGTTCTCCATTATTTGGCTGGAATACGGCCAAAGGGCAGTGGGAACTGGTCGGTGTTTACTCGGGAGTAGGAGGGGGGACCAATTTGATATATTCTCTTATTCCTCAGAGTTTTCTTTCACAGGTCTATTCAGAGGATAATGACGCTCCCGTCTTTTTTAATGCCTCATCCGGCGCCCCCCTGCAATGGAAATTTGACAGCAGCACCGGCACTGGCTCTCTGAAACAGGGTTCCGATGAATATGCCATGCACGGGCAAAAAGGTTCTGACCTGAACGCAGGTAAAAATCTGACATTCCTGGGACATAATGGTCAGATTGACCTGGAAAACTCTGTCACGCAGGGTGCCGGTTCACTGACATTTACTGATGACTACACTGTCACCACTTCAAACGGAAGTACCTGGACCGGGGCCGGTATTATTGTGGACAAGGATGCCTCCGTAAACTGGCAGGTTAATGGTGTGAAAGGTGACAACCTGCATAAAATCGGCGAAGGAACCCTGGTTGTACAGGGAACCGGTGTTAATGAGGGCGGCCTGAAAGTCGGGGATGGGACCGTTGTCCTCAATCAGCAGGCTGACAGTTCAGGACACGTTCAGGCATTCAGTAGCGTGAATATTGCCAGCGGCCGCCCGACAGTCGTGCTGGCAGACAACCAGCAGGTTAATCCGGACAATATATCCTGGGGCTACCGGGGGGGTGTTCTGGATGTTAACGGGAATGACCTGACATTTCATAAGCTGAATGCCGCCGATTATGGCGCAACTCTCGGTAACAGCAGTGATAAAACGGCTAATATCACTCTGGATTATCAGACGCGTCCGGCAGACGTAAAAGTTAATGAATGGTCATCATCAAACAGGGGAACAGTAGGTTCATTATATATTTATAATAATCCCTATACTCATACCGTCGATTATTTTATCCTGAAAACAAGTAGTTATGGCTGGTTCCCTACCGGTCAGGTCAGTAACGAGCACTGGGAATATGTCGGACATGACCAGAACAGTGCACAGGCGCTGCTTGCAAACAGAATTAATAATAAAGGGTATCTGTATCATGGCAAGTTGCTGGGAAATATTAATTTCTCAAATAAAGCAACCCCGGGTACAACCGGCGCATTGGTTATGGACGGCTCAGCGAATATGTCCGGTACATTTACTCAGGAAAACGGTCGTCTGACCATTCAGGGCCACCCGGTTATCCATGCTTCAACGTCTCAGAGTATTGCAAATACAGTCTCGTCTCTGGGCGACAATTCCGTTCTGACACAGCCCACCTCATTTACACAGGATGACTGGGAGAACAGGACGTTCAGCTTTGGTTCGCTCGTGTTAAAAGATACAGACTTTGGTCTGGGCCGCAATGCCACACTGAACACAACCATCCAGGCAGATAACTCCAGCGTCACGCTGGGCGACAGTCGGGTATTTATCGACAAAAAAGATGGCCAGGGAACAGCCTTTACCCTTGAAGAAGGCACATCTGTTGCAACTAAAGATGCAGATAAAAGTGTCTTCAACGGCACCGTCAACCTGGATAATCAGTCAGTGCTGAATATCAATGATATATTCAATGGCGGAATACAGGCGAACAACAGTACCGTGAATATCTCCTCAGACAGTGCCGTTCTGGGGAACTCAACGCTGACCAGTACCGCCCTGAATCTGAACAAGGGAGCAAATGCTCTGGCCAGTCAGAGTTTTGTTTCTGACGGTCCAGTGAATATTTCTGATGCCACCCTGAGTCTGAACAGCCGTCCTGATGAGGTATCTCACACACTTTTACCTGTATACGATTATGCCGGTTCATGGAACCTGAAGGGAGACGATGCCCGCCTGAACGTGGGGCCGTACAGTATGTTGTCAGGTAATATCAATGTTCAGGATAAAGGGACTGTCACCCTCGGAGGGGAAGGGGAACTGAGTCCTGACCTGACTCTTCAGAATCAGATGTTGTACAGCCTGTTTAACGGGTACCGCAATACCTGGAGCGGGAGCCTGAATGCACCGGATGCCACCGTCAGCATGACAGACACCCAGTGGTCGATGAACGGAAACTCCACGGCAGGAAATATGAAACTTAACCGGACAATAGTCGGTTTTAACGGGGGAACATCATCGTTCACGACACTGACAACAGATAATCTGGACGCGGTTCAGTCAGCATTTGTCATGCGTACAGACCTTAACAAGGCAGACAAACTGGTGATAAACAAGTCGGCAACAGGTCATGACAACAGCATCTGGGTTAACTTCCTGAAAAAACCCTCTGACAAGGACACGCTTGATATTCCACTGGTCAGCGCACCTGAAGCGACAGCTGATAATCTGTTCAGGGCATCAACACGGGTTGTGGGATTCAGTGATGTCACCCCCACCCTTAGTGTCAGAAAAGAGGACGGGAAAAAAGAGTGGGTCCTCGATGGTTACCAGGTTGCACGTAACGACGGCCAGGGTAAGGCTGCCGCCACATTCATGCACATCAGCTATAACAACTTCATCACTGAAGTTAACAACCTGAACAAACGCATGGGCGATTTGAGGGATATTAACGGCGAAGCCGGTACGTGGGTGCGTCTGCTGAACGGTTCCGGCTCTGCTGATGGCGGTTTCACTGACCACTATACCCTGCTGCAGATGGGGGCTGACCGTAAGCACGAACTGGGAAGTATGGACCTGTTTACCGGCGTGATGGCCACCTACACTGACACAGATGCGTCAGCAGGCCTGTACAGCGGTAAAACAAAATCATGGGGTGGTGGTTTCTATGCCAGTGGTCTGTTCCGGTCCGGCGCTTACTTTGATTTGATTGCCAAATATATTCACAATGAAAACAAATATGACCTGAACTTTGCCGGAGCTGGTAAACAGAACTTCCGCAGCCATTCACTGTATGCAGGTGCAGAAGTCGGATACCGTTATCATCTGACAGATACGACGTTTGTTGAACCTCAGGCGGAACTGGTCTGGGGAAGACTGCAGGGCCAAACATTTAACTGGAACGACAGTGGAATGGATGTCTCAATGCGTCGTAACAGCGTTAATCCTCTGGTAGGCAGAACCGGCGTTGTTTCCGGTAAAACCTTCAGTGGTAAGGACTGGAGTCTGACAGCCCGTGCCGGCCTGCATTATGAGTTCGATCTGACGGACAGTGCTGACGTTCACCTGAAGGATGCAGCGGGAGAACATCAGATTAATGGCAGAAAAGACGGTCGTATGCTTTACGGTGTGGGGTTAAATGCCCGGTTTGGCGACAATACGCGTCTGGGGCTGGAAGTTGAACGCTCTGCATTCGGTAAATACAACACAGATGATGCGATAAACGCTAATATTCGTTATTCATTCTGATGCTGTGCAGCAAAGGGACTATTGCTTTGTCCCTTTGCTGCGATTATCTGATTACGGTACAGGCTGGAACTTAGATTTTCCGGCGTTCACGATACTTCATGTAACACTCAGGTTGAGTAATCTTCATGAGTTTTCTTTTGCCGTGTGGTGGAATTATGAATAATATAGATTTATTAAAAACTATAACAAACTACAAAAAAATCAAAAATCCGGCATACCCGGCTCAGGAGAGTCTGTTAATACACTTATACATTAGAGTAAATGACAAAATCCAGAGTATTATAGAAAATGAATTGAGCGAGTATAGAATAAACACTTCAACATTTATGGTGTTAGTTTCATTATATATGTCTGATGATTATTGTCAGTCCCCTTCTGATATTTACAAGGAGTTACAATTCTCCAAAACAAACATCACACACATCATAGACAAATTAGAAAAAAAGAATATTGCCAAAAGAATTAATAATAAAAACGATCGTCGAAGCAAAAGTATTTGCTTAACCCCTGACGGAGTTACACTTGCTCAAAAACTAATAAACACTCAAAATGTAATGCTAAAGAAAATCTGGAGCGGGCTATCAGATGATGAAATGAAAACATTTGAACTCGCCAACAAAAAATTATTATCAAACCTTAATGTTAATTGATGTTAAAACATACTAACAGTCATCTTCTTACAATGTATTCTTCTGGAGAGAATAACTACCAGAATATATAAAGACATTAATCATACTCTCATTTAATTACAATGAGCATAAGAGCCACCAATGTTTATGCTGGTTAGGCTTTATATAGGAAACAATAAAAAAACGTCATTAAACAAAGCGTTTTTAATGGCGTTGTTATTTAAAAGAAAGATATCAAATATAGATTAACCCCCATCGAATAAAGATGTTGTCTAATCATACCTGAAGGTATTTATCACTAGAATTTTATTTGTATAAATGGACATATACCATTGGAAGATTTAGAAAAGCATGTCCAGGAGTTTAAGGGCAAATCTCATACTGATTATCGGAAGCTTTTATCATTATATGATTACCAAGCATACAATGTATAATTATATACACTATTATTGTGATTATAATTTGTTACTGTGCCACTCAAGGGCAATATCTTTGAAGGTGTTGTTTAACTGCGTTTCCCGGGCAATCTTTTCCTCTCGCTTCACTTCCATCAGATCGATTCCCCCAGAGATACCTCTTTTAGCTTCTTCAAGTTTTGCAGGAGCATCAGCTAAGGTGACCTCAGGATACACACCTAGTGCTAACAGCTTCTCTTTACCAGCTACACGATACTTGAGACGCCAATATTCTCCTCCACCAGGTTTTACCAGGAGGTACAGACCACCACCATCAGCCAACTTGTAAGCCTTCTCTTTTGGCTTGGCAGTGTCTATTTGACGGGCATTGAGTTTCACTTGGGGGTATCTCCACTAAACTGAACAGCAAATCCCCTCAATTGCTTGTAGAGTTTGGGGTACTTAAATAGACGTCAAAAGACTAAAAGGGGCATTAATATACTGATTATAAGAGGTTTTTAAATACTTGAGTAGACTTGGGGAGACGTTAGAATGGTGCCGATAATAGGAGTCGAACCTACGACCTTCGCATTACGAATTATAAGAATCCGCTTCTAATTCAAAGCATTACCCCATCAACACTGCGCTCACACGTCCCACCACATCAAAACATGTAAAGCCTTGCAAGCCATTGCGAGGCCTTATGTGTCTCAGTTTTGTCCCACCTTGTATTACGACTTGCATAGCCAATGAAGATAAACGTGACGACAAACGGCGCAGCAGTCTTCTTTTCCTTCATACTTTCCCTTCCCCTTCCCCACCATGCATACTTTTCTGCCATAACTAAAGTGAATGCCTGTTATAAGCAATAAACAGGCATTAGCGCCGCTAGCATATTAGCTACCATTCGACTGCCACACTTAAGATTGATTTCTTAAGTATAACCCGGTTTCTAATACTACTTATATATTCAGCTCTGAAATTCATTTTTATCTCGTAAAATTAGTTTTATGACTTCCTGTTAGCTGACTGTCTTCATAATAAAATGCCCCACTAAACTCCTGTCGACCATAATGATGACTTGATGTGAGTGAGCCCCCTATAACACCTTTTTCACCTAATAATGTCCAAACGATTTCAAAACCATTGTCCCTTAACATTGTTAAAAATGGTTCTTTTTTAACAAGTAGATGCGGCTTTGAAGCATATACAGCTTCAGCTGCAAAGCAAACCATAGTTCCATTTTCATCATTGAAGCTACCCTCTACTTCCCCATTTTTTAAGCCCATCTTTTCAAAGATTAAGTTGCTAGGCTTCAAAAAATTCAAAGCTTCTATTTTTGATTTGTCGAACTCCTCTCCCCACAAATAATTAATCGAAGTGACACTAACATCAGCTATCTTAGCTCCAGACTCCCGGTCTGTTACCGAAGTCCAGTCAGAACCACCATAATAATCTGATTTAAAAGACTTAAATGCTTCGGACCAATAGTACTCCCTATTAAATAATTGGTATCTATCAGTACATTCCGGCATCCACCTGCCCATAAAGTCTTGAGCTATTGCCCAACATCTAAAATTTTCAAATTCTTCAACTTTAACGATATAACTTCTGATCTGATACCAAACCTCTTTTCGTGGGTGCCCCCAATCATCGTTTCCAATAATTTTTGGTTCTTTCCATGATGGATAACTTTCTAATACTATCCATTCATCACCATTATCATCTTTAACTTCAATCAAAGCATATGGATTAGTTATAGTAGTAGAGCTTTTAACCCAGTCTTCATTAGAGCAAGTCCAATCAAACACTTCATCATTAAGCCACCACATTTCTTTATTGCTTATTTTTTTCGTCCCAGTTTCTTTAAGTAAGATAGTGGGATCTATATCTCTTACGTAAGGCTCCCATGGCCCTTGGTATGGTTTTTCCTTTCGGTCGTCACCATAACCTTCAAACCGAATAAAATTATCGGCTAGCCTTGCCATGTATTCATAATAAGCAATCCATTGGTATTTTTTACCAATCCGTTCTTGGAATTCCTCTCTACGTCCACGTCCAGTTCCTATTTGTTGGTCAAAATCACCATGCTTCTCCGGATCCCAACCAAGTTCCAGAACACGATTGAATATAAATTGTTGAGCTAGTCGAAGATCAAAGTGTTTATCAGTTTCCAGCAGATTATTATTATGATCTAGGTATGGCTCTATTTCATTTTCAAACTCACTTAACAGATCGTATGACAATGAATTCTTAAATAGCTTCTTGCTCGCCTTTATTTCTTCCTGTGCTTTTCTACCGACCACGCTACCAAATTTAATTCCTTCAAATTTATCATCATAAATGAAAGGATCTGTAGCATCATACAATTTTTTTTGTTGGTCAGTTAGTTTACATTTGAAAGTTTTAAAAATTTTCTTACGGTCAATAGGAGTTTCATTAAACTTGCAACCAGACCAATCAGAATGATTGTAATTTGTTCCAATGGTATATCGTGAAAAGTCACCACCTCCCATAATCGAGCTCCAGAGTGCCCGATAAGGTTCTTTATTATAAAGAGACTCTAGTTCCTCTTTTGGAGGAATCTCGTCAGGCCAAATGCTGTTGTAGGGTGGCCTAGTCTTGGATAATTCAATACTTTCAAGTTCCAGTCCAAGATGATTAGCAAATTCAATAATCTCTCTCGCATAATCTCTAAGTAATATATTTGGATACACAGACTCAGAACAAAATACCTTTTGGTAAACAGTTTCGGCTAAATATTTTAGTTCTTTAATATTATCAGTTCGCAATGTACAACCCAATGCAACTGCAAATATTCTTTCCCAAACGTAAGGATCATTTACACCATAAAACTTATCAATTATTTTTCTCAATACAGGAATTCTTGGCTCGAGTAAACTCACTAAAGCCTTGGTTGAGCAATCTCGAAGTTCTCGGTTACTAGAAGTTAAAAACCAGCATAAACTAGTTGCAACTAGCTCGATTGACTCATCCGAAACGAAGCTTTTATCTGTTCTGCCCCATGCCCAATCGATTAGATGCCTAAATGCTGAGTCTTCACTATATTTATATTTAAGTTTTGTAGTCCAATACGAATCTCGATTTCCCAAAGAGTAATCTTTTAGCCAATCATGCAAGAAATTAGCATTAAAGGGATGGTCAACTAAACCTGAAATAGAGATCACTGCCTCGAGAAAATGATCAAAACTACCTTTAAATTTAAAAACATGTTCATTGATGAAAGGTCTGATTTTTTCGAAATCAATAGCCTTAATATCTCGCCATATCAAGCTATCAATAAAGGCTTCTAGTAATTTATGATTATTGCTGAACTCCGGAAGAAATTCATAAAGCTCTTTTCCATACTTTTCTGGCAATTGAATAGAAAGCGCCTCAACTATTCCCGAGTTTGTATAAAAATCACATTCATCATGAAAATATTTTTTCAGACGACCATCTGACTTAAATTCATTTTCGATATTTTCAACATCATTTAATAAAAAATTAACAGTTAAATGATCATCAAACCTTTCAAAAGCCACATGAACTACTTCCTCAGTAGCATTATCATTATTTCTCACTATGCCTTTAGTCAATAATCCTTCGTCAATCAAGGCGCTGAGGAAATTTTTATCTGTAACATAATCATTAACTACAGATTGAACCACTGAGTGAGCATCTCTAAGTGAAATACTATTACTACCAATCTCTAATTTGAATTTTATGATTTCGTTGAGAGCATCTTTTACAAGAGGAAAACTGGGATCGAAATCATATTTTTTTGGCGATGCCAATGATTTATTCACCCCTTCCACTAAAAAGTTAAAAATATTTGAAATCCCATTAAACCCAACAGGTACTTTGGTTAAACCATTTTTCTTAATGCCTTCACACAATAACTTAAGAAATAGAGGGTTTTTAAACTCTGGATTAAGATTAGGTGATGAAGGCCTCTCTATATTGTAATAATCATAAAATAGACTAACCGCTTCTAACTCAACATTCTGAAATCCAATATGTTCATGAATTTCAAAATTATTTCGCTCAACATTCTCATGTGAAATTGTTACATTTCTATATGTTGTTCTGACTGACATTATCAGACCAAGCCATTCAAAGCATCTGATTTCATCGACAAAACTGTTAACATTGTCATTCCAGAATTTATTTCCATTACCTTCATTAATAGCATCAATGAAAACCAAGACTCTTTTTCCTGTTTTTTTGCCATATAAATTCAGTTTTTCCAGGAATTCACGAGAAGTGATTTTAAGCTGTAATCTCTTGAAGATCTGTGACCATGGAGATTCATCTGAAGTAAGTTGTTGCCCTAGTATGAGTAGAGAAGGATATCCAGAAGCAATTCGATTTTTAATCACATCAGCCAGTAAATGAGACTTACCAATTCCAGCTTTTCCTTCGAGAAGTAAGAATGGGTTGTTAGCCAACTTTACTGTTGTTGAATTAATGAATGTACGTAATTCATTGCACGCATAGTCAAGTTCCCGAAGCATTCGCAGAGTAGATGAATACTTATCACTGTAATGCTTGGTTTCACCTACTTGTTCTGACTTTTCTCGGAGTTCCCACAATATTGATTCCGCTCCGCCAATAGCTGTCTGGCAGCTGTCAACATAGTTATTAAATTTATTTATAGGAATTTGATCTAATTTAGAAAAATTAAGCTCTTGATATACATCCGCAATTTGATTTAAGGACTCGTCTATTACAGATAATTCTGAGTAAATTACATCGCAACTATGTAACCTCTTTCTAGTCATCAGAAAATTATCTATATGTGAGTAAAATATTTTAGCAAAATCATCAGTTCTACCGAGACCATCAAATATCTCTGCTATTTCTAGCTTTACGTTGAGTTCGGGTGTGTATCGGCCTCCCAAGTCAGCTATTGCTTGACTATTTTTTTCATTTAACCAACCATCACTCAAGTGAAAAGTTAGTTTCTCATCTATAGACCGCAAAATAAGTTTAACTTGAATAAGTTCTTCATTAATATCGAATATTTTTTCTTTATACGTTTCTTCGATATGTAGCTTTTTTAACTTCGAACAATTATTGATTTTTAACGATAACATCTCATAAAAAAGGCTGAGTTGTTGTTGAGTTGGGGGGGTGATGCTTGGATATTCTTTGAACTTGTCTAATAATATCCCTTTGTCAGGGAACTCTTTAAACAAGATGTGTTCATTCAACATCTCAAACAATGGTTCAGAATGATAAAATGGAATTGCTCCACTTTCTACTGGATATGTTTCTTCAAACTCAATTGCCGTCTCTTCAATTAGTTGATATAATCTATCCACATATCTTTTTTGGGGGAATAATGCTTTCTTAATACAACCATATCCTTCTTGAGAGATGAATTGATCAATAAGTTTAGTTGCTACATAAGTTGCCACTGTAATTGATATAGGTTCCATGATTAGCTTCTTCCAATAATTAAATTTTTACCAAGCGTTTATGCCTTACAATATGTATTGTATCTCACCGTAAAACATATTTATGTGGTTTTAAACCTATCTGTATATCTTGCCACCTTGGCAAGAACCTAATCCTACATTTTAATATCAGTCTATATAATATAGCCAGTGTCATAATAATCGGGCTTGTCATAGTTAAGTATTCGCCTCCGATATCCCAATGAGATAAGTAAGTCATCAGTGTTATAAATGAAAAGATCACATTTTTCAAAGAGTTATTATGATAGAATATTATTCAAAACGCAATGTAGCTGAAACGAGTCTGAGTTTAACATCCGCTCCTAGTACATAGTAGTCCCAGGGACAGTGGCGTAAAGTCATAGATGGCCGGTGGGAGGTGGTGGAAATCCTCTCATGCAAAAAATACATAAAATCGATAACGACTGGAAATCATTCAATACTCGCACTATCGAAAGTTCACCAGCCAACCGCGCACGATCTTGCATACGACATGCTACGGTTTCATTTATCTCCGACCGGAAACTTCTTATACAGTGTCGATACACCAACATCATAGATGATCGCCACCTTCTGGCGAGGAACGCCTGATGCAATTAATCGCCCGGCCTGCGCCCATTGTTCTGGTGTAAGTTTGGGACGACGTCCACCAATTCGTCCCTGTGCGCGAGCAACTTCCAGTCCAGCTTTTGTTCGTTCAACAATCAGTTCTCGTTCCATTTCAGCCAGGGCACCCATCACATGAAAGAAAAAACGCCCCATCGGTGTGCTGGTATCAATAGCATCCGTCAGGCTGCGAAAATTAACGCCACGTTCGCGCAACTCCTCAACCAGAATGACCAGATGCCGCATACTACGCCCCAGCCGATCCAGCTTCCAGACAACCAGAGTGTCACCTGCCGATAATGTCCTGAGCAGTTTTTTCAGTCCCGGCCTTTCGGACTTTGTACCGCTTATCTTGTCTTCAAAAATCAGCTCGCATCCTGCACAGTTCAGCGCATTACGTTGTAGATCTGTGTTCTGGTCATTTGTTGACACACGTACATAGCCAATAAGCATGGTAGATCTCCCTGGCAAAAGCAGGAATGATGCCATTTGCTCGTTATTTCTGCATTTTCATAAACATTGGTTTGGGAGAAGCCAGATATATCATTCAGCGAGGAGCTAATGCCAATGGTGCATGGATTCGCTGGTCAGATGGTGCAATAGAAGTCTTTGGAACGGGTGGGTCTAATGATAATGGACTGGCTAAAGTCGTTTACCCAATTGCACTGCCTAAACTTTCACGTTTTATCAGTATCGCGGAAAGAATAAGAACAGATTACGAGAGCCCACCTAATAATGTTCACGCTTCAATGATCGTGGATGATCAGGTAACAAATACCGGTTTTTATGCCCGCTGCCAGATGTACGACGGCAGACCATCATCAAATGCTTTTTCCTGGAGGGTTTATTGTGCGCCTGTTTAATCCAGTTACTTTGACTGAAGTAATCCCCGGTCTTCATGATGTGACCGGGGCTATTGAATTACCGGAGGACAACTGGTTTTTTACTATGACAGAAATTCCTCAGGGCATGGAGCTAACAATTAATGAGAAAGGGGAACCAATATTGATTGAGGTTAATCAGTCTCAGGGAAAGCAGGCCAAATAATATCAGGCGCGGTGCTGGTATCTGTTGCCGTCACCGCGTCAATGTAATCCAGCACGGCGTTAAGCCGGGTTGTTTCTGCCTGCATCAGCTTCCGTCCGGCCTGTAATTTCAGCTGAATCAGACTGATGGAAGCCATTGCAGCATCAATCAGTGACTGACGCTGTGCTTCTGCCGTGTCTACTGCGGCGCTATGCTGTGCCTCAGTATCGGTCACCCATTTCTCACCATCCCATTTATCGTATGGTGTTAACGGGGCGATAGTTGTGGTATTTTCAGGGTAATCACCCGGAGCTGTGATTTCTTTTGACTCTCCCGTTTTGGTGCTATAGACGATTTCACCGCGATGGTCTGGCACATATTCCCATGAGTTAAAATTTGCAGAACGACAGATAGCATAACCCACCTTATATGTGCCAGGGGCATCTAAACAGGAATATGCAGGAATACCGACACCAATGGCAAGATATTCAGTTGAAGCTGAAATATATTCCTGCGTCTCACTATCATAGTTATAAACGGTAATATCCCCCGACTTTGTAGCAATAAGCTCACTATTTAATATTGCTTTATCCATTATGCTGCTCTCACGATATAGTTAAATGCAATGTTTCGAGGGCGATTCTCTGATGCTGTTGGTACAACCCTGGATGCATCAAAACTGAATCCTGTGTAAGGGGTATTTTTTGTTTCATATGTGCCTAGGTTATTATAGATATTTCGCGTAGCTTGAGATGCTAAGGCAAAAGCACCAGTACCAGTCTGTAACCTGAAAGTTGCTGTATCAATGGTGCCTTTAACTTCATTTATAAAGCCTGTTATATTCCGAATGGTATCTCCCTGTGACGAAAGCAAGCTACGGTTAGTATCAATCCCTCTTCCATCATCCCAGCCACGAATAAACTCACCGCGTAAATCAGGCAATTTATTTGTCGGGTAAACCTTTGCCAGTTCCGGGTATTCTTCAGCAGAAAAAGCCGCCCCGTTGCATTTCAGCCAGCCTGTTGGCGGAGTGGCGGAAGGCCACGGAACAGGCACGCCAACGGG
>OKWA01000712.1_pt1 | contig 15088 bp, 10 predicted proteins | sample 1606861 | NCBI WGS metagenome assembly OKWA01 (sample SAMN03281007, study PRJEB24777) | human gut metagenome | isolation source: fecal sample PR166 from 1 month old female Malay infant, vaginally... | reverse complement strand
GCTAATAGATAATCACATATTGCCTACTTTCGGGGAGTATAAGCTCGATAAGCTCACTACTCCACTTATTCAGTCAATTATCAATAAACTTGCTGATAAGGCTAATAGAGGGGAAGAGGGCGCTTTTCTACACTATGATATGATACACGCTTTAAACAAACGTATCTTACAGTATGGCGTAACCATGCAAGCAATACCGTCCAATCCTGCGCGTGATGTGGTTTTACCTCGTAACACTCAGAAAGCAAAGCGACAAAAGCTAAAGCACTTTGATAATCAAGAGTTAAAAAAGTTTCTTGTTTATCTTGATAATTTAGATAGTTGTAAATATCGTTATTACTATGATGTAACGCTCTATAAGTTCCTACTGGCAACTGGTTGCCGTATCAATGAGGCTCTAGCCCTTTCTTGGTCTGATATAGATTTAGATAATGCTATCGTGCATGTCACCAAGACACTAAATCGGTATTTAGAAATCAATAGCCCAAAATCTAAGTCTAGTTATCGGGATATAGATATAGATCAAGAGACTGTTAGCATGCTGAAGCAGTACAAACTACGCCAAACTAAAGAGGCTTGGAAGATAGGGCAACGTGAAAGTGTAGTATTTTCTGACTTCATTCATGAATATACTAGCATTGTAAAACTTAAAAAAAGATTACTAACACATTTTAAACGCGCTGATGTTCCGAATATAGGTTTTCATGGTTTCCGTCATACTCACGCTAGTTTACTGCTTAACTCTGGAATACCTTACAAGGAACTCCAGCACCGTCTAGGTCACTCTCAAATCAGCATGACCATGGACACATATAGCCACCTCTCAAAAGAGAACGCAAAAAAAGCAGTATCATTCTACGAAACTGCACTAAAAGCACTATAGGGGGAGCAAAAAGGGGAGCAAATTCAAAAATTAACAATTCAAGACAAAGCAAAAAGCCAATAGCAACAAGGTTTTTGTTAGATTTATTTTGAAACAGGTTCATTTTTCTACAAAATTGCTTTCTTTTGAACCCCATATCTAAAGTCCCTATTTTTCTGATATAATGTAGAAAAACAGCTAAAGGAAAGACTATGAAACCACTACTTGAAACCATCGATACCCGATTTGGAACTGCCAGCAAGCATGCCTTTTCTCGGGGAAATACCCTTCCATACACAGGCGTGCCTTTTGGGATGAATTACTTTGTCCCCCAGACCAGCGACCAGGAGGGATCTTGGTTTTTCGACCCACATCTGCCTATATTTCAAGGGATTCGATTAACCCACCAGCCCAGCCCTTGGATTGGCGACTACTCTTGGCTCCTTCTGACACCTATCACAGGCCAACTAGGTGGAGACAGCCTCTTTCACCGCCAATCTTCCTATGACATAGATAAGGCCTCTTTCCAACCTCATTATCTGAAAATTTTCTCCCTGCGCTATCAGATTGAAAGCCAGCTCACACCGACTCGCTACGGTGCTTCTATTCGTTTGGAACAAAAGCAAGGCAAAGCCCTCTCCCTCTATCTTCACGCGGCAGATGAACTGACAATAGAGCAAGTAGATAAGAGAAATCTTGCCCTGCGACAAGAAGGAAAAACTGAGACCAACAAAAATCCACTGATACTGTTCACTACCCTGCAAATGAATACGGATATTATTGCTATCAGCCAAGAAGGCGAAGACTGGCGAATCGACCTGGCAGATAGTCATGCTGAAATTCAGCTAGCGACTTCTTTCATCTCTCCTTCTCAAGCACTGCTTAATCTACCTCAAGAAGATTTTGATAGCTGTAAATCGAATGCACAAGCGGACTGGGAAAATCTCCTCCATCGTTTTGATGTTATAGAGACAGGAGAGGCTGACCGGACCTTCTTTGATCACTGTCTCTACAGACTCTTCCTCTTTCCTCAGACTTTTTATGAGGTTAATGAATCAGGGCAAGCCATCCACAAAGATCTGGCTACTGGAACTGTCAAGCCTGGTGTCCTCTTCAGCAACAATGGTTTCTGGGATACCTTCCGCACCACCTTCCCCCTCTTTGCCCTTATCATACCTGAACACTATCACCGCTTTTTAGAAGGTTTCCTCAATAACTACCGCGATACTGGTTTTCTTCCAAAATGGCTGGCTCCAGATGAACGGGGTATGATGCCAGGTACACTTTTAGACGGTATTATCGCCGATAGCGCCTGCAAGGACATGGCCCCCGACCTAGAAGAAGAACTCCTCCAAGCCATGCTTGAAACAGCCAGCAAGTCCGACCCTCTCGGTATCAATGGTCGTCACGGACTAGCCCAATACCAAACACTAGGCTACCTCTCTACCGACCACCACGAAAGCGTCAGCCACACCCTAGACTATGCCTATAGTGACTTTTGTATCGCTAACTGTGCTGAAAAACTAGGGAAAATAGAAATCGCTGAAACCTACAAGGCCGCATCACAAAATTACCGCCATCTATTTGACGCTGAGACAGGTTACATGCGAGCGCGTGATAGTCAAGGCAACTTCCGTCCTGACTTCTCTCCTTATAGTTGGGGACGCGACTATGCCGAATGCTCTGCCATCCAAGCAACTTTAGGCGTCCTCCACGACATTCCAGACTTAATCCAGCTTATGGGTGGAAAAGAAGCCTTTAGCAACTATCTTTTGAAGACCTGTCAGGAGGCCCCCCTCTTTGAGACAACAGGTTATGGTTACGAGATTCACGAAATGAGCGAGATGGCTACTGCTCCTTTTGGACAACTCGCCATTTCCAACCAGCCAAGCTTCCACATTCCTTATCTCTTCCGCTACAGCAACTACCCTGACTACACTGCCCTTCTCATCAAGACTCTCCGTCAGAAGGCCTTTCACCCAAGTTGGGAAGCCTATCCTGGCGATGAAGACAATGGCAGTCTCTCAGCCTGGTACATCTGGTCAGCTCTCGGATTTTATCCGACCTGTCCAGGCAAACCAAACTATGACCTCGGAATTCCTCTCTTTGACCATCTCCGAGTCTATCTTGCCAAAGAAGATAAATGGCTAGATATTCATGCTGAGCAAAACCACAGCCATTTCAACTTTGTAAAAAAATGCCGACTGGATAAAACACTCGTATCAACTATTCAACACCAAAACCTCTTAAAAGCTGAACAACTAACCTTCACCCTCAGCTGGTTACCAAGTCACTAGCTAGTAGACAAAAGAACCTTTGTATCGTGCAAAGGCTCTTTTATTTTATGAAACTTGTACTTGAAGTTGATCAACAAGTTGTCCATCAACAGTCAGAGTCAGATAGAAATCCAAAGTCTTGTCAGCAGCAAAGTGCAGGGTTGGTAGATGCAAATCTTTTTTGCATTCCCCAGCTTGGAATTGAAGGACTTGAATTTCGTCCTGATAGGCGACACCATGGACACCTGTCCCCGGTTGAATCGAAATCTTAGCCTCTAAAGGAGTATTACTTTCGCTACGTTCAATCCTAAAATGAAGAGTCTCTCCCTTTGTCACAGCTAGACTCTTTTCTGCAAATGCTAGTCCCTGAACAACTTCTTTTTGTAATAAGCTAGGAGTTTTATAAAGGGAAATCTTGGTCAATACAGGTAAATACTGTGACTCTGTAATCATCACGCACACCTTCTGTGCCTCTACTAGCGAACCTCGCAAGAGGCGCTTATAACCAACTGTAAAGCCTGTACCAAATTCTTGCCAGACACCATCCACCTCTACTTGCACATGAAAAGCAGCGATTCGTTGCCCTAGCTTCAAATCTTCTCGTAACTCAATTACATCAAAAGTTTTAGGTGACCCTAAGTCGAGTTCTAACTGGATTGGAAAGTCTGCATCGCTTGCCCAAGAGCTACTTTCAAGGCCATCTGTCAGATGGTGACAGGCAAAGTCTGCGGAAAGAGCTGGACCAAATACCTCAGCTCCCAGAGCCAAATCTTCTTTATAGAGCTCGTTGCGATAGGCCGCAAATTCATAGAGGCGTTCAATATCCTTTGTATCAAATAGCCCAGCTTGATTCGGCGGAATATTGAGCAAGAGTGTAGTTCCCCGACCCACCGAGTGAAAGTAGATTTCCACCAACTCCTCAAGAGACTTAGGATCCTGCTCTTCATGGTAAAACCAGCCCGGCCGAATAGAGACATCTGCCTCACCGATTGAAAAAATAGTGCCTGAAGAATCTCCATGCTGAAGATAATCCAGCGCTGCTTCTGTCCCTAGCTTGTCAGGATTCACCTTTTGCCATAGGGGATCACCTGCATACCCTCGTTCATTGCCAATCCAGCGGATACTAGTGCCTTCTGTTGAAAAAATTAAGCAATCGCCCTGCAGTTCATGAATGGTTTCAAACCATTTTTCAAATTCATAATTGACCTTTTGAGCGCCCTCTCCTCTGGCACCATCCATCCAAACCTCAGCAAATTTCCCTTCATTTCCATAGGCGGGATTTGATAAGATTTCCTTCAACTGTGCCAGATAATAGGCATTATAGTCCGCTTCTCGCTCCACATGATAGAGAGGACTGTGAGCATCCCAAGGCGATAGGTAGACCCCCATATCCATATCAAACTCTGTGGCAGCTTGGGATACTTCAAGGAGCAAATCCCCCTCTCCATTCCTCCAAGGACTGGACTTGACCGAATAATCCGTGTGAACTGTCGGATAAAGGACAAAGCCATCGTGGTGCTTGACCACCAAAATCAACTTTTTGAAGCCCGTTTCCTTGAGCACACGAACCCACTCACGCGTATCTAACCTTATCGGATTAAAGCGTTCAGAATCCTCCTGACCTGTCCCCCATTCCTGATCATAAAAGGTATTGGGACCAAAATGAATAAAGGCTGCTAGTTCATCCTCTAAATACGCTAGCTGGGCCTGACTAGGCAAGGGGCCATGCGGTTTTATTTCTCTTACCATACTACTTCCTATCTACATTTTTCTTTACTTTTTTGGCATGTACTTGCAATTCTGTTAACGCTAGTAGATTTACCAAGTTTTCAAATCGAAGACGAAGGGCATAGGTTTCCACCTTGTCAAATTCAAAACGAAGCTCTTCAGACTTGTCGCTTGAAACTTTTCGGATAGCTGATACAGGGCGCCAATTCTCCTCTTGCTTGAGCAGGGAATCCTTATCCAAATGATTTGGAGTCCGAGGTAAGCTAGGCTCATTCCCTATGTAATAATCAATAAAGGTCGGATCAACAGCCACATATTCTTGATTCTCAACATAATACAAGGTCACGTTATCCACAAATCGCGGTTTTAAAATCCCTGCATCTCCAAAAAGAATGCCCACGCTGGCTTGTTCTGACTTGGTAATCCAAGTATTGGCTGTCGATTTTTTCCGAACAATGACCTTGTCATTGAGGTAAGAGGCTGGGTGATTTGGCTCTGAGTGAGAAGCAAAGACCAGAGGCAGATTAGACCCTGTCCACTGATTGGAAATAACTTCCCCATCTACACTGATATCTGTCACATGAATGGTGACTGTGGCTGGCAACTCACAGCCCGCTACTTGTCCTGTGAGCACACTTTCTCCTACCTGAGCAGAGACTTGAGGATCAAGTTCATCCCAAGTCACCTTGGCCGTATCTCGTCTACTATCTGATAAGACTAGCTTGACTCGGTCTGGTAAGTGTGGGGCTTCCTTGACAAGCGTCCAAACCTTTTCAGACTCAATAGCGCAAATTCCTTGGACACAAACCTGAGCAGAAGCCTTTAAATCCAATCCCTCTAGCTGACCAGATACCATAAACTCATGAAAGCTTGTTATATCTTCTTCGGATATTGCCTCCCAAACAACCTTGACTCGTTTTGCACTACCGGACTCATAGTCCACCAAAACTGAAGATGGCAGCTGTAGATAAGTTCCCTTAGCTATATACAAGCGAAGTGGTCGTACAGAAACTGCCTGCCCTAGTGAAGTATTTTCTGCGACCTGCAAGTGAGTTTGATAGGTCTTACCTTGATACATGGCTCGGATAACCAAGTCCCCTGCAGACAAGCAGTGAAGCACTCCCTGATTGATAATGGCGTGGGCACCACCACTCGTCTCCCAAATCACTTCACTATTCCCCACCTTATTCACAGAGTTATCCACAGTTTGTGGATAAAGTCCAATAGCTGGGGAATCTCCTTCTTGTAATCCAGCCTGCTTGTCCACTCGAATCTCAAATAAGCGCTGATTTTTCACTGGCTGGCAACCAAAAGCCTCTCCCACTAAGATATCAAAACTTGCTGGCTCTAGCCCTCTAGCACTGGCCTTTACTCTTACTTGGCCCGCCTGCTCCAAGCTCTGAACCAAAAGGACACCTCTGCCATGAAAGGCTTTCCTCTTAAAACGACCATTTTTCTGAGCCTGATAACGTTCACGACTGGCCTGCCTACCATTATCCACACCTACAATACGAGCAGGGCCTTCAATTTCAAAATGAAGCTGATTGGAAGCGCTCGGCACCCAATTTCCATCTTTATCCAATACATCAAAATAAAGATAAAGGAGGTCTTGCCCATCTGACTCCAGTTGTGTTTTCTCGCTATGTAACCTGATTTTGGCTGGCTTACCTGCAGTCACCACCCTATCTTCTGCCACAATCTGACCTTGACGGTCATAGGCCACAGCATGCAATTCTCCTGGTTGATAAGCCAAGCGCCATTCGAGATAGAGTTGGTCAGAACCTTCTCCCTCTTGGTATTTCCGACCGTCTGAAGTCCATTTTTCCTGAAAAGTCTTCCTACCTTGGGATTTTCCATTGAGAAATAGCTCTACAGAACGAGCATTTGAATACACTCGAACAGGGATATCCCCACACTTATCCACAACTTGTTGATAACTCTTGTGGATTTCCCAATTCCAGTGGGGCAGGATATGAACCATGGGATGCTGATCTAGGTCCACCCACTGACTTTGATAGAGATAATAGTCATTTTTAGGAATCCCTGCCGTATCCACGATCCCAAAATAGGAACTCTTTACAGGCGTGTCATTTTGATTGTGCCAAGGAGTCGGCTCACCGATATAGTCCACTCCTGTCCAGATAAACTGACCCGCATAGTCTAGCCGATTTCTATCTGCTATCCAAGAAGCCGTCGCCGTCTTCCCCCAAGGAACTCGATCATTGCCATAGTCTGACTGTTCAAAATTCCGCACGCGGCGATTATTCCCAACCCATTCCTTATCTGGTCGAAAATAGCTGTCACGCGTCCTTGTAGCCGATGAGGTTTCAGATCCGTAAAGTCGCCACTTGGGATGTCTTTTGCGAATCCCACCAATATTATCTTCCGAGTAATTTAAGCCCACCACATCCAGCAAATCAGCAATCTTTTCATGACCTCCAGAACCATCTCCAAAGCGGAACTGATCCATTCCCATGGTCACAAAACGACTATCATCAACCTCCTTGACCCTTCCCAGCAAGCGTTTGATAGTCTTCAATGAATGAGCATCGCCATTTGCTTCGCTGACTTCATTTCCCAAGGACCACATAAAAATCGCTGGATTGTTCTTACCACGCTCAATCATAGTACGCAAATCATAATCTGACCAGAAATCGCCTGCTTTCGCTTCTGGATGAGTCGCTTCTTCCTCAAAAAAGCGACCATAATCATATTCTTTCTTGCCTCCATACCAGGTATCAAAGGCTTCTTCTTGAATAAGTAGCCCCATTTTAGCAGCCACATCCAGCAGAATACTACTGGCTGGATTATGGGTGATTCGGATTGCATTGACACCCATTTCCTTCATCTGGCGCAATCGTCTCTCGGCAGCTGACCTGTTTTCCACAGCTCCCAGCGCTCCATAGTCATGGTGCAGACAAACCCCATGAATCTTCAACCAGCGACCATTTAGAAAGAAGCCCTTATCCGCTTGCCAATCCATATAGCGGTAACCAAAGCTCTCCTCTTCTTCATCAACTAAAATTCCATTTTTGTAAAGGCGAGTCTTCAATTGGTAAAGGTGAGGATAATCAATATCCCAAAGCAAGGGTTGAAAAATTGATATGGCTTGTTTGAAATGATGTTTTTCCCCAGACTCAATCACTACAGAGTCTGTCGCCTGCCAGTCTGACAGTTGCTGCCCTTCATACCAGATACTCTGTTCCAAATATACTGACACAGACTGAGGACCATCATTTGAAACCTTACTTGTAAGCTGAGTTTCCACCCATCCATCTCTTTGCTCCTTGAGCTTGGGACTTTTTATCTTACTCCCATACAAATCCAGATGTACCGAATCCGTAATCAACAATTTCACTTCTCGGTAAATACCGCTACCAGAGTACCAACGACTGCTAGGTTGCTGATTTTCCACAAAAACCGCAAGCTGGTTGGCCGTCCCATCATTTCTTAGATAAGGCGTAATATCATAAGAAAAGGGTGTGTAGCCATTGGGATAATAACCCAGCACTTGTCCGTTGATATAGATTTGGGCATTCATGTAAACTCCATCAAAGAGCAAACGCACCGATACAAGACTGACATCTTCTTCCAAGTAAAACTGCGTCCGGTACCAGGCCTGACCCCCATTTAACTGACCACCCTCATTTTGCGCTGGCGAATACTGGTCAAAATCATTGTAAATACTCCAGTCGTGTGGCACTTGAATCGCCTGCCAATTTTCCCTCTGAAAATCCGATGCCAAGGCCTCTTCTTTCCCCACCTCCTGGCTAAAAAACCAGTAATTTCGTAAAACTTCTTCTCTTCTCATGCAAGCATTCCTCGTTAAACAAGTCTATTGACTTGACTATAGCACAAAACAAAAGCGCCTTCAAGACTTCCTCCATCATTCCCTAAATACTCAGAAAAGATTCTATAATTTGTGGAGGAGGATTTAGTCCTCAAAGCTACAAGGGTAATACAAAAAGAGCCTGACTCCAGGCTCTTTAGTCTATTATTTCTTCTCAGCGCGAAGGGCTGACAAGATTTGTGTGCGGATATCATCCACACCATTTGGCGTATTTGGTAAAAAGATGGTTTGATTTCCTTTAGAGGCAAAGGTATTCAAGGTATCCAAATACTGGTTGGTCAAGAGGATAGACATGATTTGTTCTTCTGTCATACCAACATTGGCTTCCTTAAGTTCTGTGATAGACTCTGCCAATCCATCCACAATCGCCTTACGTTGTTGGGCAATCCCCACACCATGGAGGCGGTCTTTTTCTGCTTCAGCTTCAGCTGCAGTGACGATTTTAATCTTGTCAGCTTCCGCCAATTCTTGCGCTGCGACCCGTTTGCGTTGCGCCGCATTGATTTCATTCATGGATTGCTTGACTTCTGCATCTGGTTCGACCTTAGTAATCAAGGTTTTCACAATAATATAACCGTAAGTAGTCATTTCTTCTGCTACTTGGTGTTGAACTTCAAGGGCAATCTCATCTTTTTTCTCAAACAATTCATCCAAGGTTAATTTGGGAACAGAAGAGCGAAGGGCATCTTCGATATAAGATTTAATTTGAGATTCAGGACGCATGAGTTTATAGTAGGCATCTGTCACGCTCTGCTCATTGACACGATACTGGGTCGCCACATTCATCATAACGAACACATTGTCCTTGGTCTTAGTCTCAACCACAATATCGCTTTGCAACAAGCGCAACTGAATCCGCGCTGCAATCGAGTCAATCCCAAAAGGTAAGCGAATATGAATACCGCTATTGGCAACCTTTTGGTATTTCCCAAAGCGTTCAATAATCGCCACCGACTGCTGACGAACCACATAAACTGTACTCAGTGTGACTATCACTAATAGGAGCACACAAACCACCACAAAAATCATCAAAAATGTTGCCATTATCGTGACCTCCATCATTATTTTTCCTGTATTATAGCACATTTAAAGAAGGCTGTGCAGTTTTTACTGCGATTTTTCCTGAAATGTCAATAATTAGAGGTGAAACTACATTTCAAGTTAATAATCGTTTTTTTTTATTACATTATCTTCATCCATATTCAGGGAATAGCTTGCCTTAACTTTTCCCTCGTGATATACTATTTATTGAAATGAATAAATAGGAGATATTTCATGAAAACAGCAAAAACTACTGTTACAATCCTTTCTACACTTGCTTCTGTCGTCTTATTGGCTAGTTGTACAACAAAGTCTACAGAAACACAGACAAGCAATAATAGCTCATCTGATAATCAGATTACAATGACATATGACCAACTACGGTCGAGAGAAAACACTATGTCAACCCTTTGGTATCAAAAATCAGCTGAAACCAAAGCTTTATACATACAGGGTTATAACGTTGCAACAAATCACCTAAAGGAATTGCTCAAAACAGAATCAGACAAACCTTACTCTATCGTTTTAGACTTGGATGAAACTGTCCTAGATAATAGCCCTTATCAAGTACAAAATGTCAAAGACGGTACAGCATTCACACCCGAAAATTGGGATGTTTGGGTTCAAAAAGCTTCAGCAAAAGCTGTCCCAGGTGCCAAAGATTTTCTTCAGTTTGCTGATCAAAACGGTGTCCAAATCTACTATATTTCTGACCGCTCAGCTAATCAAGTAGATGCTACCATTAAAAATCTTGAAAGTGAAGGAATTCCTGTTCAAGGACGTGATCATCTCATGTTCTTAGAAAGCGGTGTAAAATCCAAAGAAGGTCGTCGCCAAAAAGTTCAAGAAAAAACAAACCTTGTCTTATTATTTGGTGATAACCTCGTAGACTTTGCAGATTTTTCTAAGACTTCTGAATCTGACCGTGATAAACAACTTGAAGAATTGCAAAAAGAATTCGGTGAAAAATTCATCATCTTCCCAAATCCAATGTACGGATCATGGGAATCAGCTGTATACGCTGGTAATAAACTAGATGCTAAAGGTCAAGTAGAAGAACGCCAAAAAGCCTTGCAAGGTTTTGATAAATAAAACAAATAAGCTGATTCTATATAAACTAAGGCTAACTTACAATCTCCAAAAAGTGGCTAGGAAGGAATTCTGATAATCAGAAAACTTTCCTATCCACTTTTATGATTGATATAACATCAAGCTTTTATACATCTGATACTATACGTTTTTTGATTTTAAAGACTTTTTGCCTATCCCCTGTATTTCAAGCATTAGGTGAGGTTGATGATCTAAATTTAATGTGATATACTATTTTTGTCATCGGTTACCGATTACCTTCCTTACGGTTAGTGAGAGGAGGTGAAACTAATGAACCTTGCCCCAAAGCTCGCTCTTACTATTATAGCGGATGTCATAGCAGGAATTATCTTGTATTTCGTCTGCAGATGGCTAGATAGTAAGGAGTAGACCGACTGACTAGCCTATAAACACCCGTTAAATCGCTAAGATACGTAAAAAAAGCCCTTAACTACGGCCATAGTTAGGGGCTTTGGTGTTCTAATGAACCTTATCTATTAAAATCATTCTAACATATAAGCCCAGATATTTCAAGAGTTTTATTTATTGTTTAAAGTGCCTTAGGTATCTTAAAAGTCTATAATGAAGATAACCATCTAGTACCCAAAAACCGACTAGCTCCTATGAACTAGTCGGTTTCTCATCAATGCACCAACATTTCTTGAGCGATTTCTTGGCCAGATAGGTTATCTGGGTAGTAGGTTGGCCAGTTATCCATTTCTTCAAAGAGGGCTTCTTGGCTTGTGCCTCCAAAGAAGATATGGAAATGTTCTGCCTTAACTGGAGCGATATTATGGTCACTAAACTGAACGTACTTGAACTGTCCAGCGTCTGCATCTGTGGCTTCAAAGAGGAAGCGCACGCCACGATTGCCTTTCTTGTAAGTCAAGATTTTCTTACCAACATACTTGTAAGTATATTTCTTGCTTTGTCCACCTTGAACAAATTCCATAGTATTATCAGTAATGTTGATCTTAGTGACATCTGTCTGATAGCCTTTTGTATAGTAGGCCTTGTACTCAGCCTGGGTCATCTTACCAGTCAACTTAGCCTTGTAGTCAAAGACTTGGTCAAACGTGCCATCTTCAAGGAAAGGATAAACTGATTGCCAGTTACCTGCATAGTCACTCAAGGTGCGGTCCTTGACATCTGCATCCTCAAAGTAACCATTTTGAACTGTCTTCGTATCCTCTGCTTTTTCAGGCTCGATTGCTGGGCCTTCTTGGTCCGTTGTTTGTTTCAGAGCCTTGAGGTTTTTCTCCATGATAGAGATGTAATTTTCTCCAGCCTTGGTATCTTCTTCTGTCAGACTTTCTAAAGGATTGAGAACATCAGTTTTGACACCTGCCTCTTTTGAAAGTGTGTTAGCAAGAGCTTGTGAAGCATTTTCTTCAAAGTAGATATAGGCAATTTTATTTTTCTTGACATACTCTGTCAATTCTGCCAGACGAGCAGCTGATGGCTCTGCATCTGGAGAGAGACCTGAGATTGCGACCTGCTTGAGTCCATAGTCCAAAGCAAGATAGTTAAAGGCTGCGTGTTGCGTTACGAAGCTCTTTTGTTTGGCTTGAGACAAGCCTTCTGCATAAGCCTTATCCAAGGCTTGCAATTTTTCGATATAGGCAGCAGCATTCTTCTCAAAGGTCTCTTTTTTATCAGGATAATCTGCTGATAAGCTATCACGGATATGCTCTACTAGTTTAATGGCACGAACTGGTGATAACCAAACATGGGGATCGAACTCATGGTGATGGCCTTCTTCTCCATGGTCATGGTCTCCCTCTTCTTCCTCACCACCTGGTAAGAGCAACATATCGCCTGTCGCCTTGATGGTTTTCACCTTTTTCTTATCCAAGGTATCTAGCAATTTAGGGACCCATGTTTCCATGTTTTCATTTTCATAAACGAAGGTATCTGCGTCTTGGATTTTGGCAACCGCCTTGGCAGACGGTTCATATTCATGGGGTTCTGTACCAGCACCGATGAGGAGTTCTACATTAGCAGTATCTCCTGCGACTTGCTTGGTAAATTCATAGACAGGGTAAAAGGTTGTCACAATATTTAGTTTACCATCTGCCTGCTTTTGATTGGAACAAGCCACTAAAAACAAGGCACATAGACTGGCGAGCAATAAGCTAATTTTTTTCATGTTCATCTCCTATTTGATAAAACGTCTTACTAAACTGATCAGTAAAAAGACAGTTACAAAAATAATGGTAATACTTGCACTTGCAGGTGTTTCTGCGTAGTAGGAAATGTAAAGTCCTGCTACCATTCCCAAAAAGCCAATCGCACTGGCAAGCAGCATAACCGATTTAAAGTTTTTCCCCAGACGCAGGGCAATACTAGCTGGCAAGACCATAATGGTCGATACCAGAAGAGCTCCTGCTGCAGGAATCATAAGGGCAATGGCCACCCCCGTCACCATGTTAAAAAGAATGGACATGGTACGAACTGGCAAGCCATCCACAAAGGCCGTATCCTCATCAAAGGTCAAGATATACATTGGACGAAGGAAGAGGAAGGTCAAAATCAAAACAACCGCCGCAATGACGAAGAGGGAAATGACCTGCTCCTCACTAATAGTCACAATCGAACCAAAAAGGTACTGGTCCAAGCTCATAGAACTAGAACTTTTCCCCTTGCTCATGACAATCAGAGAAACAGCCAGACCCGTTGACATGAGGATTGCTGTCCCGATTTCCATAAAGCTCTTGTAAACCGTACGGAGGTACTCCAGAAAGACCGCCGCAATCAAGACAATGGCAATCGTAGAAACTGTCGGAGAAATCCCCAGAACCAGACCAAAGGCTACACCTGAAAGCGAGACGTGGCTGAGGGTATCACTCATCAAACTCTGACGACGCAAGATGAGGAAGGTTCCCAATACTGGAGAGAAAAGACTCATGGCAATAACCGCCAGAAAGGCACGCTGCATAAAGTCATAAGATAACAAACTAAGCATGGCCCACCTCCTGATCATTCTCATGAACGTTGAAACAACGCCATGGAGAGTCTTGGTTACGGACTAGATGAATATTGCGGTCCGCATAGTCCTTAACTTCTTCAGGGTCATGGGTAATCATCAAAACAGCCTTACCATGATGATGGGCGCTGTGGTGCATGAGTTCGTAAAATTCATTTTTACTTCCTGCATCCATCCCCGTTGTCGGCTCATCTAGGATAAACACATCTGGATCCGAAGCAAACATGCGCGAAATCACCGCTCGCTGCTTTTGTCCTCCAGATAGAGAACCCAAGCGTTTGTCTCGGTGTTCCCACATGCCAACTGAGTCCAGACTAGCCTTGATATGCTCCTCATCATGAGCATTCAAGCGACGGAACCAGCCTTTTCGCGGATAGCGACCTGACTTGACAAATTCATAAACCGTACTTGGAAAACCAGCATTAAAACTGGCAATCTGCTGGGGAAGATAGGCTATTCTCAATTTCTTACCCTGCGTATTTGTCGTTGAAATGGTCACCTTTCCAATGCGTGGCTGAAGGATTCCAAGACTGGCCTTGATCAGTGTCGTCTTAGCTGCCCCATTCTCCCCTGTCAAGGTAACAAATTCCCCACTATCAACACTATAATTGATATGTTCAAGAACGGGCTCCTTATCATAATAGAAAGATAAATCCTCTACCGTAATATATCTCATTATTTGATTTCTCCTACTAAAGCAGTCAAAAACCGCTGGATCACTTTTTGTTCATTTGGAGTAAACTGAGTCGCCACTTGTTCATAGGTTAAAAGTGTATGCTCATGGTGATGATGGTGCTCCTCAGCGATTGGACGAGCCAAATCAGTCAACTGATAAAAAATCACACGCGCATCCTTAGGATCTTTAGATGTTTCCAACATCCCTTCCTTAACCAAAGACTTAATGGCCTTGGTAACTGCTGCCTGACTGACATTGAGTCGACGAGCCAACTCTGAATTTGTTAAAGATTCCTCTGACAAGAGCATGAGAATGTGCTCCTGAGTATTGGTCAGAGCCACCTCGCTAGTACAATGACCTATTAGGATTTCATGCTGATTTTCTGCCTGCAAAATCACCTCATTCAAAAAAGCATCGATATCCTTCGCTAGCTGTCTCATATCTGACTCCTTTCCTTTTGGACTTCTCTTTTTTAAGAGAAAATACTATTCTTTGAAGAATTATTTACTGGTTAATTATATCACAACCAAAAAAAGAGTCAAGAAAAAACGTGAAAACTAGTTTCATTCTTGAACTCTTC
>OKWA01000704.1_pt1 | contig 15363 bp, 10 predicted proteins | sample 1606861 | NCBI WGS metagenome assembly OKWA01 (sample SAMN03281007, study PRJEB24777) | human gut metagenome | isolation source: fecal sample PR166 from 1 month old female Malay infant, vaginally... | reverse complement strand
ATTTTGGTTCTTGCTTTCATTTTCATCAATAGTATTAGTTTGAAACAAAAGAATTTCTTATATAGGCTAACACATCATCCAGAAAAAGGTATGAGTCCTTTTTTTCGTTTTCTCAAAAAAAAATAGATGCAAGTGTATTCACTCACATCTATTCCACATTTACCTTTATAGTTTCCATTATTTGGTGCCTACTTCAAACAGACCGTCTTCCACCTCCGTAAAACAGATATTAGAAACAGTTTCCAAATCATAGAGTACATCCGACGCGTTTACTTTTCCTGTTGACAAAGTAAACCTGTTCTTCAGTACCGTAGAATCTTTCACAATAAAATGAACGTCATAATGCCTTTCCATCACCTTTATAATCTCATTAAGCGGAGTCAGATAAAAATTAAGGCTGTTGGAACGCCATGCCGAAATCTGCTCCATATTATCCGGGCGGGAAATCAGGCATTTCCCCGACTGACGATTATATTCCGCACTCTCCCCCGGAACAAGCCTGTACTCCTTCGCATTATGATCCCTGAAAAGAATTCCTCCTTCATCCAAAGTTACCCAAATATTGGGTTCGGCAGCATATGCTTTTACATTAAATCTGGTTCCGGTCACTCTCACTTCCACCCCTTGCAAATCCACCTTAAAGGGACGGTTTTCATCTCTGGCAACATTAAAATACCCTTCTCCCCAAAGCTCCACCGTACGATTGAACAATCCAAATTGCTTGGGATACCTCAAACGGGAATCCGAGTTCAAGTGTACAATACTGCCATCCTGCAAAATTACCCGCATCTGTTCACCATAAGGAACACTTATTTCAGCATATTCCGTTTCAGAGAAAATCCCCGTCCGGTTCACCAAAAACAACAAAGAAACGCTTAAGAAAACAAATGGTAACAATACAGCCGCCACCCACATCCACTTACGGCCGACCGATCTCCTTCCACGCTCACGTTTTATCTCACTCATAAACCGCTGTTTCATCTTCATGCCGGGAATAGAAGGAAGTCTAACATCTTCCGGCATCTCTTCTGCAAGCTCTTCCATCTCACGGTCCAATCGTCCAGACAAATACTTACGCCCTTCTTCCGTAACGAACCAACCGGCAACTTTCCGAGCTTCTCCAGGAGCAGCTTTGTTGTCAAGTACTTTATCTATCACCGATTCATCTATCTTCATAATCTATTTTTTTCGTATATTTATAATAACACCCCACTCCGATAAAAGTATGAGTGCATTTCAGTCTATTAAATAAATCCATATTACAGGAAACCACATAATCAAAGATTCAATCGCATTACGAAGCGCCTTTATAGCCTGTGTGTAATGAGATTTCACTGTAGGGACAGTTATGCCCATCCTGTCGGCAATCTCTTGATTGGATAACCCATATTCTATTTTCAGCAAGCAGATTTTTTGTTTCTGAGGAGGAAGTTTGTCAATGGCAACCCGCAAGGATTTTCTGAGTTCACCATGTTCAAACTGGGTTAAAAAAGCATCTTCGTCCTCATCATTCACCTGTTGGGCCATTTCATACAATTTCTCAAATACCAGATTGCGATGCCTCAATTCATTCAGTATATAATTCTTCAAGATAGTAAATAACAAACTTCGAATACCCGACTCAAAACTAAAAGTTTCCCTCTGCTCCCACAATTTCATAAAAAGAAACTGAACTGCGTCCTCCGCCTCTTCTTCCGATTTCAAAAAACGATAGGCTATGGTGTACAATAACCGATGGTAACGGTCAAAGACAGCAGCAAAGGCATACTCTTTACCACGGCGAAGATCGTCATATAACTTTTGGTCAAAATCCGGATATTGATTCATAATAAATGCTTTTCCCAAGTTTTCTTAAAAGGCCAACTTATTACAAAGATAGTACAAATGTGGGTATCTCTTGTTAGATTTCTCAAAAAAAACGGTTCGTTTTGTTTTTGATTTTTAAAATATCTTACACAAGAAGACAAATATCATACATAAAGAGATCAATTCAACATCTATAAACAAAGTATATACAAAGAATATCATTACCATGATGGAACGCAATCATGACTGGCCTTTGATTTCGTCGAAAAAAACAAACCCATCTCATATGCTTTGGTTTCCGTCCTATTTACGAGGAATTCCTTATCGGTACGGCTACATTCGTTAATCATCGTCCAATAACGGTAAAAAGCGGACTACCATGATCCAGAGTTAAAACTTCAGTATTTTCCTTTTTCATTTTATTTATGGACACGAAGATACAACAGACTGTTCAAGAAAAAGTTGATTATTGTAGATGTGCGCAGGTTAATGTAATTCAGAAGGTCAGATCTGTCTTCAGAGTAAAAAATATTCTGGTACGGAAGGGAAATTGGATGTGAAGGAGCCTATATATAAATATATACCTCCCCCAAGATATAAAACCCGCCCCCCTGCAACAGCCCTGCTTGAACAAACTTGTTAGTCCCCTGTTCCAACCTCCGGAGGCTATGAATGTTTTTTCTTAACAAGTAACAGTCTGCTCTGATATAGAACCTAAACCCGAAAGATTATATATCTTACAAGTGTAACATATATAACGATGACACCTGAAGATCTATCATGTGTCACGGCATCTTCTATCAATTAAAATCATAATTAAACCAATCAAAATAACATTTACCACCTATTCCCAACGTATTATATGAATACAAGCCCACACGCGCACCTTTCCAATCGCCGAACTTTAACGAATAAGCATCTCCACATAAAATAAAATTACGGTTATCAAAACTATAGAACAACTGGCAGCGATTCTTCTTTGCATCCAACATAACACGTAAATAGATTTTTTTACCGGAAACCATCTTTACTTGCTGAACGTCACCATTTTTTTCTAAATACAGATAATTTTTACCTTCCTCACGACTAATGCCAATTCCGTTATAAAGACTGCCTGTGCAGAACAATCCACCTCTTTGTCCATCAGCCAGCGCTGAAAAATCAAGCAACACAGGGGCTGTGCTTAGATACCCCATACATTTTTGAGTTAACATATTGCGAGATTCTCTTAATGTTGCAGCCTTCAAGGCTTTCAAAGCAAGCCAGCCCCTACGCTCATTTAAACTCCAATGAGTATTCACTGGATTATGATTAAACTGCCATTGCAGCCCTAAAGTGTAAGAACTGAAATCATCAGTCGTTTGAGGGTGAGAAACAAGAACACTTTTGCTTACACCAGGCTTTGTCCAAACCTTTACCGGCTCACCTATCCCATTCATATCCATATCCACCCCTATCACGGGCCAATTCTCCATCCAACAAACAGGCTGCAAATGCACGACACGTCCCAAAGGTTCTGTCAATTGGAAATGAAAAAACCACCATTCTCCTTCAGGCGTATCTACTAAAGCCCCTTGATGAGGACCATTTACAGTAGTGTTTCCCTGTTCCAAGACTACTTTCTTTTCGTATGGTCCATAGATATTTTTTGAACGTAAAATAGTCTGCCATCCTTCGCCTACTCCCCCTTCAGGAATGCTTAGATAATAATAACCATGCCGTTTATAAAATTTAGTTCCCTCAGCTACAGGACCTGTATAAATAATTTTCCCATCATCCAACAAAGTTTTACCATCCGGAGTCATACGATGTAGATAAATAAGACCTGCCCCTAACTGGCTACGCCCCATGTAGGCCTGTCCATCCTCATCCCAAAAAGGACAGGGGTCCTCCCAGCCGCCTATATTCTTCACACAATGCAACGGTGTCCACGGGCCATGAGGATCAGTAGCAGTACTCATCATCAGTCCTTCTCTAGGTGTACAAAAATAAATCCAAAATTTACCATCATGAAAACGGATAGCAGGCGCCCAAGATCCTCCTCCATAATTTTCATTATTATCCCATCCGGGAAAATCAAACCGATTATACACTTGACTGATGATTCTCCAGTTCACCATATCATCTGATTCTAACACCGGCATCCCGATATAATGAAAATCAGAGCAAACCATATAATATTTATCTCCCACTCTAATCACATCAGGATCAGAATAATCTACATTGAAAATAGGATTTATATAAGTTCCATTACCTTGGTCACCCCAAGAAACAGCTTGTCCTTGTACCTTTTCCGACAAAAACAGCAAAACAAACAGAAAAGCCAAAAAGAAAAATCTCATAGTATCATTCATCATTAAAAAAGAAAATTGCCTTCATCATTCCTAAAGATAAATGATAAAGGCAATACACTAAATTATATACAATCAATTCAAATCATTCAGCTACAACTTCAATTACGCGACTGTTAAGTTGCTGTGCAGTAAACAAATTCAATCCTACATTCATCAAGAATTCTCCAGAGAAAACCTCACCATTGCCTGATAAAGAAGAATTGGCTCCAGGCATCAAGTTGATTTCTTTCACACGATACATTTTGTCTGCATCAAGCCCCTGCAAACGCACCGGCAATGTTTTTTCCGCATAACGGGGATGAATATCGAAAGCAAATACCGCTGCTTTATCCTTATCTTTGCCCACATACATAGTAGAGGTATGATTGCTGCCATAAGGAGAAACTAAACGATACATATCCCCTTCCAGAACTACCGGCTTCAAACGGTTATAATTCTGCACAGCAGTACGGCAATAAGTTTCATCATCCTTACTCATATCCGCTAATTTGATATCAAAACCAAGTTTGCACATCATAGCCACATCCGTACGGAATTTCACACTGCTATTCTTATTCCATGTAGTAACATGAGCGCACATTGTCTTGGCTGGGAACACCTGTGAGAATCCCCACTGAATAAATAAACGTTCAATAGGGTCAGTATTATCACTAGGCCAGAATTCTGTAAAATATTTCAAAGCCTCATAGTCTGAGCGTCCACCACCACCGGAACAAAGCATCATCGGCAGGTTAGGATATTTTGCTTTCACACGCTCCAATACATTATACAGGCCACGCACATAATCAATATATAAATGTGACTGTTTATTTTTCAAATAAACAGAGTAAATATTCGTAATAGGACTATTGCAATCCCATTTGAAGAAAGCGATATCAGGATATTTGGTCATCAAATTGTCCACAACTCCGAATACATAATCCTGTACTTTCGGATTGCTCAAATCCAGAACCAATTGGTTACGGAAATAATACTCGTCACGATTCGGAAGATGAATCACCCAATCTTTATGCTTTTCATATAATTCACTTTTAGGATTCACCATTTCCGGTTCAATCCAAATACCAAACTTTATACCTTTTTTCTTAGCCGCTTCCGTCAGATAACCTACGCCGTGAGGAAGTTTATCAGCCGTTTCATCCCAGTCACCTAATCCTTGATGGTCACCACTGCGCGGATACTTGTTGGCAAACCAACCATCATCCAACAAAAACATATCCACACCCAGTTCTACTGCATCATCCATCAGCTTCACCAATTTCGCTTCATCAAAATCAAAATAGGTGGCTTCCCAGTTATTCAACAAAGTCATACGAGTCTGGTTCCCATCCTTCACCTGATACTTACGGGCCCAATCATGGAAATTACGGCTAGCCTGTCCTTTACCTGTAAAACTGTAAGTAAAATAGAAATCGGGAGTACGAAAGATTTCATTCGGTTTCAGACTATATTCCGAAGCATACGGATTAATTCCTGATATAACACGGAGTTCATTCTTATTATCCACCTCGAATACAAAACTGAAATTACCCGTCCATCCTAATGTTCCGACCAACACTTCACCTTGGTTCTCTTCTGATTTTCCATCCAATGAAAGTTGGAAGAAAGGAGAGCAGAACATATTGGCACGTGCTCCCAATTTAGTATCAATCGTTTTTTTACCAAATTCCAAAGGTTGTTCCTTCACATGCGCCTCACTAGCCCAGTCTCCCGAGAATTCAGTCAGGAAATAGTTGTCACGATTCAAGTGCAACATGGAAGACGCGTACTTATGAAGCTGCACAGGTTTCTTTTCCTGGTGGCTGATTTCAGTGAAAGTCTTTATCAAATTTTCTTTCTGATAAGCCACATAATGAAGTTTTACAGTTACAGGATATTTATCATCCTGCATAGTAATCACCACTTCATCTACCCCCGGCGACACTTGATTCCGAGTATGAGAAACATATTTTAATAAAGTAGAAGGATTGCCATCATTATGTACTATATGAATAGCCGGTTCAAAATAATCTTCCATGCCATGAGTAAGGTATGCTTCGCTACCCTGTGGCAAATGGGCAATATCTGTAGCATGATTCAACTTCTTTCCCAAATAACTTTGATATAGACGTCCGTTATTACCAACCCGGTAAATAAGGTCTACATTTTCTGTACTAATTTTAATTACTGGCTTATCTGCCGCTTTTAACATAAATGATATGCATAAAAAACATATCAAGAAGAATAATCTTTCTTTCATGGTATTATTTATCGATTAAAATTATAGTGCAAAAATAGGGAGAGAAGCTCAAAAATCCCTACTCAAATGCGCCATAAAATAAGAATTTTGACGCTTATACCCTCAAAATCATCGAAATCAAGCCTGTATTGTAGGTAAAATCAAGGAAGTCTGCTATCTTTGTTATCCAATTCTAATACATGGATATATGCCACGAATTAAAGAGGGATTTAAAGGAGAACGCGCCATCGTACTTCCTGCTTTTCTGATTGAAGAATTAAAGCAAGATCCGTTAGGCAGCGAACTTTACATTACAGATATAGGATATTATCCTCATGCCTGTTTTCATTACCGGAAACGCAACACCGAGGAAGCAACCGAGTTTATCCTTATTTATTGTATGGAGGGAGAAGGGTGGTTCGAGTTAGACAAACATCGATATGTAGTTACCGCCAACCAATTTTTCATTCTACCTAAACACCAGGCACACGCTTATGGCAGTAATGAGAGAAATCCCTGGACTATTTACTGGATCCATTTCAATGGAACAAAAGCTGCATTTTTCAGTGCCGGTTTTGACCGTCCGAAAGACATCACTCCACAAGAGGATTCACGAATCAAAGAAAGATTAGTACTCTTCGAGGAAATCTACTCGTCCATCAGCTCCGGATATAGCAAAAACTATATGCTTTATGCCACTACCAGTCTTTTCCATTTTTTAGGTTCCATGAAGTTTATTGGTGAATATCGGGATTGCGGTTCTATGCGCAATGGTTGCAGAAGCAAGGATGTGGTGCAAATAGCGATTCATTTCATGCAAGAAAATTTGAGCAAAACCATTCGCCTAGCAGATATCGCTGCGGAAGTAAACCTCTCAGTTTCCTATTTCTCCAATCTGTTTGAAGAAAAGACAGGCTCCTCTCCTCTTCGATATCTTACCTATCTCAGAATACAGGAAGCCTGTCACTACCTGGATTTTACTAACCTAAAAATTAACCAAATAAGTCCCTTGGTAGGCTATGAGGATTCTCTTTATTTCTCCCGGTTATTTACTAAGACGATGGGGATGCCTCCATCAGCTTATAAAGAAAAGAAAAAAGGTTAAGACTTACACCATCTACCAACAGTCGGTCCGGAAAGGGGCAACCGGGAGCCCGTTCTCTCCGTACAAATTACAATCCGGATTATCTGCCCAGCCATAACGTGCAGCAAGAGGGGCAGGAACTTCAGTAGAAGAAAGTATAATTTTTCCATCATGGACCATAGCCTCTGCCGGATAAAATACACGGTCCGGCCCTGCAATGGTAAAGCCTTTTAAAGTTGTACCTTTAATCTGAAATCCATCTTGCTTTTGTCCGAAATCCAATTCCATCTTGTTCCCCTTAATTATATAATTTTGGAATACAGGAGCCGAACTTGAAACATTTTTTCCATAACTACCGGCCAGGGCAACCAAAGCTAAACGGCGTCCCACCTCTTGCTTATTCTTAGGATGAATATCATCAGCCAAACCAATATCAATGGTCACGGCCATACCAACTTGGTCAAGTTTTAATGCTTTAGTTTGCGCTTCACGCAAAGCCGCCCATTCGGAATCCGGCTGTATTTTCTTGGATTCCATAAAATTAGCCAATTGTACAAAATAAAAGGGGAAATCACTCCGCCATTGTCGGCGCCAATCCGTAATGAGAGCAGGAAACAAATCTCCATATTGTTCTGAACGACCTACATTAGCTTCACCTTGATACCATATTACTCCTTTAATGGGAAAAGCAGTCCATGGTTTGACCATCGCATTGAACAGCACCGTAGGATAACTGGAGCTTTGAACAGGAGAAATCGGTGCAGGTGGAAATCCTGTTAAAGAAAGTCCGATACGATATTTCCAATCTCCAGCCAAACTGATCCGCTTTCCATCAGCTTCTACATAAAGGTCCTCCGCCTTGCCATGAATACCGCCTTCTCCACCAAAATCAGAAACACGAACAGCAAGAACCGCCTTACCAGCCTTCACTAGTTTTGCAGGAATGGTATAAGTACGCGGTGTCATATAGCCTGCCCCTCGGGCAATCTCCACCCCATTAAAATAAGTGATATCTTCATCATCAATCATTCCTAAATTTAGTTTTAACGGTTTACCAATCCATTCTGCTGGAATTTCAAAACTACGACGGAACCATACTACTCCATCAAAATTTTTCAATCCATTCTTTTCCCAGTAATCAGGAAGGCACATATCCCACCATTGTCCTTCTGACAAGTCCGGTGCAATCCAGCAAGGCTTATCTTCCTCCATTCCCTTATCTTCCTTAGAAAAAAGAGATTGCCACTCAGAGCGTTCTTGATTATAGGCCTTTTCCATACGAATAGGGTCAAAGTCCAATTGTTCCATCTTAGCCAACTCTTCACGAAAGCCCAGCACCTGTTTCAATGTTTCATAGCTGGTCCACGCTTCAGCAGGCGTTCCTCCCCACGTACAGTCAATCACACCCACAGGGACATTTAATTCTTTCCATAATGAACGGGCATAAAAATAAGCGAGTGAAGAGAATTCAGGAATTGTGGCGGAAGAACATTCCTGCCAACCTCCCATAGTAGACTCCATATCACTCAACGGAATTACTGAAGTATTCTTCTTCACTTGAAACAAACGGATAGAAGGATAATTCGCCTCCGTTATCTCCTGCTCATAATTCATGACTTTCCCCCAACCCGCAACAGGCATCTCCATATTAGACTGACCAGAACAAAACCATACCTCTCCCACCATTACATTTTTTAATTGCAATTTCTTACCATCCGTAAATGTCAACGTATAAGGCCCTCCTGCAGCAGGAGTAGGCACAGACAAACTCCAATAACCGTCCTTATTCACCTGAGTCACATACACTTCATTATTCCAGCCTGTAGTTACTTTTAAGATTTTACCCAATACCGCTTTACCATGAAAAGTAACCTCCGTATTTTGCTGAAGAACCATATTGTCCGTAAAGTAAGCGGGTAAGACCACCTTGGCGTAAGAATTTACATACGCCAAGAGAGAAACACATAAAAACAATATTTTATTTCCCATATTTACCAAATTCATTTGTTCCACTATTATATTCTTCTTTAATCATACATCATCGGAAGCTACACCAATCTGAATTTCAAATTCTCCAAGCTCCACCAACTCGCATCTTATTTATTATTATAAGGTGTTACCAACAATTTATAGGAACCACCTTGCAATAAAGCCTCATCAAAAGTAATACATATATCTTTGGTTTCACCCGGCATCAATGTGAAATAATTGTCATTCATAATAGCAGGAAGAATACGCTCTCCATCCGAGGTCCGAACAGCCTGAACATATACTGCAAACGCCACACCTTTTGCAGACTTTAGGTGAGCTATAGCTGCCCGAATCTCTGCCTGACCATTTTTACGCAACAATTTAGAAGAAACTTTCAATTCGGCTGCCGGCAAAGTATTCAAAGCCGTAAAGTCCAAACGGTCGTTGCCACGCCAATAATTGTTTTCAGAAACAACCTTTCCTGATTTATCTTTCAACGTCAGGCGGATAAAATGTACATCGCTCAAACCCTCACTAGGCTGTGTTCCACCCAATACATCAAAACTCCATAATGAATAACCAAACCACCAACCTAGTTCCGTCCCAAACATACGTACATAACGGGCATCAACTTCGGGGAAAGTAATTTCATCTATTCCTCCACGTCCTTCATCAGTTTTATATACTTCTTTCCAAGTCTCGGCGTCATCTGACACTTGAATCTTATATCCTTTACCAAAAGATGCCTCCCAATTCAAGCGAACCCCACCTACGGATTGCACACTGCCCAGATCCACATAAAGCCATTCATTTTCCGCTTTTGCCGCTGCCCAACGGGTATCTTTTTTCCCATCCGTAGCATCTGAAGGCTGTCCATAAGTGGTACTTGAAGCAAAGGTCGGTTTATTTAATGACAGATTTTTACGCTCTTTATTGAAATCTATCGTAAAACATTGCACAGTAGAATTGCTAGGAGAGTTCACAATAGCTGATTTTGTATAAGCCTCCACAGACTTTCCATCCAGATTGTAAACTTTTACTTCAGCAGTCAAACCTTCCATATCACATGCTGTGGTATTAGCAATCTTCACACCGTCCGTCACAGGATTCCAAAGAATATGCACCGGTTCACAGGCTGATTTTGCTCCCCAAAAGGCTCCTGTCAAATCATAATAATAGTCATAAGTTTGCCAAACCATAGACGGATATGCCGACTGTCCCATCCAAGTCATGATACCTGATGCATCCTCCCACATACGATCCAGCCAACCCTCATACATAGCCTTATTAGATTCAATATTGACAAGCTGAGCCTTACGGCAATAATCTTCAATCCCTTCGGGCTTGCCAAAACCTTTGGTTATAGAAGCATCATAACGATCGGGAGCTGCATTAAAAGCATTTTGGCCAAAATAGTGCTTGTTCCACATTTCATCACGAGGCCACCAGTTCTCCTTGGGCATAAATTTCTTGAAGCTTTCAAAGGTAGGAACTACAGCTGTGCCAATTTCTGTACGAAATCCCCAGCCACGCGCCGGATCTCCTTCCAAGCCATCAGGATATTTAGTAAAATAAAAGCGAGGCTCAAATGCTCCCCACGGACCACTACCGGTCAAGCCCTGAGCATGGGAGTTTGCTTGAAAATAACGATCACCTCCATCAAAAGTCCTGATATTTTCCGCCATCCATCCTTCTAAAGGAGGCTGAGGATTAGATTCATTATCGCCACACCACACGGCTATACTAGGGTGATTACGCACACGTTTTATTTTCTCCATCATATTATTATTGAACACATTGAGGTCATAAGGCAAATTCGGATTAGAGTTTATCCAAAAATCATCCCATACCATAATGCCATATTTGTCACATGCCTCGTAGAATTCATCATCTGTAACAGAGCCGAGCCAATTACGTATCATATTAAAGTTCATTTCCTTATGCAGACGGATTTTGGTATCATATTCCGCACCACGGCAACGAAGCATATATTCAGACATTCCCCAATTCGCCCCTTTGACAAATACCGGAACATCATTAATATAAACATGGAATGTATTACCTTCTTTATCATAAGAATATTTCTTTATACCAAAAGAAACATCTTTCGTTTCCGAAACTCTTCCATCCACCATCACCTCAAACTTACAATGATAAAGATTGGGTTCTCCATACCCATTTGGCCACCACAGACGCGGCTGGTCTATACACAGTTGTGGAAAATAGCGTTTGTCAAACTTCACCTGTTCAGTAGTATGGGCATTCACGTCTAATTCTTTTTGAAAAACAATGTTTCCTGGGGTAATTGTTCCGCGCACCAATACCTTCGTCTTTTCTACCGAATTATTCTTGACATCAAGCGCCACACTCAAATCCGCTCTGGCACGGGTAGGTAAATTAGTACGTATCCAAGGATCAATTAAAGTAGCTGTTCCCGTATTAGTAAGAAATACCTTATCGGTTATACCACTATTCAACCCCGGCACATAAGGCATCCAATCCCATCCGCCACTAGACAAATAGGTTGGACTGCCCTGATTAGCCAATGGAGTATCAGGCATATGAACAAGTACAGCCAATACATTTTCTTTATCACGATTTACTATTGAAGTAACATTAAAATGTCCACGATGCATAAACCCATCCAGTTTACCTAATAATGTTCCATTCAGATAGACTTCCGCACGACGGTTTACCCCATTAAAATTCAACCATATCAATTCTTTTGTAAAATCAGCAGGAACACGGAATGTAGTACGATACCAAAAGCTACAGTCGTATTTGTCTCGATTTACCTGATGAATATTGTCACCAAAGTTAGGATCTTTCTCCAGCCCTGCTATTACATACGAATTAAAAGCTGTTCCAGGCACAACAGCATCTACCCAAGCAGAAACATTGTATCCGTTTCCACAAAGTGACTTCACATCCGTTCCGACTTCAGCCTGAGGCTTTAACTTCCATTTCATTTGTGGGTTATCGCTATGTAAATACACAGTTTGAGCATGCAGTACTTGCATACATCCCAGTAGGGCTAATACAACCCATGTTTTTTTTACGTTTTTCATATTATAGTCTTTTCATATTTATCAATCATCTATTTCTCTTTTTGCACCTGAAAACTAAACAAGGTGCAATGCTCATAAGCTTTCTCCGGTAACACCAGGCAAGAAGGAAAATCCGAATGAGAAGGAGTATCCGGATAAAATTGTGTTTCCAAACAGATGGCTGTATCCGGTCGGTCATAATATCCCGCTGTATACAAAAGAACAGCAGGCAAATCAGTCATCACTGTCATTTTTCTTCCTGTAACAGGTTCATATAAAGAAGCAGCCTCTAACATCTCCTCAGACATTTTATCTTTCAATATATAGCAATGATTATATCCTTTATTCCAAAGTAATTGCTCATGATCAGCATATAAGTCTGCACCTACCGGTTTTAGGGAAGTAAAGTCAAACGGAGTATTTTTCACCTTCATCTTTCTTCCCGTAGGAATGAACGCCGAGGTAGTATCCAATATCCGGTCAGACGAAATATGCAACCGATGCTCTGTTATCTTTTTTCCATTTCCGCACAAATTGAAATATGCGTGATTAGTCATATTGATGTAAGTAGCACAGTCTGTTTCCGCATAATGCCGTACAGAAAGTTCATTGTCCTCATTGAAACGATAGTCTGTTATCACATGGATATTTCCCGGGAAACCTCCTTCTCCGTCTGGCGAATACAGACTAAAACGGATGCCATCCGGTAATTCTTCCCATTGCCACACCTTGTTATGAAAGCCGGAAAAACCTCCATGATTGGTATTATTCCCATCATTAACTTCCAATGGAAGGTTTTCCTATCTATTGTAAAAGAAGCATCAGCAATACGATTGGCAAATCTGCCAACAGTTGCTCCCATATAATAAGAATCTTTCAAATAATCGGACAAGGTATCATAACCGATCAAAATATTGGCTAATGCTCCCTGAACATCGGGTACTGAAGCTGTAATCCAACGTGCCCCCCAATTAGTGAATTCCATATAAGCTCCCGAGGAGTTCATTACGGTAAATCGTAATACAGGTTTTCCGTCAGAGGTATAAGTTTCTATTTTATGTATTATTTTCATATTATTCCAAATTTCAGAAAAAGAAAAAGCATCAGGTAGGAAGCAGATGTTTCCTCCTGATGCTTCTAATTTATATGGATAGAAACAATTTATTTGCTATATCCCGGATTCTGATCTTCAGGGCCGAATGCATCATTTGTTTTAATTTCAGTATCAGGAATAGGATAGCGCTTATGGAAATCTTGAATTGTTCCTGATTCTTTTGCCCAACGGTTACGTTCTTTTATCAATTCTACAAATTTATTAGTACGAAGCAAATCAATACGTCTCCAACCTTCGAAACAAAGTTCACGCAAACGTTCATCCATTACTTTATCACGGAATTCATCTTTGCTCATTCCCGAATTCCATTTCTTATCTTCTGGCAAGTTTCCTCCCCATGCACGAGTACGAATTTGATTATTCACGATCTGTACTGCTTCCGAAGTCTGTCCTAATTCATTCAGACATTCAGCATGCAATAATAATATATCAGCATAACGAATCATTGAAAAGTTCTTACCAGAATTCCACATGTTATTAATGCCAAGCCCTGAAAGAATATCTGTACGATAGTCTTCATATTTCTTTATATGTGGTTCCAATTCATCTGTAGTTCCCGTCCATTGAGTCTTTGACAAATCAGGAGTTACATATTCAAATGTACCATCCTCCGAATATTTATTAGTATAATACGTAAAATCATAACGCAATGCTTCTTCTTTACGCAAATCTCCATCTTCCCAAATGCCACCTTCTTCTACTGTCTTATAAGCAAAAGGAGTCGGAACTAGAAAATCGTAACCAGAGAAAGAGCATCCCTGACCAAACCAAGAGTCACATGCACGAGAACCACAATCAAACTCCCAATAATTACAATCAGGATATACATTATTAAATTGCAACTCAAACAATGACTCTTTTGTATTAGGATTATCATAACGATACAAGTCAGCATAATTATTCAGCAATTCATATCGCCCCATATTAATAATAGTCTTAAAACATTCATCAGCCTTGGCAAAATCCCGTAATCCTGTCTCTTCCGGAGCTGCCATATAAGCCTTTCCTAACATGGCCCATGCAGCCCCAACAGTAGCACGCTGCGGTTCACTATTATAAGACTCAGGCAAATTATTGGTAGCAGTAATAAAATCATTAATAATATATTCCCATACAGTCTTTAAAGGTTGACGTCCCAAGCCCAATTCATCAGTACGGTTCATATCTATCACAGGGATTTCACCCCAATACATACTTAATTCAAACATTAATAAACCACGAATAAAGCATGCCTCTCCCATCAACTGTTTAGCACGTTCCGGTTCTTCAGTGGTCATACCCAATGCATATATAGCTTTAGCAGCTGAAACGACAGCCGGCCAACGGTTGTTCCAAATAGAACTAACCTGAGTAGATGTAGGATTCAACTGTCCATTATATTTATCCATACCGGCTTGATCGCCTGAAGAAATCAATTGATAATTACCCTGCTGTGTTTCATCTGTCCCCAAATAAGGCATCAATCCATTACGTCCTTCTTTACAGCCCCTATAACTCTTATACAATCCAAGAACTAAAGGTTCTACATTATCTATTTTTTCAAATACTTGTTCTTCAGTCAAAGATCCCGTAGGTTCTACCTGCAAAAAATCCGAGCAAGAGGAGGTTTTCAGTGCAAAGGTCAAAGCCAAAGCATATATCGCACTATATCTATATATCTTTTTCATTGTTGTGTTTTCTTTTAAAGTTAGACTATTTATTCTATCCTTCCATTAAAAAGTCAAATTAAGACCAAAAGTATACATACGTGTAGGAGGATACCAATCACC